>Ga0065711_1004484_pt1 | contig 23363 bp, 11 predicted proteins | sample Hoacrofraction12_FD_59098 | JGI IMG/M metagenome (GOLD analysis project Ga0065711, IMG submission 59098) | Hoatzin crop microbial communities from Cojedes, Venezuela - Epithelial fraction 12 v2 (version 2) | ecosystem: Host-associated > Birds > Digestive system > Esophagus > Crop | place...
CTGGGGGTGGGGTGGGGAGTACTTTTTGCTGGTTCAAACTATGGCGATTAACAGCTCTCCATGCCAGACTGGGCTGTTTAACCCAAAACCAGTAAGAAGCCTTCCCTCTGGCAAGACAGGACTAGCAGACTGCATATGGACTATCTCAAAAGAATCCTCTGTAACAGGAGGGTGCAGGCCTCGGCAGTGCTGTTCCCCTGCTCCACGCGCAGGCAGCAGAGTGCCACTGACGCAGAAATGCGGGGTTATCGTTTTGGCCATGGACAGCAAGAGTTGTCACTAGCCAGGCGTGAGCAGATGGGAAACTAAGGTACCTTGTAAAGCAAATGAACTCCATTTAAAAGCAGCTGTATTACCTGCATAAGATACTTCCTCACATTTATCCATCATTTGACATACATGCACTGTTGGAATAGGTTACAGGTTCATTATGAAACCATAAAAAAAACTTGTAATTATTAGCCATAAGTTTCATGGAAAAAGTGCGTAGAACTTGGTGACAACGTGCAAAGGCAAGAATAGAATGGGCATTGAAACTACATCTTCAATCTTAAACTTACTAGGTATCCAAATTATCTGAAGTTACCTCAGATTACTACCCTTATCTATTTCTTTCCTCATTTTTCTACTTGTGGGCCTTCAAAAAAGCAGTTAATGTAGCCCAACTAGCTGCACAGAAGATTTGTTTCAACTTGCAGAGCAAATCCAGCTTTATTTTGAAACTTTTGAGGAAAGACTGGTATCAGACACAGACATTCAAAAAAGCCTTCAGTATATTTCTAGAAAACAGACGCTAGTGTCCCATGAGAAAACCTACCAAAACCCCACAGTGGACATTTGCCTTCCATGCAAGTAACTGTGTATACCTGATTTTATATTCCCAACAGTCAAAATGCTGCTTTACAAATCCAACTTTACAAAAAGATTTTATTGAAAGGATTGAAAAATATTTGTTTTCAACAATATTTAAAACAAGTTTTCATAGCATTAACAATATGTAACAGGATTTTTCCTCTTTTAAAAATTCAGTACACTGCTTTATTCCATACTACATCAGTTGTCAATAACTTCTTAACCTCTCTACTATAGAATAACTTTTTTTTTAAAAAAAAACACAAATTAATTTCCACAGGCTTCCCTATTGGCCCTTTGTAGACTGGAAAGGGGTTGTAGTACAGTAACATTTACAAACCCTCATGTTAGAAACACTGCTCTTACTCAGCAAAAACCTATTTTACTAATACAGTTTAAACAAGTTACTTTGAGTAAGCTACATCGGCAAAGTGAGCATTTATTGCCAATGTCCCAGAATCAGACAGCGTGATGGGGTCGGAAGGGCCCTCTGGGGATCGCCCAGTCCAGTCCCCCGCCACAGCAGGGTCACCCACCCAGCGCAGGCTGCACAGCACCCGGCGGGGTTGGAGTATCTCCAGAGGAGGAGGCTCCACAACCCCTCTGGGTATGCCCACATCTGCATCACAGCTGTTTTCTGGTTCAGCTGTGGTCTGAAGAGAAGTTAGCCACACCTTACACAGTTAAATATGCAAAACTTGAGGGCTGGTTAAAACTCACTAGCCTGCTTGTGAATTGCTGGTTTGCAGATTAAAGGCCTTGAAAAGGGACTTTGTACGGTCAGATAAATTTGTAATGTATTAACACAATTTGGGTTGTGTTTTGATATAAAGCAGCTAGTACAATTACAATCAATGCAGCTTTCTGAAGAAAAAGCAAAGACTAAAGTCATCATATGACTTTCTTTCCTTTAGTCAGTGATTGTAACTCTCTACGTGGCTGATCAGTAACCCAAATAAGATTGTTATCAAGCACCAATAGTTGTACAAGCAAAACTGCAGAAGCCTCAAAGCCAGTAACGCAATTGCAGTACATGATAAATTTAAAGACAACTCCTAATCTAGATCTAATCTAGAAAGTAGTTAGGTAAGTTTAGATTTCATGAACTACGCACTCTGAAAATTAAAATTCGGCAATTTAGTCAATAATATATTTACTATTATAAAAAGCATAAATAAAAAGTGCTGAATATAGTTTTATCTTTAAAAAAATACTAGATAAGGCTCATTAATCATTTCGACTCACCTCTGCAAAATGATTTCCACTTCCTAGCATGCCTAGTATTCTTCTTGTTTCTCACTTAAGAATACATTTATATAGCAACTCTACCCTGTTCCTTTTCTCAATTATTGCATGTTTAAATAAAATAGTTTCAAAGCAAAAGTCTGACACTTCCATAGTTCAAAAAGTAAACAGTTATTAAATAACTGAATACTCCACCTAGCAATCCCGNAAGCAGCTTGAAAACAAGTGATAAAACAATTACTGCAGATTCAGGTGAAAGATAAATTCCAAAAGCTATCTGGATATCCTCCAAGATACTGCAAAATTCGTCTCTTTAGACCAAATCAAATCAATATTCTATTTTACAAAATCTACAAATGGAGTATTAATTTATATTAACGCATTTTCATTGTCATTTGTATCATTAACCAAGAGTTTGTGTCTCTTATGGAAAAGTGCTCTCACCTGGATTTAATGAAATTAGAGAGGCTGGGGCAGCATCCAAAATGAAAGATATATTATTTAAACCATCAAAGAACAGCAGGTCAGGCAGAGTTCGGAAATTAACACACTTCCCATTACCACTTTGGACCACATAAACAACATCAGACAATCGTAAGAAGTCCAACAGAGCTTCTCACTCCACTTTCAAGGAAATCTCACCTTAATCAGTAAATTAATTCCTCCACAATATTATGCCATAGGCTTAAATTTAACAGACAATGTTAATTCTTTTAATGACCAATGCAGCAAGACTTTGAAAATGCTAAACTTTGGACAGTATGACCATGAGACTGCACCACACAGAACATAAATGTAAACATTATACTTGGGTTTGATATTTTTCAGTTAAAGTACAGTACAAACCCTTTTTTCCCAACTAGTTTTTGTGTTGGTTTTTTTAATATCGTAAAAGCACACACAGTAAAATATGTACATATAGAAGTTAGAAACATTTGAAAGCATCTTAAAAAAAGGAAATATGAGACTTAGAATATCTTGAGTGTGCTGAAGGCACCATTGCTACTCTACTGGGAATGTGTCCTCTCATTTACCAGCCCAGCGATGCAGTATCCCTTTCTGCATTCCTCAGCACCAAGAGCTGGAAGGTATCTATGGAAGCTGGGGGCATTCAGGGTCTAGTATAGGATATTCTGTTCTTCAAGACAGTAGTGGAACTAGACAGTATAGTAGTAATGAAGTCCAGGTTGCTCTTGAACACTTGGGGAATTTTGGTTTTTTACTTTATAGCCTCTAACGCTACCATTTACTCCAGAGAATGAAACAAAAATAAAAAGAAAAAACAACGCACTGATGATTCCCACCAACGGGAACTGCAGAGCTATAAACTAGCTCAGCTACAAAAATGGAGATCACTGTAACAACCAACTAAGTCCACGCTAATGCTCGTCCATGCTATTTGTGGTTATTTACACAGCGATGACAGCCAATGGTTAAACACTGTTCAAATGGGCATAAGATATATATATGTATATATAAAAAACCAGACTTTTTTTACTAGTTCCATCTATTAATAAAAATCATTCTTCATGGGTGTTTCTTCAGTGTGTCACATTCGCAAGTAAGAAGAAAGTTATTTTAAGCACTGTCTTGACAGGGAGCTGTTCTGGGCAAAATGTATTTAACCTAACAGAGAAGCTTTTTTTTTTTTAAAGAAAATTTCTTAGAGCCTTCATATGCATAGCAGTCTAAAATGGAATTACAAATATGCCAAATTAAACAGAACATTTTAATGCCACTTTTCTACTGCTGCTTTTCTATTATGTATCGACATTCAGCCTACCATGTTATTGGTAAGTTATAGGTTACAATCAAATCTACAACTGCAGTTGCCAATACCAACCAGAAATAATCCATTTTCAGATTGCTCATTTGAAGGAAATACACACTGGATTACAACAATCAGAGCCTAATTTCTTCCTTTCCCACTCTTAGTGGACAACAAGCAGCACAATAATTTCCAGCCCTCAGCAGATCAGACAGACATAAACTAGAATCACTATGTATGTCTGAGATGGTGACCACGCTTGTTAGCCAAAAACTTCACAATCCAAGCACGTAGAAGGGATACTGCCACTTTCCATTCCCATGAGTCTTGTTAGATGTAGACACTCAAAATTCTTCTTCTTCAACAGCAAAGTTATTTTGCTTCTTCCGAACATTCCAGTGTAAACACTCAGCCAAGCTTTCAAACCAGTCGCTCACAGGATCTCGGAAACAGATCGAAGGAAGGGGATAGCAAGAGGTAGTGATGCTAATACTGCAACAACACAGGAATACCCCAGTCAGTCAAGGGCAATGAACAGCAATTTAAAAAAACAAATTTAAAAAATCCCCTTCTAGTCACTAGCTAACAGAGTGCTGCGTTCAGCCCATTTGGTAAAACAGCGAGCCTCCACAATCAAGCAATAACCAAGCCTGCAGGCTCATCTAAACAGAGCGAACACAGGGCTTCTAATTGTTAAAAGAGTCACTGTGGGCAGCATTCTTAGACACAGTGAGAATATTGAACCCACTCCATGACGTCCTGGCAGTCTTTTGCTGGTCTTCACATCAACAACACAGGGACAAAGGAAAACTTAAGTCACCACCTTGGCCTTTAAGTTCCAAGTTATAACTATAAGCAACAGCACTAAGAAGTGCAGCATCTAACAAAGAGCCAAATCTCTCATCTGCATCCTTCCTAGTCTGCTGATCTATTCTACGGATCTTTTAACCTCAAAGGCAATACAAACAGTTCAAGATGGAGTGTCATGTCAGCTATACGTTTTCCTTCCTACCAACTTGTACAGACCAAGATAAAAAGAAGTCACACAACAGCAAGTCTACCCATTCCGTATCACACAGTGGCCTTAAATCACCTCCCATTAGGACAAGCCACCACATTTTGCACATAAAAACGGAGGAAATGTCACACATTGCATTCTGCTCGCTCAAGGCAACATCATCACAAGTGACCACAACCATTCACCAAGTCACCACAGTTTAAATCATACGGCATTATTCAGATCCACTGCTTAACATGCATCTCTTGTTGGTTTACATCTGTAAATCTTAGGCATTTGAGAATTTTCTAAGGACGTGTCCATCTCCCTTGCCAAGCATGCAATGTTTACATGCTTTTGTCTTAGCTTTTCACTTGCTTTCACAGGAAGATCTAAAAAACTCAAGTTAGAAATTAAATACTTCTAGCACAGTCTGTGCTGTAAGAGGTGTCAGGGTTCATAAAAGCTGGTTTCTTCACTTCCAGAAACCCTTCTGACAAGATGTTAGAGAATGAGAAGTGCATGGATTGGTATTTTCTATACTTATAGAGAGATGTTACGATCAAAAAAAGGCTTGACCTGTCTCCATGGCATATTTCCTGCCTCTTCCTTCCATCAAATGAAACCCATGCTGTATTCCTGGCATCCGGGGAGAGCATAATCTGAAAAAGAGAAGAGAACTTCAGGTCCAAACACTACTTTTCAAGATCAAGGAACAAACACCTCCTCCATCTTCCCTCCGAGTATACAACTGACTCTTTGCAAACTTATAGTTGCACTGAAATTCATAATGTGTCCATAATAACCATGCAGTAACGCACCACACAAGTTCCAAACCTTCACGTTTGGTACATATACATACATTTTTCTACATGCAATAAACCCCCTTCTTTATAAGTGCAAGGTCATAAACCAGAAAGACCTTTCAGTTACAGCCAGTGCATGCTTTTATTCAGCTACATGAGGTGACTTAGCATCTCTTTCAAGAAAAATAATAATGGTAATCCAGAAAAATAGATTTTAATACATAATGAAGCTAAAGCTGTCAATTTTAGGAGCTGATGCTCATATTTAACATACATTCCTATTAAGAGAAAATAATTGACTACCATTGGCCAGTAACACCCACTGACATGAAAGTAACTGTGGACTAAGAGCAACGCCATGAAGAAACATTCAATTTATGTTCTAAAACAGGAAGAAAAACCCCAGTACACTCTTAATGCTAATCTTCTAACATCCGTCGGAGAGTCTTTCTAAACATACTAGCTCCCTTCCCACTTAAGCAGACTAGAGGTTTGTAACAGACAAAAGAAGCAGAAAAGGGTTGTTCTTTATACATGGGTATTTGTTAAAAATACACATTAACTAAGTCAATTTTCTATTCAGGTATTACGCATCTTTTTTTCTGCAAGGGAGCATTAACAAGAAATAATTAGTGAATTGCAGATAACTACCAATATACTCAACATCTGCAATATTTGTTGGTTTAGCCATGAAAGCAGAATTTTTCATTCCCTTAAAACACATGCACTTTAGCCAAAATAATGTAAAATCTTATTAGTAGAATGCAGATGTCTGTCTTCCCATTTTGCAAAACATCACATAACTGCAATCCAGTAGGAAGCAATGTAAATATTCCACTAATGAGTATGTACTTTTAAACAAAGATGCATTCTTCAACCAGACTTGATCTGGTCCTCCTACAAATGAAAGCATTTCCTAACTTCTTCTTTGGTCAGATTCACATGGTTATTACACAAGTGTTTAACTTAGAAAGAGAAATAACATAAGAGAAGCTAACCTTGAGTTCCACTCCAGCAGGAACAACAATAGGTCTGAAAGACAACGAGTGAGGGCAGATTGGGGTGATCATTATTGCAGGAACATTTGGATGAATCATAGAAGCTCCTGCTGCAGCTGCATAGGCAGTGCTACCAGTCGGCGTGGAGACAATGACTCCTGTGAAAGGAGCAAAAATTTCACTTACATTAGCATTACAATCCATGTGTTCTTTTGGAAGACGACTAAGAAATAGCACTGTTAGGAAAATAAAGTAGAGAATGTATCAACTTGTATTTCACAGGAGAATTGCAGTCTAGTACACAAAACGTCAGAAACTCCCTTCTAATCCTGCCAGAGCATGCTTGTTCTAAGGCCTCATGTAAGTTGCATAAACTTCTAGATCTCAGGTTACGCAGCTTTGTAACAGCGACGTTCTCTTTTTCAAGCGTAATAGCTTTAAAGATGAACTTCTGTACTTCTTGAGTTGCGATCTTAGGCCTTCATCAGATTCCAGATACCCAAGCAAATTTTTTCTGAGGTATTTCTTGCCATTAGCCCTAACATATCAGATTCAAAGAAACTGCCACTTGCCTTCACAAGCCCACCAACAAAGCTTACAACACGTTAATCCTTCATTGTGGAATACATTCATTACCAGTGAATAAACGTACCTATTGTTTGCACACTGATGTTTTCTGTCACCAGTGAACTGAAGCTTGAGATTTTATTTCCATGTGAGAAAATCCTCCAATAAAATAGCAACAGCCTACACATGAACTGATAAGCAATTTAACTCAAGAAGCAGACTCACCATCTCCTTGCACTGTTGTTATCAGGTGCCCATCTAGAAACACATCTACATTGGAAAGGTAAGAAGAAGGACCACGATCCACTACAACTTCATTTAGGACCTGCCATGACATCAAACATTACACCAGTCTGCTATTGCTGACTTGGCTATGCAATAAATGACAAGCCAAAACATGCTTTCCAGATCTTTAAAAAATTCACACTGATACAGTACCTGCCAAGTTAGACTCTCTTTACACTTCTGTCTTATCAAGTGCCAGGTGAAGTTTTTAGATGTTAAGAATTATTTCCAGGAACTGGTTACTAACAATGTGCAGGGCTTTTCTTTTCACTTACAAAAATTTTTGGGATATCCCATTTTAGAACTACTCCTTTGTTTTCAAAATAGAAGGAAAAATATTGCTACAGAAAAGTACAATATTAGCACTTCTGACTGCAGAAAGTAATAAGGTACACCCCTTCCTCACTATTTAGCACACATTGTGAATGACAGCAATATGGATCAGTCCCACACTACTGGGTTAATGAAAGGGGAAAGTTATAATAAAGCAATTACAAAGCAATTTACAAAGAGCATATTAATTCTTTTGCTTATTTTGCCCTCTGACCTGATATTGCATAATCTGCTTGCCCACTTCTTTCTCTATATTTGTAGACACCACTCCATTTTCTTCTATACCATTTTGTACTGTTATTTTCTCTCTGTGCTCTTTTACTACTTTCACTTTCAGCCTGCTTCGTAGAACAAGTGCTGCATTGCCTAGAAGCAAAACACAGGAGAAAGCACACCAAAACGATATGCTAGTATAGCAAACAAAACCCGGTAATGACTAGCAAACTGTATGAAATGTCATCCATCGCCCATGCTGTCAACGTTCCCAACTTCATTCACAAGATAGTTGTCTACACTTGGTTAAAGCTCAAAACCAATTTTAGTAGCAATGAGAAAATTAAAGTAATATTTGAACCCAGTCCCCTCCTCCCTTTCCTCATCATGTAAAAAGAAAATTTAAGTTTTATATGGACATTATCAAGACTGAAAAACACTGTTAGGCTCACGTGATCTTCACTAAGTCAAAAGCTAAGCTTAAGAGAATTAGGGCATTAGAAACATCTATTAAAAGGCAACATTCTAGCAATGCGAGAATTTTATACATCTTTCCAGGAAGTTACTTTGGATGCAACTTGAATAACCTCATGTTGAAGACGCAAAGTATTTCTTTCCTCAAATACTTTATTTGCCTGACTTCTCAGTATTTAAGCACTGCACTGATTAGAGAAACAGACTACCACAGACTTCAGAGCTCCCCTCTATTTGTATGTTCAGCTGTCATTTAACTTCAGTTCTACATCATCCTTTACTTGTTTACTACACACAGGACAAAGTTATTTCTCAGCCATTTGCCTTCACAGAGCAGCATGGAAAGTAGCACTGAATGGGTCAACGCAATGCAATACTTGTGTTAGTTTAGTACACATATCTCGTGACTCAGTCTTACGGGACAACTTAAATGAGTTAGTTAAGAAATTTTATTAGTCTTGGAAAAAGCTACAGAAAATGTAACAAACAGAAACACCACACCTTGTCCCCTTAAATTTACCTTCTATAACCTGAGTGACTTGGGACTGAAAATTCTCAAAATTAAATGGAGTAAGAAATCCAAGGGATCCCAGATGAAAAGCCATAACTGGAGGTACACTACCCTATCAATAAAGAAAAGAATTTAAAAGCTACTGAATAAAAGCAATTCATACTTCAACTAATTGCCTGTAAATATTTTGACTATTGATGTAACTTCAACTGTGCATAATTAAAACAACACATTACATACATTATTTTCAGAAGGTACAGGGTAAAACAGGCTTGATAAAAAAAGGAATGAACAGCAAAGGACAAATGCTGAACTCAGTAACAAAGAAAAAAAAACCAACCTTCAACTACTTCAAAAGAAAGAGAGGTCTTTAAGTCTCTTTCCCATAAAGACCAACCTGGAAAAGTGAAGAAGCGTAAAGTAAGGTCCCATCTCCTCCCAGGCATATGATAAAGTCTATCTGATTGGAGATATCATCATAATCTAGAAGCAACATTGAAATACAAGTTTTGAATTAAGTTTTACCAACAGTCCTAATGTCCTAACATAAATTAAGTGCAACACGCCAACATTCACTTACAAATATGAAAAAACACAACTAAGATGCAACAACAGCTGCTCACAATAGACACGTTAGTGCAACAAACTTGACCCGATGACTGAGGAAATACCAAGACAAACAAGCAATACACTTCAACTTTACTTTCAAGAAGTCACTACCATACCTTCTCTGAAGGTGCAAAATTTCTTCTTCACTGGTCCAAAATTATCATCGTTAGCTATAGCAGGGTCTTCCAATACTTTTTTTTCTACATACACTATCATATTGTTCTCCTTAAGAGAGGCAAGACAAGCTTGTTAGTAACAATGTTAAAATGAAAAAATATTTGACTCTCCCCATAACCTGCATTAGTTTAAAACTTCTGAACAGTATTTTACACAAGCAGTCTGCATCTGTTGGTTGTGGGGTTTCTTGTTAACGTGTGGGCAGCACACACAGACCATCTAATAAATTAAATAAAACGTTGAAATACAGATTACACAATGCGGTAACATTGCTATGTTTGCTCAAGGCTTAAAGGATTAAGCTTTTTATATCCCATTCCCTGTAATTTAAAACTGCAAACAGAATGAAGGAAAGTTTTTACATTTTTTTTTTTAAGCTCTGTACTTCAAGTACTTAAGTACTGATCTTCAGCTCCGAAACAAGTTTTACTACTACCAGTGGCAATGGGTGTAACAATTTGTTTGCACTACACAATTCTGCACATTCCACAGTCAACAGAATCAGTAACTGAAAAGTGATGTAAAATTTTTAATTATGGTAAAAAATGGAATTTACATTTCACTACCTCAGTAAGATACACACAAAGCTCTTTAAAAGGCTGCAGCAGACTGGCATCACGTATCTTTTTAATAACAAGGACGCTCTTGGGAGGTTTGTTCCATGTCAACCGCTGGCTTGCTGGATCCTGAATGTGCCTACCGAACAGGAAGACAGACAATGTTACTACATTTTGCTTTGACAACATTCTGGTCTATTAAGAATATATCCTTAGGTACAACTGCACGCAGTCCTAGGACAACAGCAAGAAGGATGCAATAGATCGTACTATAAAAAGATGCTTCTGCCCCCATGAAACCAATCAGTGCTCCACTGCATTAAGATGGTAACACAGCATTAAGGTGTCCATTCTGGTAACTGCCACCACGCTAAGAACACGTGCAAACAGGGACTTTAACAGAAGCACTACAAAAGCTCTTGGATCAAGTGCTTGAACTGACATCTTCCCTGATGCTTCCAGCCATCAGGCTTGCCTCTATCTCGTTTTAGTGCTCTCTTCTCTTAAGCCGACTCAAAATAAGTAGAGACATCTGACTAGAGAATCAGAAAAAGCTACAGCATTATTGTTCTTCCAATCCAATACTGCAAGTCAACAGCTTAAATCAACATAAATTTAAAAAATAGTGCAATAGTTCCAATCCAAATACTCTTTCTTTTTCAGCAATGTTTCCTTCAGCATTTTTTCACTGATATCAGTATACAGTCACAGTTTTTTCAATACAGTTTCAAGCCTGTAGATGCAGACACAAATTCTACAGTTTTTTCTGTTCATACTAAACAACACTATCACAAGAGAAGAGCAAATAATTAAGATTCACAGTCATCTGTACTAAATCCTTAAGACAAGCTTTAACAACTATAAAAAAAGCTATTGTACCTAAACTCTATTCTGAGAGGTCTGCACTTGCAACTCTTACACCTCCTACCTTAAAGCCTCAAAAATAAAGAGCTTAAACAGGAACAGATGTCTGTACGTTTCTGTTCCAGGCAAACATTACAGATATGTAAGCATATATACCTTTTCAGCAAAATTTCTTTAAAACTCTCATCTACATATTAATTTTATTTTTGTGTTGATCCCAAAACAAGTTAATCTGCTTAAAGTAGCACAACTACCACTTTAAATTAAAACAAAAAAGAAAAACCAACCAAAACCCACAAAACTTTAAAAAGTATTTTAAAACTACTGCCTGCTTGTTGTCAGGACAGCATTCTAAGACTTGAGAACCTCAAGAACTAAATGTATGTACACAATTAATTTTGCGGCCTTCAAGAGGGTCCAGTAACATCCAGTAACAGAACTCTCATGTTGCTCTATAACACATTTAGCTGATTTAGGAACACCCAGCTGTATTTTTCTTCTTCTTTTATATCCACTTGTAAGCTACATAATTTCACAGATGTATCTCACATATAACAAGCATCCCATCCTTTTCCATATGGTGCAGATATAATCCATAAAGCAAAGCAGATTAGTCTAAATGCTGAACAAGCCAAATTTACAGATTTGGATTTTGCATTTCCAGAGTTAAATTAAAACAGATGATCATGGTGGAGGTGCAATAACCTGTTCGTTTTACTTTCCAAAATGCTTGTATTTGACATACAAATACAGCAGAAACTAGAGATTAATGAAGTAGTCTAATGCCAATAATGTTTACTAACAAACAGTGCCATCACTCACTCTCTAAAAATATGATTACACTACATAGAACGCCACAAATAAGCAGTTACACTCAGTATCACATACAGGCTTTCACCGTTACGTTATGCATTTTACAGCCAAAGAATCATCGAATAGCGGAGGCTGGAAGGCACAGTCCAGCCCAGTCCCCTGGCTCAGTCTAAGGGCATTCTGAAGACACCATACTCAGTCTCAAATATCGCCATGAATCTGAGATGACTACGAATTTGGAAGGCTTCCTCTGACTTGACTAACTAGCCAATAGCTAAAATGAAAATAAAATAAAATTTTAAAAAATGAAAATAAAATTAAAATAATAATAATATAAACAAAAAAGGAAGAGTTGCATTAATGTGTTTATTGCTGCAGAACAGTTGCAAAGGAACTGAAGCTGAAGTTTTATATGCTATTTCCAATACAAATGGTGACTAAGGAAGCATTTTCTATACTACAGTTCATTTCAAACAATTAAATGCCTCAATACCATTAAAAGGTAAAAAATGCATGTAGAGCAGCCACCTCCAAAACCATTTCAAGATGATTATGCTATCAGCTAAAACTGGCAAAGAACTAAAGATTGCAGCACTGCTTTTCAAGAAAGAAACCTAGAACAAATACAGCCTTCATGCAAACAAAAGACAGTCTGCCTCTTTCAACTGTACTCACCCATTCCACGGAGTTCTACTAAATGAAAGATTATTCCTAACATGCTTCAAGATCTTCATGTTTCTTTCCAGGAGTCAGGCAAATGCAACAGCACCAAAAAAAAAAGGCTGAGGCTTTTATCACTTACTAATAAAAGTGCTACCTCAAAAGAAAGTATTTTTCTCTGAATTATTTTTTCCCCACTCAAGCATTACTTTCATTCAGCCCCAGTAAAAAGTTGTGAGGCTTTACAGAAAAATCCTGAATAAAATGTTTATTTCAGATCTTCAGAGGCACAATTTAATAAGAAAAATCCCATTTCAAGAAAGAGTTTAAAACCAGGTATTTGGCCTCCCCTCTCCCCAATAACGCAGGCACCCGATTCTTTTTTCACTGAGTAGCTGTTCAGTTCCTCTGCTCATCTTACACAACAGCCTTCGGAAAGCAGGTTTTTCAATACAACCAATACTAGCACTTGAAGAGGCACCAAGACCTTCACTAACCTATGCCTGTACATAAATACTAAAAATTGCTGTTTAAAAATTCTCTCCAGTGAAGAGAGTTTAACAACATTACTGACTGTAGAGAAGAAAAACCCAAACAAAAAGCTTTTGCTTGTTTTTAGAAGCCACAACAAAAACCTTAGGTGTAGCAAGAATAGTAATTTACAATCTGGTCTTCAGGCAGTGCTTTCCTTCAGCCACCCGAGAGCACCCTCTACTCCCCCGCCATTCCGAACACGGCACCCGCAGCCTTCTTTCTCCCCGGCAAGCAGCGGGCGTAGGGTATCGCCCGCAGCTCTGCGCTCCACCGGTCTCGACGCGATCGTTATATTGCACAGCACCGGCCCAGCCCCTGGGGAGGAGCGTGCTCACCACAGCCAGGTGGGTGAACGTACAGCGCACGCTGGGTGTTCAGCTGAGCTGCAGCACTCCAAGCCACCAACTTCGAACAGACGGAAGGAACGAGGAAGCTACGAGCTGCTGCACAGCGCAAGATTTCCCCCGTACCTTCACAGGAAAAGTCAGGGCACCACCAACCAGTTTTTAGGGTGACTACTACTATTCAGGCAAAGATTTAGGCAAATAAATACTTAAATATCTTACGTTTAACTGAAAGAACAATGAAATAACTTTGTAAAGGGACAAAAGTAGGGACCACTAACGTGGTTAATCTGCAGGACCCTGACATTCCTCGTTTGAGCAAGTCAAGACACCACTTATTAACATGGTATAAAAAGCAACACTTTTACACCACCCAACCTACAAAATTGAAATGTTTACATGTCAGCTAAGCAGAAACTAACCCTGATTTTCTGATTAAGTTTACCAGCAGAGCTTAAAAGCAAACTTGCCTTAATGATATCCTACACTGCAAGTGCCATATATCAAACACAGAAATCCAAACTAGCTCAAACGCGCAATACCAAGAGAGGGGAGAGGGAGATGACTTTCCTCGGATTCCACAGCACACAGAGCAATTTCTCCTCCTTTCCTTGTGTTGTCCACAATTTTTGTTTCCTCTGTCATTCAGAAACACTGCTCTTCATATATTTCAACTTGATGGAACAAACAAAACGCTACCAATAGCTTCTCCATACCATAATTAGCTGGCTACAAGGGTGTTTAATACACATGGTGAGTTTACTGTCAGTTATGTTGGAAAGTGGTTGTTACAGCTGCCATTGTTGACAAACTACTACGGATTGCAGATTATGCAAAACATGTCTAAAGAAAGCTTCAGTAGTTGATACTATTCACGTGCCCTGCTGTATTTTTATGTGAAATGGTTCATTTTTTTTTTCCCCAAAATAAATATACTAAGAATTCCCACTTGTTTAGGTAGTAGATAGTGGGCCTAAGAACACCACATGAACTAGTAATGTAAAACCAGTAAAATTCACTTCCTTTTAGGTCTGTTAAACTGCAGGAAGCATTCCAACCAGCAAAACCACTATAAATCCATACAGAGAAATGCTGATTATGTCCTATCACCCCGTGGGAGAAGAAAAAGCCCCAATGTCATTCAAACCCATATTATACTTTTCAACATGCAGATCAAGCTAATGCATATCTCATGGGGTTTTACTTCAGAACACAGTTCCGCAGCGCTATCCGTTCTCCTCTCAGACTGGCTTTTCAAATGGTCAGCGTGCGATAAAAATGGCAGGTCAATTCTGGCAATGCAGACCCCAAGCTGAGAATCGAGCAACATGAAAATCTCTAAACATCACGCAAAATACAAACAATGCTGATCAGGGGGTGAACAGAGGAGAAGCAAACTTTTTTCTTTTACACAGAATAAGCATAATATCATTCATTTGACAAGTACTCACATAATCGTTTTAGGATTCTGCAGCATACAGGCCTTTGGTCCAAATGTGGTCACTGGGCATGGTCCATGCAAGGAGCGTGTTCTCCTAAACACATATATATATAAAAATGATCAATAAGTAAAAGAAATGTGATGACAAACTGGGTATAATTAGCTCCCCAACCATCAAAGACACTTTGAAAAAGTCGTACTAGGCAATACAAGGCAAAGAACATTTCTTAAACCTGCATTTGTGATGGACCAGTTGATGTAATTTCACACGTACTAGCTATCACATTACAAATCTAAAACTTAACTCCTCTACCTACTCCTCGAAAGCAATTTTTATCGAAGCCTCACTCACAGCTTAGGCCCTCCACATAGTAAGTAATCACTTCCTAAATATTAGTACCAGGCACATATTCTTCCTGTATTCTTTTACTCTTCACTTTGCACAAAGGCAGCATCACAGCCTCAAAAAAAGATACGGTGAAGTTTTCTCAAGTTGGTTCTATGAATTCATGTCAAGCCTGCAAAGATTCTATTTAGTCTCAACTCCTCTGGACACTACAATGCAGAATAGTATATGTGTCTCTCAGACCAAAAAAATGTGTAGATAAAACCAAAATTATAAAAACATAATCCATTTTCAAGGTCTCGCTGCTGTGAAAAGGAAAAATCCTATGTTTAAGAAACAAATCAGATAATTCCCATTTCAGAATTAGCTACATAATTCTTACATACTAAAAAAACCTTTATTTTTATTTAAGCTACAGTAAGAAGGAATTTAAATAACTAAAGGGCACATTTTTCAACTCCTCAATTTATTGTAATCCTAAATAATAGTCAGCATGACAGCATACACAAGTATTCAACACTTCAAGTACACAACCATGTACTTAAGTAGTAGTTGCCTGAACATTTCAAATTTTGTAGGAAGTTACGCAGTAACAAGAAGAAATCAGATGAGACTTATGACAACATTCACAATAAACTCAAAATATCTCTGTAATAACACTAGCTGAGCGAAACTGTAGTATTCAGTTTTTGTTATATAATTCAGTAGTCGCACTACAAGTGTGCCTAACCAATTAATTAAAACACAAAACATAAACCACGGCTTTTGATTATATAGCGCAAGCACTTCCTCTTCCGTAATATTTTGGCATGCATTAATTTCTGTTGACAATTAGCAAGCATAAAAACAACACTACACATAAAACCAAAAAAATAAGCCCAAAACTGTCGTTTTCAGGTCATATTCTCAGAAAAAAACCCTACAATGACTGATAGTTGTGTATCACTAGTGTGTGTAAACCATTAGTCTGCATCAATTCCTAACTGCCACCAGCTTCACTGCTGCAGACACAATAATCACGATACTTGCTTTTCTGTATTTCTTAAAGCACTACATCTTATCTAAGAGCATGCCATTTTAGAACAGAACATGCAGAATTAGTAAATCTGGTATAAATACACATAAACTACCTTAATGAGTGCTATTCATCTCAGTAAGGTACAGTAACATATACAAATTAGGCTACCCAGTGTAAGTCTTGACAAGCATTTACAATGAAATCTCCAACACCAAGGCAACACCTTCAGATTATTTTGCCACAGACAACACAGTAATGGTGTCCCAATCATTTAAACACTTTTTTTTGTTGCTTAAATCTTTGTACTTAGTAAATTAAGAACACACAAATCCTTCAATTCTAATGTATACAGAGATATATATCTGCAGTACCAGGCCTTAGTTTTGAATAGGTAGACAAAAATGCTAATTTTTCCCATTTATTTATCTAATAACAGCTAATATGATCTTTGCATTCAAATAAACAGGAGCTCTCAAATGTCATTTATCCTCAAACTGAAATCCCACCCAGAACACAGGATTACTCCTAGCTCTAGCATAAGATTATCTGGAGCAAGTCAGAACTGTTCTGCCTTACTTCCCTCCCACCTCCTCCAGCAAATCTGTAAATGGGAGTAAAACTTACTCAAGTCATGTAACCGGCTGAAACATTATGTAAATGCTATTAGAGTTATTCCATTAAAAAGAAGGGGGAAATATGCCTTTCCTGTTCTTACTTCAATTAACACAGGAACTGGTAAATCACCTAATGCTTGGCAGTAACAAATCATTACCGCATTGCCTTCTATTGTGTACATTGTACAGGAGCTCAGACCAGCCTGATGACTCATTCTTAGTACTAAAAACACCCTCAGAAATCTAATAAAAATCAAAACCAGATGACAGGTTAAAAAGACATGATTAAGGAACAACAGCAACATCTTATTTGTTCCATGTCTAATAAAACATGCGTAAGATTTTAATTTCAATCATGAATTTCCTACATCTAACAAAGAGGTGACATCTGTTTATCAAATTATTTTTTCCATTTATGAGTCCAGGCATGACTAATTCAGTCAGATAAGATTATTACTAAGTGTTTTATAAAGTTTACTTTATTTATATTAAAAAAGAAAAATGAGCAAGGACCGACATTATTAGAGATTAATGTGCATACCAATATGTGTAAAGGAATGATAAGTCTCTATCTACTTGTGAACAACTACACTTAAAATCAGGATAGTTAAACCAATCCCTGGCAACGCCACCTCCCACTTCTTGCTCCGCTCAAGCTTCTCCCAAGTAACTGTCTCTTTTGCATCCTTTCAATAAAGATCATTATTCCTTGCCACTCCCAGTAACCGGCTAAACTCTGTTCCTGCAAGAGGCATTAAATATCCACACCTGACCTTCACAACATTCAAACAAAGTTTTCTCTGCAAATGCTAATTAATAATTGGTATACTTGTTGTTTGAGATTTTACTTGATTTTATTAGTACTCAATCTATGCACTATTCCATCAATAAAAGGTAAAATGTTTGAACGAACAGAATTTATAGTTATTAGTAGTAAGACTGTTTTTCCTAAAAATGAGCAGCAACGCACTGGAAATTATACATCTTTTAGGAAAATACACTTGTCAGTTCAAAGCAGATAGGCAACTACTTCAATCTGAATACTATAAAGCAAGCCTATAATCACTTCCTGACATTCTGCAAAATGTCTTGTGACAATTTTGCACAAAATTGAAGACCACCAGTGAATGAATGCAGAGCAGCTTAATGAAAAAAAATCTCTTAAACAATAACCCCAATTCAAACCCACAACGGATAAGGTCTACAAAGATCACTCCTAGTTTTAAAGTAGTTGTTTAGCCAGAAGATAATAGCATACAAAAATTTAGACCACGTGGTCTTCTACACAGGTTGACTGAAGTCTACATTCTTAAAGGTTTAAGTGGAGGAGGGAAAACACCAGTTACACAGCACACTTTTAAAGTAAAGTCTTATGGATTGATTGTAACACACAACACACTAGCCAGAACAGTACAGTCAGAGCACAACCCTTGTGCACGTTTTCCAAAAGCATTAAAGCACACTGACTTTCCATACTGCATATGCAAAGCAACTATTTTCCTAACCTTTTCGCCTCTTCAGATAAAGGCTTTTGTTATGCCTCCCTTCACCATAAAGCTTCCCCCTGTGATGTTCAGCCTCACCCATATGTGCTCTGCCTTGTGAGGGCATTCCTACCAGCAAAGCAGTAACTCTGGATGAGAAGTTCATCTGTTGAGAAACTCCTCCATGTTTCTGCCTGTGCTTTTACAGAGGGTCACAATGGAAGTAAGGTAAAGTTCTGCTGTGCTTCCCACAAGTGCAAGATACACTGCTATTCAATATTTACAACGGGTCCAAAGACCACAAAATGCTATCCAAGCTGTTCACATGACAAGAGTCTTGCAACCAGATTAGAAATTTGGCTCAAAGAAAAAAATGGGCGTTTCTCACTGCTGTGAAACAATTCGCAAGCACAAACTTACTTTGCGCTGCCTCACATTACCGTATAACCTAAACACTCACACGGGTTTTTAATACGCAGCACCAGAGCTCTAGCTGGAGCACTTGTAAAAACCTGCAGAAGTGTCTTTGCCGTTGATTGATTCTTTTTTGAAATTACGAACTCTGCAGATACCTACCTGTTTTGACAGCCATGCCATTTTGATTACAGGTCTGCTCTTTGGCTAGCCCCCACCTTTAACTTCCTGCCCTCATTTTGGACTAACAACCTTCTGAAGTGCATTTTAAGACTCCCTTAAAAGCAACTTGCTGAGCAAGAGGTAAACTTCTGCCTACTAATTAAAGACCTGGAACCAAGCACGGAACTCTTCCTTTCTTGTGAGCTGCTATCAGGCTACGAATTAACATTGCTCAGTACAGATGCATTTGTATTTTATTTCTGGAAGGTACTTAAAATTTCTTAAGCTAGATTGAAATATGACAAATATCATAGCATTCAAAGTTCAAATCTATCCCAAAACCCTGGAAGTCAAGTACTTAGGCACAATGGGTTCCTCAAATTTAAAAATTAACAGCTTGTGTTTATCTGCTTATAAACAACCTTCCAAGGCTGCTTATAACTTTTATATAAAGTTGTCCCCCTTTGGGTTTTGGTTTGTGTTTTGTTTTTGTTTTTTCTTTTCCCGTAAAGGTAGCAACAATAGGAAGAACCAAGTGCCCTACCGGAATTCTTTGGTGCTTCCTAGGGCTGGTGAAGCAGACAAACTTCGTGACTTAGCTCGTCCCCGGCTAGTATTGCTCCACTCCTCATCATCATGACACGTTGAGCAATGAAAAGCAGTATCTGAGCTCACATCAGCCTTGCTGGCACACAGTTTTTCTCGATTCATCTCCATACTGGAAGTGAAGTGACCTCAGTGAGAGAGAAATTCAATTCCTGTGGAGAAGCAGCAGAAGAAAGGTGATAGGGAGAAGACAGAAGAAAAATATCAGTATTAGCAAAGCTAATAGAGTGACTACTAAACACTGAGTTCACACAATTTGATAAACACTTCTCGAAAGGATATGGGTAATTGAGGAAGCTCTTCAAGTTAATCAGAAGACACTGGCAGGAAAAATAACCAGAACTAAAACACATTATGTTGCCAGATTCAGAAGAGGCTCAATAGAAAGCCATTTCAAGGCCAGCACAGATTCACATCTCTGCTTATAGATGGGATACAATAAACTTATTTTAGACACTGAAGAGGAAGAAAAGCTTTAAATATTCGCCAAGGAATCAAGACTCAGGAAAAACTACTGAAGTCTCCTATTAGGTGATACATATATCGAACGAATAAAACTAGAATGCTCTAAGCCATAACAGAAAAAACCCTGTCAAATTAAGCAAAAAAATAACACAATAAAGATAATCTTGATAAACTTTAGCTCTTCACAAAAGTGTGATTAATACCAAGCTGAGAAGAGACAAAAACAAGTTGGAGGATGATATCCAAGTTCTTAAATCATTTGTGACAAATGGAGGAGATGGTCCAAAACAAACAAGCTGAAGTAAGCGCAAACATCAAGTATTTCACTTCCACAAAGAGTGAGCACAAATAAAAAATAAACAGCTAGCTGGACAGCAATTTTACAGAAGTAAAAAAAACCCCAACCAAAACCAGAACTTTAAGCAATCATCCTTCCCCAAAAGTACTAGAAATCTCGCGTGTAAGTTCTCATTATTTGAACCAAGGAGAACTAGCCTTATCAGAATATAAGCAGAAAGCAACTATCAGTGTACGAAGAAACACAAAACCAAAACCAAACCATATTTGAGATAACATAGTCTAGAGGAACAGTACATTCCTCAAGTCAGCTGATTTCAACACAGGGGAAAAGTTGGTTCATGAAAAATTTGCAGATATTTTTAAAACAGTTTCATCACTTTGGATCTGCTTCCCACTGTATCCTGCAGAGAACGGACCGTAACATTATTCTCACCAAATGGACTATGGCTCTGGCAGATACTCACAGAATAATGACGTCTGGCTGTAAAGTTACCAGGGGATGACAATCTCCACAATTTTACGATTACTATGTTTCTCAGCATCCCAACTTTCAGATGACAAAAGCATCAATAAAATGAAGTTGTAATTTTAGAATGAGCACTGGTTCATTACTAAATTAGACAGAATTACCACCTAATCAAATTAGAAAATACTTTTGCTCCTACTGCAGATGAGGCTTACGCTAAGAGAACACCACTACAAACAGGTACAACTACTGTCACACATTAGTAATTTATAAGACCCTGCACGTGTAGATATCAATGTTGGTTACTCATTGCTTAGTATCACCTGTGACCATGACTTGGGAAATAGTAATTTCAACACACTTATAATATTTTTTTTATGACTAAAATTAGAAAAGTGTAACTCTATTTCTAGACAACTTTAAGCTCAATATAAATCTTGTTCCATTTAGTTGATTTATGCACATAATTACTCTGACTGTGCAAGTACATATGTAAAACAGACTGTAAAATCTGACTCAAATTATTTTTAATAGATTTTAATTTGTATTACCTTTTATCACCGCCTCATCAAGCTTCAGGAATACATCTCTGGTTGGTTGTTGCACTTGTAATGCACTTACTAAAAGCCTATTAATTAACCTTCTTAAAAAAAAAATAATCTAATACCTTAATTTTTACTTCTAAATCTAAGGATTATTCTTTTTAACCTGAAATCATTCTTGTGTTTGGTATATCTATTTCACAGGGTGCAAACAGGCTCCTCCAGCATCTTTGCACACCCAGACTACCACATACTTTACCATCTTTCTGATTTTTAAGGAATTATAGATCTGACTATACCTTTACTGGAGTACCATGCTCTTAGCTAACATCAGGCTGGGCAGAGAATGGATTTGGAGCAGCCCTGAGGAGAAGGACTTGAGGGTGCTGGTTGACGAGAAGCTGAACATGAGCCAGCAACGTGCATTCACAGCCCAGAAGGCCAACTGTCCCCCGGGCTGCATCCCCAGCAGTGTGGGCAGCAGGGCGAGGGAGGGGATTCTGCCCCTCTGCTCTGGTGAGACCCCCCCAGGAGTCCTGCATCCAGCTCTGGAGCCCTCAGCACCAGGCAGGGTTCAAGTCTGGGTTGGACGGGGCTTTGGGCAGCCTGGGCTGGTGGAAGGGGTCCCTGCCCATGGCAGGGGGTTGGAACTGGACGATCTATAAGGTCCCTTCCAGCCCAAACCATTCTATGATTCATTCACTGAAACTATTAGAGTGAGTCAAAGTTAATACTTAATATACATGACTATGTTCCATTTTTTAGAATTGGCCAATGAAAATGCCAGAGATATTCATCAATGGATGAGATCAGCTCAAGAATAAACCAGATTAAAAAAAAAAATACACTGGAACTGGTAAAGGAGAAAAAGTAGATACCAACAGTCACTGCAACTGTGTTTCATTATCAAATTTAAAAACTAGGTATTTGCAAAAGAAACCCTGTCCTCACAGAAATACCCTAGGAAATTGCACAGAATAGTTATTTTTATCTATATCACTGGTTGGCCCTCAATAAGGACTGCTGCTAAACTATTTCAGAAGCATTGAGAGTAAAAATCAGTAGTGAGCAGTCTCTCATCTCCTCTTACCTATCCACAACAGCGTATTTCTCAGAGATATTCATATATCCACATACACATATCTGTACTACGCATCCACTCTCAAAAGTCAGAATTATAAGGAATTATTTCTTAGAAATCTGCACTGAAAAATCGGTACACGCAAAAAATTTGACAAGCCCAGGTAGTAAACAGTACATCATTTTCCTTTGCTTTCACATTAAATAGGTTATAAGCTCCTCATTACTTTTTATCCAAACACTGAGAGCTTGATCTGGGTCTAGGAAAATAAAAATTACAAAAACAGTTAACAAAGTTTATGGAAAAGCAACATTTGTGAAAGTAGTTTGTGCAGAATTAGTTCTCAGTAAGAGCTGATACACACGCACCCTATTCCACAGCACCACCCTTAACTAAGAGGTGCAGAGAGCACTAATTTATGTAGTAAGCAATAAACAAGGTGTGTTTCCAAGTGACTCTGAAGTACCTTCATCTGACAGATACTGCCAGTAAAGAAAATCAGATTAGCACAAAACTGGAAGTAAGACAGTGTACAGACCTACTAAATACAGCCTAAGAACTTGATATTCCTTCCCTGTAATACTTTCCAGTTCAGGATGTTTTAACTACAGCTTACACCATGTACTGTCTAATTAACATTCCCTCACAAGACCTTTATTAAATAAGCAGACTTGACATAAAGACAAAACTATCACTGAATAGCTTCCAGCACTGGATCCAAAAACTTTAAGTACATGTCAACAAACTAGTGAAAGGCTGCGCTGGTCTAAATCATGTCCAAAACTAAAAAAAAAAAAAAAAAAAAAAAAAAAAAAAA
>Ga0065711_1034696_pt1 | contig 23362 bp, 18 predicted proteins | sample Hoacrofraction12_FD_59098 | JGI IMG/M metagenome (GOLD analysis project Ga0065711, IMG submission 59098) | Hoatzin crop microbial communities from Cojedes, Venezuela - Epithelial fraction 12 v2 (version 2) | ecosystem: Host-associated > Birds > Digestive system > Esophagus > Crop | place...
GACAGGACAAGGGGCAATGGGCACAAACTGAAGCACAGGAAGTTCCGTCTGAACATGAGGAAGAATTTCTTCCCTCTGAGGGTGACGGAGCACTGGAACAGGCTGCCCAGGGAGGTTGTGGATTCTCCTTCTCCAGAGATATTCAAGACCCGCCTGGATGTGGTCCTCTGCATCCTGCTGTAGGTGACCCTGCTTCGGCAGGAGGGTTGGACTAGATGACCCACGGAGGTCCCTTCCAACCCCTACCATTCTGTGATTCTGTGATCCCAGGACATAGACCCACACTGACTGCCCAGGAACTTTCAGGTGAACTGACTGCCATGACTATTATCAGAAGAAAGCAAACCCAGACAACTTTCAGAAAAGATAATGATCTGCAATCCTTTGTGGTCTTATAAAATATTAGAGCATGCTGAAACAGCTTAAATGAGTTCATTTCCAAAGTCCACAGCAAAAGGTGCATGTTTGATATCAGCATGTGGAGGTATGAAAGAGTGCTTTTTATAACTTACAGGTCAAAGAATGGAATTTCTCTCAGTGGCTCGCTGAATTCTACCAAAGTGATTATTTCAGTGCTGTTAAGACTTTACAAGAACCTTGTCTTTAGCTGGTTTCAATCCTATGTTTTTAAAAATCATCCATTTAAAGTCATTAAAATATTTTGGATCACTAGACACAATGTTAATGCATCAACACGTTGATTAATCCTGTATTTGTTCATCAGAAGTGCTGGTGACCACTTGTAATTCTAAAATCATTCCAGAGATTTCAAGATTTTCCCCATTTTGCAGTGGACCAGAAAATGAAGCACTTTGAAAAACGTTTGTCAAGAGAAAAGACACATTACCCAGAATTACAAATATCAAACTCGTGGACCATGTTGGTTTAAGCCTCACAAATCAAATACAACAGGAACTTCAATCTGAATTTAGAGAAAATGCTATTTTTGGACAGCAGTCAGTCTGTCCATCTCATGCTCTTAAAAACTAAAATATATACCCAAACATAACTTTTTAATAAAAAAATCCAACCAACTCCAGCAGTTATCTGTACCAGAAATGTCACAGCTAATGACTGCCATTTCAGAGAGTCTAGGCTCTGTAGCACAGAACTACCTCTTTGTGCATTTTAATACACAAATTCATTATCTCACCTTTACTCTCAGCTAAATCATGTAATCTGCTTTAAAGCACTGTATCTGTTCAACCCACAGTTATTTCTTCATATCAGATGCTCTTTATTTCTGTCTTCCTTGCAATTGTGAGGATTTCAAATTATTTAGGCCAGAAAAGTTATCATTGAAATAAGAGCAAGTAGTCACTTTGTCAAACCACTCTCTAATTCTAAATTCTCAATATATGCACCTAAATCCAGTTAATGTCACTGCATGTTCAGCAGCTCAGAGAATACCTTTTTCTTTAAAGATCCTAATCATTAGGATAGAGAGCTTGACCCTACAGTCTCTGCTCAAGAAAATCCAAGACCACTTTCAAGTTAGCAATAGATTTGCCTTAGGAAAGGCTGAAGGAATAAGGCTTACAGACTTAATCAAACTAATTCTAAATCACTTTGTGTCTCTTTTGAGCACTGAATGTTTCCATTCTGAATCTCTACATCATCCTAAATTTTGCACTGTATTTTTCTTGATATAAACCAAAGAGATATAACACCAAATACTGGCCTGTATGGGAGTGGTTCTCCATTAGTCTCTCAACTGACCATTTTTCCTTCATTAAAATTCTACTCTGCTACACAAGATCTTGCTTTATTCATCACATTGCCTAATCCACAATATGTTTACTGATGTTGCAGGCAGTTACAACAGCCACACCCTGAATCACTGGTGGGTACAAATTAAGCTGTAGTAAAAAGGTTCAGCAAGTATGCCTGTTTGTAGAGCAGATTGTATCTGAAAGAAATTACCTTCTGCTTTCCCACATCTTTGATTAGCACTAAATAGTTTCTCATAATTCTCATTCTGGATGTAAGATAAACCAGAATTCTGTCCATTTCCCCCAAATTCCAAAACACTTACACTAGCTCAGACGAGAATATTTCAAAGACATGCAAGACAGTTACACTTTTACCTTCATGACTACATTTTCAGCAGGATTTGAGTGACTACTTCTCTCCTTTTACATTTGGAAGACACAAATACACCTCCTTGTTTCTTTACATTTCACCCATTTGTCACAGCTGTGGAAAAAGCAATTAAGTGCAAATGGTTCCTCTGAGTTTTGGATGCATCTTTATTGGTCCAAAGGAGGAATCCCACCCACCTTCAGTTTGTCAGTGTTCACACTTTCAGCAGAAAGTTCAATACCTTTTTAAAATTAGAGTACCCCTTTATAGTGACACTTTTAATTACCTACTAAAAATCAACTTCTTGTCATTGCCTCATCACATTGATTAACATCAGGCTGGATTCTGAAGCCATCAGCATCAGGCAGCTCTGGCATTAACTGCAGATCAGGTATCAGGTACTTAGATGAAAACGTGACCAACTATGCAACTATAGTTCCTAGGTTCCCCCTAAGGTTTCTTGCCTATTTTACCTAATTTTGACACTCAGATTTCTACAGGTGAAAACTGTATCTATGAGAAGACCAGCAAAACTTTTCTCCTGCTCCTCAGTGCAGCTGCACAGTGAGCACACCAGATCTCCACATCATGAGCCACACACACACAAAAAAAAATTCCAGAAGGTGCCAAACAATTGGTTTTTAAAAGAAATTATCTATGTCTCTTTTTTTTTTTAACTTGTCATTTGATTTCTCCTTCTTTCAAATGGAAAGGGCATGACTTCCTTTAAGAGGTGCACATGCACATGTATCTTCCATGTACAGACAGAAAAACTGTGCACATGGAGATACGAACTGCTTGCAGCTTAAAATCATGCAAGACTAGCGCTACAGACACACAAATACACTTGAAGAGCTGAACTGTCAAACTATGGTGAATGCAGTGGCAAAGTTGATGGATGATATAACAGTCTTCCACTCCACCACCCTGAATACATAATAAAAAATTGGAAATAGGGAGATATCAGCACTTTCAGGTGGGCAGGGGAAAGAAAAACCTCTTCACCCATCAAGCAAACCATATAGACACACAGGATAGACAGAAGCAATGGCTAAATGACAGTGCTAGAGTCATGGAACTACGAAGAAATGTCAGGTGGCTGAAAACAGTTGTCATAATTTTTCACTCTCCTAGCTACTGAGACTGATTTGTTGCTTGCTTTTTTAAATTAATACATAAATCAATTATTTTAATTACACAGCGAAGTGATAGATAGTTGTTCTTATGTCAAGGGGAGATAATAAGCTAGAATACTGGAAATACAACCTTACACTCTCATTTTATAATTTATATTGTGTGACTAAGTATTAAAGAAGGAAAGAAGGCATTTTCAAATGCCTACATGCCCTTAAATTACTCTAAAGTGAAGTGCTGGCTTGTTTGAAAACTCCAAAACATGAACTCAACATTCCCAACCCTGCAGAAGAACAGTGGCAGAGTGGTAAATACAAAGTAAACAAACTCACCCATTTATTAATCCAAGATGGCAGTTCAAAAGACAAAATTCTGCCTTACCCTCAAATACACAACCAAATGTACTGTCATTCTTAATTCCATGTACTGTCATTCTTAATTCCAGAAAAAATAATTATGAATTCTCATTCAAATTCATTGAATAGCACAAGCCTTAAAAATTTCCATAATAATTCCTGCCCTTTGATTTGCATCTTAGTTACTGCACACCTTTTAGAAAGGCACAGATTACGGATATAAAGGCAGCGATTAATGAAAATGCAAGCCCTCTCCGAAAGGAAATGGGAGAGTTGGTTATCCTGGATATGGAGAAGGCTGAGGTACTCAACGACTGCTTTTGCCTCAGTCTTCACCAGCGAGTGCTCCAACCACACCACCCAAGTAGCAGAAGGCAAAGAGGCATGCATTAGGAGAATGAATAACTGCCCACTTTAGGAGAAGATAAGGTTCGAGACGATCTTAGGAACCTGAAGGTGCACAAGGCCATGGGAACTGATGAGATGCATCTGCGGATCCTGAGGGAACTGTTGGATAAAGTTGCTAAGCCACTATCCATCCTATTTGAGAAGTCTTGGCAGTCCAGTGAAGTTCCAAGTGATCAGAAAAGGGGAAACATAACACCTATTTTTAAAAAGGGTAAAAAGGAAGACCCAGGGAACTACAGGCCAGTCAGTCTCAGCTCCAGGCCCAGCAAAATCCTAGAGCAGATCCTCCTGGAAGCTATGCTAATGCACATGGAAAATAAGGAGGTGATTGCTCACAGCCAACATGGCTTCACTAAGGGCAAATCATGCCTGACAAATTTGATGGCCTTCTATGATGGGGTTACTGCGTTGGTGGGTAAGGGAAGAGCAACTGATGTCATCTACCTGGACTTGAGCAAAGCATTTGACGCTGTTCTGCATGACATCCTTGTCTCTAAATTGGAGAGACATGGATTTGATGGATGGACCCCTTCATGGATAAGGAATTGGCTGGATGGTCGCACTCAAAGAGTTGTGGTCAACGGCTCGATGTCCAAGTGGAGACCAGTGACGAGTGGCATTCATCAGGAGTCAGTACTGGGACCAGTGCTGTTTAACATCTTGGTCAGCAACATGGACAGTGGGACTGAGTGCATCCTCAGCACGTTTGCTGACAACACCAAGCTGTGTGGTGCGGTTAACACACTGGAGGGAAGGGATGCTATCCAGAGGGACCTGGACAGGCTTGAGAGGTGGGATGTGCAAACATTGTGAAGTTCAACAAGGGCAAGTGCAAGGTCTTGCACAGGGGTCAGAACAATCCCAAGCACAAACACAGGCTGGGCGGAGAATGGATTAAGAGTAGCCCAGAGGAGGAGGACTTGGTGCTGGTTGACGAGAAGCTCAACATGACCTGTGACCTGACAACGTGCGCTTGCAGCCCAGAAGGCCAACAATATCCTGGGCTGCATCAAGAGCAGCATGGACGGCAGAATGAGGGAGGGGATTCTGCCCCTCTGCTCTGGTTAGACCCCAACTGCAGCCCTACATCCAACTCTGGGGCCACAACATAAGGACATGGACCTGTTGGAGCGGGTCCAGAGGAGGCCACAAAAATGATCAGAGGGCTGGAAAACCACTTCTAGGAGGAAAGGCTCAAAGAGTTGGAGCTGTTCAGCCTGGAGAACAGAAGGCTCCAGAGAGACCTTACAGCAGACTTCCCGTACCTGAAGGGGGCCTACAAGAAAGCTGGAGAGGGACTTTTTACAAGGGCATGTAGGGATAGCACAAGGGGTAATGGCTTTAAACTGAAAGAGGGTAGATTTAGATTAGACGTGAAGAAGAAATTGTTCTCCATGAGGGTGGTGTGTCACTGGAACATGTTGCCCAGCGAAGCTGTGGATGCCCCCTCCCTGCCAGTGTTCAAGGCCAGGCTGGATGGGGCTTTGAGCAACCTTTTCTAGTAGAAGGTGTTGCTGCCCAAGGCAGGGGGGTTGGAACTAGATGATCTGCAAGGCCCCTTCCAACCCAAACTATTCTGTGATTCTACACTGCACCTCTTAAAAAAGCCATCTCAGTAGTGAATTGTCAAAAACATTCATTTGCTTTCTGGTTTGAACTTTTCTGACTTCCATCCACTGGATATTGTCATACTTCTGTGTATTAGAATAAAAATTTAGTTAAGTACCTCTATTTGTGATATTTCCAAGCCATAACCTTTTCCAGATAAGCTACAATGACTGAGCTCCTTAAGTTTTCCATCACAATGCCTGTTTTCTTGACAACAAATAATTCACCTCTACCCTAAACTCCCTCCAATCTTCAGCATACTTTATAAAGTGTTTGTCACACAATAAATCTGCCAGTTGATAGGTGATAATCTTTTTTGAAAACTTGGCTCCAGTTTGTGGAGTAGAGCACTTTGGTGAACAAATCTCATGCTCAACACAACACCATCTTAAAAAGCAAAATGAACAACCAAAGGCAGAGAATAAAAGTGCACTTATTCCATTTTAACAAAGAGAAATACCATTTGACTGTAGAAATAAGTCTTCTTTCCAAAATTACTATTTTTTAAATGTAAGTTTGACCTGTATGATCATGAAGACAACTACAGTACTGGTAACAATGCACTGCTCTGAAGTAAAAGACGTTAAGTTCCCTGCTCCATCTCCTGCAAGCATTATTTCCCATAAGCAAAGTAAATTACTGTGTGCCACATAAACATCTTTGATACTGTCCTTAACTCCTTCAGTTTCTAACACAACTTCTTAAAACTTTTCTATATATAACAATCATCAGGAAGCAATCCTAAAAAGATTTTTAAATTAAATAGCCAAAATGGTTTCAGAGAGATTCAGTCCTTTAACACACAATTACCTTGAGGGCATACAATCAAAATGAAATAAGTAAACCTTAAGTTAGCATACCTTTACAATAGGATACTGCTTTTGTGTGTGTTCACATACTAAATTCCTGTTATCAACTGTTAGATTACCACATTGCTGGAGACTTCTAGGCAAAAACTAAGTGTGTTTGAATTACAGTCAGCACTGCTACAGGCATCCTAAAGGCACTGTTAACACTAAGAACAGCAGCAGCAGCTATAATTTTTCAGTTTGAGAGGTGCTAAATACCACTGAAGATGACTGTAATTCCATTTTTATGGTATCTATTGCCCAACACTCCTGAAATTACCTTACAGTAAGATCATTATAATAAGTGGCCTTAAACCAGTACTGTTCCAGTTGAACAATATATGGACAACTTCCCTTCAACAGGAACAAGGTCCCATATAAGAAAAAAGGAAGTGTGCACCTACTTCAGTATCCCAAGAAGAGTGTTGGGATCTATCACTGAGTCCCCTCTTATCCCACATTTTGTCCTATCTCATTTCCCCTGTAAATATTCAATATTGCATATTGTTAATATTTAGGTTGATACAAAACAATGCTCAATGTAAAGCTTACTTAACTCTTGCTGGAAACATTCCAATAAGTCACAGAGCAACAGAATAGTTTTACCACTCATTGTGGCACAGAGTTATTCTTTTTAGTCAAATTTCAGAGATAACAGTCAGTATCACAGAATTTAAAAGCTTGTTTTAGTTCAAAGTAATTGCCAGACTATCTCCTCGACAAGAAAGAAAAAATACATTTCTTGGAGACAGGTATCTCCTGGAAGGCTTCAAAATGGCAGACTAGCTATAAATGGACATTCTCAACCCAAACAAATTTCTCTACTGGATGCAACCCAGCCCTAGATGTACATGGAAAGATTAGGTCACCGCAAGTTAGACGGATGAAGGGACATCCATCTGGATGGGGAAGACAGAGTGCTAAGTACTAAGAGCAACTGATTAACAAAATAATGAGATCACTGAAAAGCAAATAATTTTAAGTCAGTTCAGCACACTGAAGCACCTCTATGCAGCATTACACAAATGCCAGAATGGGAAGAATGAAAGGCACGGGAACATGAAGCCTGTGCCAGGGCTGTGGGTGGGTCTGCACCCAACCAAGCGACCACCTGAATGTGAGCAGATCCTGTGCATTTCTTGACCTGCATTATTTATCAACATTTGCAAGGGGTCGGCATACATTCCACTGCTGAGTATGAATGTTTTTTTGTATTTTATCTGGCCTGAGATAAATATACTTTCAACTAACTTTGCTAATAAGCCATCTCTCCTGGAAAAGTATGGCAAGTCTGTAGAGATGTGTGTTCCATTAGCCAACAGTAAGAAGGAAAGGTCTGACACACAGCAATATATTTAGGAGCAGACTTGAATATAGTGGGAGTACATCACAGAGAGCAACAGTAACCAGACCTGGCGTATAGATGCAAGTCAATACTTCATATTGTGTTTGGGACACAGAAGAACAGCAAAGGGCATCGTACAGGCTTCTTGACCACAATACTATATGTCAACCCCACAGTTCAGCTTTGGAACAAGTCTCCAGCTTGTCTCCAACTCCAAGAACTTCCCATCTTCCTCCTCCGTAATCACCAGAGAACTTAGCCACCCTGACCAGTTCCACGCTGGCTTATACACATACTCAGCCTATTTGCAAAATTAGAATCTGAAAGCGCTGAGAAGTTTGACCTATGTATGCTCACAGCTTTGGGGGTTTTGTATAAAGAAAGTCAGAACTGAATTCTTTACCTCACTGCTTATTTTAAAGAGATGTTTCTGTTGGCAATCTGCTGGCTATCTGAAAACTCAAGACCTTCTACCCTATTCTGAAAACTGACAGTTAAAATGACTTAATATAAACCATCATCCCAAACATGTTTGCCTCTTGTATACTTCTACCACTCATAGAAGTTTGGTCTATATTTATAAATAACAGTAAACATGGGTCATTTTAAGGATAGTTTAACAAGCACATTTCTAATTTCCCATCTGTCCTGTAAACTCCACCACTGAAAAATTACATTGCTATATTGCACTTTGTGTCTCATGTCTAAAAAATAAGGACAGAAGCAAATAACCATATTTCATTCAAAAGCAATATTCATTACTTTGACTACATAAAACACTTACTTTACCATGAATGCATTCATATTCATATTGTATACAACTGTTTGTCTCCAAACAGATGGTAATGACTCAGTGTTTTGCCAGTGGGGCTATGAATACACCCTTCATCTACTAAGAGACTATATAAGTTATCAATTAAATGCGCACACTCCACAAATCCAGATACAAACGTCACATACTCAGAACAGCTTCAGTCCCAATCCAGGTCTGTGATTTTTGCACAGTAATCAAACCAAATATTAATCTTTTTACAGAGAGCTCACTTTCTTTTCAAAGCAGGACACAATTCAAAGCATCTTCTACAATAAATAGATATGGCAGCTTTTCAAACCCCTCACTGCAGATTCCCTCGCAAGTTCTACTAAGATTAAAATCCCAGTATCAAAACCAAGTAAAATACTACTCAAGAAAACCACAAAACTACTGATCAGGTACACAATGCAAATTAACTAAGACACAGAGTACATCTCTAGTCTTCCTCATATGTTTTTGGTTTAGGGTTTGGGTTTTTTTTAACAATTTCAGCCTTTGCCTAGTTTATTTTCTTAATAACATTGTACAACATTTTATAAAGATTCAATCACAGAACAGAAGATAGAACAGCCTGTCTTCTGTGTTTGAAAGCAGGAAGTGATTTTACACATAATACACCTTTAGTACCTCAAAATCAAAAAAGCCTCTGCCAACACAGTTAAACACAGAGCAGAAACAGCATGGGGAGATATATGCATGCCTGATATTGAATAAGGATGTTGAGATTCTCCAAATCACTTGAAAGTGCGAAGTATTGAGATGGAAAGGGTATTGAAGATCTGCAAACAGGAGAAAAAACACCCTGCTCAAGGTGATATGAAGCATGTTATTGAAGCACATTCAGAGTCTGCTAGAGAACCAGACATACATCACTTGAAATAACAAGGAATTTTGCAAAGTTGAGAGTGAGAATTCAGACTAGAGAAAGCTAGTCCCAATAAAAGTGTGATGATAGCCCAAGAAGTAATTATAGAATTTACACTTCCCTGGCTTAGAAACGCTCTCCAAACCCTTGCAGATGTGACATTTATTATGTTTGACATAATTATGACATCAGATACCATAAACCCACATTAGCTTCCAGTTGAAACATTGCCTTTTGGTTGCTGGCAGCCCCATGTCAAAAGGCACAAGTAACTATGTTCTAGTGCCACCAGAATAACAGCTCCCACCACACTGAAAATCACCCAAGCCAATTGCTCCCTGACCTCCCTGTCTCAAGAATCAAATATTCACGTGTTCATACACCATCTGTCCCTGAGCCCTTTCCTGATTTTTAACTGTCTAATGAATTTCCTGATGGAAACAACTGTGATCTGCCCCCAAGCAAATGAAGTGTTTGACAACACTGACACCAAGTGACAGAATTCAGAAAAATATAAACCAAAACAACCCCCACATAGAAATGTTAGAGCATTTCCTCAGTATGCTCTGAAAGAGGCAAAGTCTTATTTTACCAAGAACACAAAAAAGAAGTGAAGACCTATTATGAGAGCTGACATTTTCACAGAAAACACACAAAAGTGACAGAAAGTATGTCCAACATTAAATACATTAACAATTCGATTTAACCTTGATCTTCCAAGCATGAGTCAAAGACCACGTGTCAGTTTTATGCAATCTCAGCTTGTAAAGTCATTTCTAAAGAAGAAAAAATCAGTTGCTTGCATGCACAGTCAATATCTGATTCCATTAACTTATGTGGATTTAGTTCATTTTTCAAGTAAAAAAAATCCAAACAGTACCTTTATGCCCTTTAATTAAAAAAAATTTTTTTTATGTGTTCATGCAAAGTTTAATAGTCTGCTAAGTCTCACTTACTTGCTTTACCTATCTTTCTCTCTGTTGAGAAGTCAAAAACCATGCAGTCCAACATAATACGGATTAAACAGAATTGTCACCCCTCCTACTGGCTTAACTGGTGACATCACACAAAGCATAAAACCTGACTGAAAGAACAATAACTCTATCAAATGCATCAGTTTTACCACCCACTGTGTTTATGTCCAGTATTCTATGTTTTCCTACCAAGCTTCCATGTTCTTACCTGCTGACGTTTGTACGCCAAATGATCGAGATTTTCCAGGTCTTTTCGAAACTTCTGATAGGTTTTCTGTAGATCAGATTTACTGGATACATTTCTTAAAGATTCGAAAGTTCTTTGAAACTGTGACGGTAAAAAAAAAATATACCAGCATTCACACAGTTGCTATGTTTTTCACTGTATTAGGATTTTATTCTACTAAATACTAATGTTATGGAGCCGTGTCACATCTTGAGTATACCACCTTCTAGACAATCCTAAAATTTCATTTTGAAATCAGTCCCAGATTTCAAAGCATAGTACATATGCCCTGTTTAATTAAATTAAATCCTCTACTTTCATAGATCAGACTTGCACAACACAAAACGCTAGCAATCAACACAATCTCTAAAGGTTAGATCTTACTCTATGTCGTGTTACAGGATGGAATATATTCATATAGATCTGATTTTTTTTTCAACTAATAAAAGCATATGTAACTTTATGCAGGGCATGAACTCCCCATTCTATCAAGCATAACAGTAGGTCTTCTATATAATAAAGTACTCCTTATCAAGTTAATTTACTTAAGCGTAATTTGCAAGACCGGATGCTCACCTTCGGCAATGTGCTCATATTCTGTATGAAAGCTGTGACAACATTAATTATACTTCGCTACAGATCTTACTTTTAAATTTAAAACTTCTTTCATGCATACACTATTATTAAAAATAATACTGGTATTTTTCAAAGAGATGAACAATACCAACCCAGCTGTAGGGAATTGTAACAGAAAGGCTAAGAGCTGCGCAAAAAGCTACAGCCTCCTTGCTACCTTCAGGAAATCATGAACCTTCTCCCCTGACTTTCTCCATTTCCCCATCTGCAAATATTCTTCTTTACCTCACAAGCATATGACAGCTGTAAAGCTGTAAGTAGTTTAGAAATATTTTGTTATCACAGTGATTACCATCAGAAGCAAGTCTATAAACATTTATTTACATTTATATAATCAGGAAGAACTACATGTCTTCTAAATCCAACCAAAATATTGACTTCCACAGTTACTGGTCCTGTAGACGAAGTACCTGCTGTAAGCTTGCATGCAGTACTGATGTCCAGAGAATGAGGCAAAAGACCAAAAGAAATGGACTGCTGCCCAGTTGGTTCTGGAAAATCAAGGACTTTGGTAGTAACTACAGTGCACATTTCTCTATACGTTTGGTAAAACTACAGTCATTGACTTGGAAAAATGAACCACAGGAGTAGAAGGAAAAAAAAAAACTCCACTCATCTTCAGTTCCTCTTTAAAAACCTCTACAACTAGAGCCAAGCACCCTGGCAGTAAGACATGCAAGGTGGATAACATGCACCATCAAGACATTGTTGGATGAAGGTTGTGTGCTTATCTGACTGGAAACCAACAACGAGATAGATGTCTTAAACTAAGTGGAGTAACTCTCACAGTCCCATTTCAGGTATCTTGAAGCAACAAATACCATCAAAACCCTGAAAGTGACAAAGATCCCAAATATGGATGGACAAGAAGGGTGTTATTAATACAGCCTCCTCATAAGTATGATGCCCCCGATTAGTATGGTAGAGTTCTGTAACCTCCTCTCAGACAATGACCACAGTTCTACCTAAGTAAGAAGAAAACCTCTCTCACTGACACTTTTACTTTCACTTTATGGAAGAGATCCACTTTTTTGAAAGTATAGCTGTAGGCATCAGGACTAAATTTCCTGTAGTCTCACAGCCTATTCATGGCAATGTCAAAGAAGAGATGTGAGCTCTGACTGAAGTTCCTCCTGCAGTAAAGCTGTTTATAAGGGTTGAGAATCCTCTGGTGTCTTTGTAAGCTCCTGATTTAGCTTTTTTGTTTTTTTCTCTGCTATCCATCTACCTATTTTCAGGAACCTCGGAACTTCTGCTCTTCTGTCATATGTAGTGGAAATGAAGCAATGAGTTCAAAGAGAAGAGGTTGAGGCATAAACAGAGTGGTTGCATAATGTTTCAACAGGGAATCCTACTAAAATTTTGATACTACTTAAGTTAAAATTTACTATGTTTGATCTTCATTCAAATTAATTTATCCAATTTAATAAAGACTTAAAAGTCTCTTCAAGTTGTACATTAGCTCTGCATCTTTCTGTAAAATTTTAAGGGCACTGTTCACTGTTGCTACCATGTTTAGCTGTTGCAAGCAAACTGATTCATAATCTGAGTATTTGTGGAATAAGTAATAATATTAAAGGCAGTTGCTGTCTGATTTTTAAACTCTAGTTTAATTATTACATTTCAATAACATAACTTTGCAGCTGCACTTCACAGCATTCTTTACGGAATCCCAAGATCATAGCTTCTATGCTAGACAAGTTTGTGTTTGTCTGAGGTGGACAAAATTCTCTCCATGTTTAATGGGATTCCCTTAACAAGCCCGGGAACCTCAATGTGGGCCATGAAAATCAATGGTTTGTCAGCTAAGCAGGAGGTCAGCCCACAAAAACATAAGATTATAAACATGCAGTGCAAAGTACTTCATTGCTTACAATTCAGAGATGTGGGAGGAGACATCATTAAACATGGAGTACGAAGTCTTCTTGGTAATAACCTTACAATCTCCATATAAACAGAAAGAGGTATGGGAGGCAGCAGATATTGCATCTTCAGTTTGTGAATGATGCTATTTGACAAAGCACATACCTTTAATGTAATTTGCCTGGGTGTCTAGATAAGTTATAAAGGTGGCATCATCAAATGGCCTGCTGCACATACTTTACTTGGTCTCCTTCTACACACTTGGTTCAGATTCAGGGCCAATGCTGCAAAAAGCCAGTCTGTTATTCAAGAATGAGGACAAATGGCTCTTTTCTGGTTCGTCTAGATCTGCAGAAGTTAAAGAGTATTAGTCTTTCAGAATATCAATATCATCATCTTCCACTGTGCAGGGCAGAAAAATAGCCCTGAAATATTTTTTTCCACTTGTGAAATATTTCTGTTTATTTTCATGTGGATTAATAGGACTTGAATTCAGGATGAGAAGCAAATTTTATTTCAGTTCTGATGTAAGGAAACCGTTCATTAAAAAATACCTTCCTGTTCTAATAAAGTACTGCTTCTTTAAAAGACTAAATTATGCTAACTGTACTATTTTAAATCATCAGCAGATTTGGATGAAAAAAATTACAAAACCTCTCAAATTCCACACACCTACTTACAAGAAAACAGTTGCTCCCCTATTATTTTGCTGCAATGGAATGGGCAATGTGTCTCTTGAGAGTTTTGTGAAGAGCAGGTCACACAGTTTTTTCCATTGAGAAAATATCAGATTATTTTTCTCTCATTTTAAGAATTTCTGAAGACATGTATTTTGATGATAAAGAAAACACTGTTTGTTTTGCATACATTTCTTAAATTCTCCCTCCCAAAGCAAGTGAGTTATAAAATAAATTCCTTTAGATGAGAATGATCTGTGCATGCTTGAGATACAAATAATTGTTCATCAGACAAGCCATTTTACATTACACTGACTTCATTACTATACCACCAATAAATAATCTGCCAAGAGAAACTGATTTTCCAAGGTTATTTTACCAACATTCCAAGATTAGCGCTCAATAGAAGGACATTTCAGAGCATCACTTCCATAATATTCTCTTATAAGCACTGCACTTCAATGTTAAGTGTTGCTGTAGAAGCAGTAATAACTACTCAGAAGGAAACAATTTAGCAATGTTCTTTTTTTCCTGATAGGTTCAAAAAGAGTCTACTGCAATGGAGTCCTAGGTACTGATTGGAGCATGCAGGCATTTACATAGTCCAAATAATAACTTAAAATAATTTTCCGATGTCATCACCAGGTACAATACAGATTTCTTGAACTCAGTTGTACTTCCAGCAACTTCATGCAATCCATGTTAGCCTATGCTACAAACCATCTTTGTATCACAGATCTCCCCAAGCTTTATGCTTGCACCTTACTTCATTTGATATTTATCTCACAACTTTACAATTATTTCTTATAATGAAAAATTAGTATATAAATACCTTTCATACCATGAATGTGAAACCTAACCAGAAAAATTCCATCTTAAAGAAAGCCTCATAGATTCAAAACAAGCCCTACTTCTTTCACTCCCCCTCACCTTATACCTGGGTTGTGCAAACACTTTGTATAGTTTGCACTTAGGACCAAGTGACTCCAGATAAATTTGCTTTCATCACTATTTTCACCTGGTTTGTGTAACTGACAGGTTGCTACTTATATTCTATCTCATCTTCTCAGGGATAAACACAGATACCACTGTTGTCTAAGGAAGCTTTTCCCAACTTTAGGGATCTTTTCCTTAACTCTTTTTCTTAATTCATAATAAAAAAGTTTATATCCTCCTTTCCCAGGTCTGTCTACCCACCCCTGCATGCACAGTTTTCAAGAGATGTCAAAAACCACTCCCTCCCAGGCAAGAGTTTTAAGAGGGCAACCTGTTCCCTCCTGGTGCTTTCTCTTTCCTTTTTTTTTTTCCTTTTCTTTCCAGAGAGTGGTAAATGGGCATGATCTTCCTTTGTTACTGTGACCCATTACTCTACTAAAAAGGCAGCAGCTGAGCAGTAGGGAGGAAGGCTGTGTATTTATCTGCCCTGCCACCACTAAGGGTGAGGGTCTGCTCCTACTGTACTCTAAATCATGCAGATACTCTGGAAGAAATTGAAACGATCCTCTCTCAAATCTGCCAAGCATGCTTTGCTCATGGAGACCCTTCTAGGATACTGGGTAGGACAGGAGACAGTGAAAGACAGCAGACAGGGTACCTGCAGCAGAAGTAAAACTAGGATATTCCTGAAGGAGCTAACCCACACCTAAGGCTTAGATGTGGCAGCAAAGAAGAGTTCTCAGTGCACATGAAGACAACGCTAAAGAGTCTATTGCAGACATGAATCTGCTGAGAGGTACTGAACTAGAAATACAACTGAAGGAAAGGCTCTACACTGCAAAGAGGCAAGGATTGGATCTGCTTTCAAACTTTTTATTTAAGTGTGTTTTTAACCCAGAAATTCTGTTTTTCTCTTGGAAATATAGCCACTGTATTCCATTTGGTTTCGTGGTTCTCTGGCAAAGCGGGTTTGGGAGTCTTCAGCCTTGCTTCAGGAAGAAATTCTGGAACAGTAGTACCTGAAGCTGGCCAATCAGGGCCCCTTCAAAGCCATGTTTCTGACTGGCAAGAAAAGGATAATGCTCTTTTTTTCAGTGATTCCCATGGTAAGACCAAAATCAGATATTATACAAACAAAAGTTGAGTCACTGGGGAGTCTGTTCCTTAGCAACAGTTTGTTAGAGGAGAGTCATTAAGCATATGATTGTTTCAAGGGAAGCCCTAAGAATTGTAAAGCCAGGAGTCATTAGGGAGTTACGAAGCAGCAGTCAAGAGGCTGCTATGCCAAGAACAGAAGTGGATCCAGGTTCCTGTTGCACTCAAAAGGATGTTCACTTTGAAAAGTCCAGCTCTTCAAACTAATTCTTTAGGAGCTGCTTTTCCTCTGTCATTTATTGCACATTACAGACCGCAACAGAACTTGCAGAGTGCAATGATAAACACTGTAGCCCTGATTACAAACTGTATCCCATGTACCATATACTGACCTCAGATTGGTAGCAACAATCCATTTCTGCTGGTTGATTAGAAAACAAATATGAGTATGAACCAAAAGAGAAGCCAAATCCTCTCCTGAAGACTCCTGTGACCTTCTTAAAAACTACTTATTTTCAGAAATTTCTCTTGCCATGTGAGTGACCCACATCCACCAAAGGGAAGGGGGGAAGAAGATAGAACTTAATCTGACAACTGCCATAAAAGACAGTGAAAAATGTTTCTATAAATACATTAGCCACAAAAGGAGGACTAAGGAAAATCTCCATCCTATATTGGACACGGAAGGAAACATAGTGACAAAGCATGAGGAAAAGGCTGAGGTACTTCATGCCTTCTTTGCCTCAGTCTTTGATAGTAAGACCAGTTGTTCTCAGGGTACCCAGCCACCTGAGCTGGAAGACACGGAGCAGAATGAAGCCCCCATAATCCAAGGGGAAATGGTTAGTGACCTGCTACACCACTTAGACACACACAAGTCTATGGGGCCAGATGGAATCCACCCAAGGGTGCTGAGGGAGCTGGCAGAAGCACTCACCATGACACTTTCCATCATTTATGAGCAGCCCTGGCTAACTGGTGAGGTCCCAGTTGACTGGAGGTTAGTAAATGTGACACCCATCTACAAAAAGGGCCGGAAGGAGAATCTGGGGAACTACAGAGCTATTAGTCTGACCGCAGTGCCAGGGAAGGTTATGGAGCAGATCATCTTGAGTGCCATCACATGCCACACACAGGACAACCAGGTAGGTGATCAGGCCCAGTCAGCATGCATTTATGAAAGGCAGGTCCTGCTTGACTATCCTGATCTCCTTCTATGACAGTGATCCGCCCAGTGGATGAGGGAAAGGCTGTGGATGTCGTCTACCTAGACTTTAGCAAAGCCTTTGACACCGTTTCCCACAGCATTCTCCTGGAGAACTGGCTACTCATGGCTTGGACAGGTGCACTCTTCGCTGGGTAAAGAACTGGCTGGATGGCCCAGCCCAAAGAGTGGCAGTGAATGGAGTTAAATCTAGCTGGCAGCCAGTCACAAGTGGTGTTCCACAGGGCTCAGCACTGGGGCCAGTTCTGTTCAAAATCTTTATCAATGATCTGGACAAGGAGATCAAGGGCACTCTCAGCAAGTTTGCAGACAACATTAAGTTGAGTGGGAGTGTCAATCTGCTCGAGGTAGGAAGGCTCTGCAGAAGGACCTGGGCAGGCTGGATCGATGGGCTGAGGCCAACAAGGCCAAGTGTTGGGTCCTGCACTTCGGTTGCAACAATCCCATGCAACGCTACAGACTTGGGGAGGGGTGGCTGGAAAGCTGCCTGGCAGAAAAGGACCTTGGGGTGCTGGTCGACAGCCAGCTGAACATGAGCCAGCAGTGTGCCCAGGTGGTCAAGAAGGCCAACAGCACCCTGGCTTGTATCAGGAATAGTGTGGCCAGCAGGAGTAGGGAGATGATCGTCCCCCTGTTCTCAGCACTGGTGAGGCCACAGCCCAAATACTGTGTGCAGTTTTGGGCCCCTCACTACAAAAAAGACATTGAGGTGCTGCAGCGTGTCCAGAGAAGGGCAACAAAGCTGGTGAGGGGTCTAGAGAACAAGTCCTATGAGGACTGGCTGAGGGAACTGGGTTTGTTTGGCCTGGAGAAAAGGAGGCTCAGGGGAGACCTTATTGCTCTCTACAACTACCTCAAAGGAGGTTGTAGGGAGGTGGGGGTCAGTGTCCAAGCAGCAATTAACAGAACAAGAGGAAATGGCCTCAGGTTGCATCAGGGAAGGTTTAGATTGGATATTAGGAAAAAATTATTCACTGAAAGGGTTGTCAAGCATTGGCAGAGGCTGCCCAGGGACGTGGTGGAGTCACCATCGCTGGAGGTATTTTAAAGTAGTGTAGATGTGGTGCTTAGGGACATGGTTTACTGGTCGACTTGGCAGTGTAAGGTTTACTGTTGAGGTCAGTGATCTTAAAGGTATTTTCCCACCTAAATGATTATATGATTCTGATCATTTTCAGTTTCACAACCTGGCCCTGTACCCCCAGGGTAGCTAACATTCTTTTTTTCCCTTTTTCCGTTTTTTAATGTTTCACTGCATGATACCACAATACCAAAACTGTCACAAAGTAACACAAGGAACAAGTAAAAGTCTAGTTTAAGCAGATTTATGCGAGTCGAACCAAATACCTAAACCTGAAGTGTAGCTAAGCCTGAGATGATTTACCTCTCTTCTTTTATGTAACCATACTGTTTTTCTCCTACTCAAAACATTTTTAATGCTGATGAATACTCTGCAGGGAAGGGAGGAACAGACAGCACTATGCCCACAGGGCCCAGGTTCAGAAGTTGCTTCTTATCTATAGCCATTCTCTTTTTTTTTTCCTGGTAAGAGTTTTAAATAACTCTAAGCAAGCATTTTATATAGATCATGCTGTCTGAGGCATTCATGAAAAATATGAAGACTTAAACAGTAAATCTACAAGCACGACAAGAAGGGAAAAAAGGCAGATAAAACATGTTGGCTCAGCATGATCTGAAATAGATTAGAGAAAGACAGACTGCCAATGCGCTTTGAATTCAATTCTCAGAACTTGTTACCTTCTTGCTGTTCTCTTCTAATCAATAAATTCAAGCAATTCCATTAGTCTGTTAATTCACTTAAACAATATTGAGCATTACTAACCACAATGAATGAGGCTAGTAATACAGCTCTGAATCAAAGAATGCAATACACGTGATAGCCCTTCGTCTGACTACATTTTTCACAGCTCTTTTTTTTTATTAGAGACTTCAGACTCTAAAATAAGTATGGAAGCTCAGATAAGGACAGCTATTTATTTAAACTCTTCCCTGTTTAAAAAAAATTAAGTTGTTTAAAGAAGCAAATCCTTTCTTAACAGTGTGATGTACTTTATTTTCTCAGTCAACTCTAAAATGAGCTGGCTGTTTGCACCACATCATCATACTCTTATAAGGCTGTAAATCCCACAAATGGCTGGCATAGAAGTGTACTGTGCCAGAATATGAACAGCCACTGCGAATTTGTACTGGCTTCTAATACGCATTATTTGATACACGCTTTGCTGGGTGAAGATCCTACAGAATCCATAAAACAACCAAAATTCTCTCCACTTTATTAGTGAAATTTCGAAAAAGCTAATCTCATGTTCACAAAGGTATGTTTTAGGACATTCGGAGTCAAATTCCTGCCAGGTTTATCAAATTCTTCCAAATAGACTGACTTGTTATTCTTAGTTTAAAAGTTGCATTTCAATATTTTTTGTGACAAAAATATTCAATATTTTCAGCATTACACTCTGTTTTATATCAATGTTATTACATAGAAGTCAAAACCAGTCCAAAGTCTAAGTAAAATGTATAGAAAACAACACTCTTATAGACTTTATAAACTGGAAAGAGGTAGCTGAGGTTCATCGTTTTTGCTAGATATACTTAGAATGGCAGATGTGACAGGTACCAGTAGACGAGACTTTATATGACAGCTAGTCACATTGTCATTGTTTCCGTTCTATTTTTATTCACAGATTACAGAAGAAATTAATGATCCAGACTGGCATTCTGTCAATAGAAGTAAGTATGGTTTCAAATCTTTTGAATGTCAGTGTTGGAATTAACCAGCTTTACTGAGTGAGCAAGACTAAAAACTTTCAGAAGTCTTTGATACATAAATTTGAAAAATATTACTTACATAGAAAATTCCCCATTAAATACTTCCATATTGAATAAGACCTGATTAATACTCTGCAGAGTTCTTTGATGACGCTGGACCACTTTCTTTCATTTTATACACACAAACAAAAAAACTTCCTTAGTTGAAATTTTAATTTTGTTTCTTCTTCTATTACTTCTTTTTCTTCCCATTTTTAAAATTTATTTCAGCTCAGTCATTTAAATTTCTTCATTTGGTTCTATGACAATTATAGAGCTCAGAGTTATGGACATAAAGGTCAATGAAATTTCTTGTCTCTTAAATGATTAATAACAGTTGTAACATTCACGCCTTTGTGAAGATGAGTATAATATGGTAGCAGTATTAAAATTTTAGAACAAGTTCAAAGAGCAACTGCTAATGACTTTTAAAGAGAGTTGATTTTCAAGCCATATGAACATGCAAACACTGAGAATATTAAAGTCGATACAGCAAAGACAAGGTTTCCTTTCTACACTACAGCCACTGTGTGACTAAAATGTCTTTTTGTTGGACTAAGTCCACACTGACAAAAAAACTGAATTCCTAAGGGAGTTTTAAAGTATAATCGTTAAAGTTAAGGATTTTGAAAAGAGCAAAGTTGAGACATTAAAATATTTAATTGCATTTAAATCTTTATCTTCTAAGTATCTAATACTTTATCTTCTAAGTCGATTTCCTTAGATGTCAACACAAAAATGCGCCATTACAGCTAATACCACTGTTGGCAAGTTCAACAGCCAGGGCATAGACTAAATAAATATGTAAAATGTACCACCTTTCTCTAAGGACAAGGATGAGTCTTTTTACATAGGCACTTTGGAGAGTGTTATGCCACACTAATTTATTCTAAGAGTTAATTGAAGAATTCAATGCTTCCTCCTATTAAGAAAATTAAATTGAAGTATTGAAGAAGAAGAAAACTTTATTGCACTCTTTGCAGTGTTGGAGTTTTTCCTGAATGATACTTTGCATTCTTTTATGATTTTCAGTCATTTTTTATTTTCATTTTCAAAAGGAAATCATGAAGTGAATTATATGGTTGTTTAGAAATATTGAAACTCTAGGAAAGAAAACTACCCAATTTTAGTTCCTTCATGTAAAATATACTGAATATGGTTTAGAAGGCTGAATCTAGGATTATGAAAATATGTATGTAAAAATGTAATAGGCTACCAATGAAAAATATCATAATTTAAGAAAACTTTCCACAAACAGTACAAAAGACATAGGCCACTCCTGTTACAGCTGACAAACTTCATACATACACGACAACACAGCAGCTTCTGCAAGTCAGTCTTAATTTAGCCTGTACTGCATCTCCAACAATTGTCAACATTGGATGTTTCAAACACAGCACTGAAACCCACACAACATTGTTTTATTGTGAAATATTATTCCTACTCCGATTGGGACCTAAATTTTGATTCCCCTGTCCCTACCAAACTGAACTTTCTACACAATGGTCCCCATTAAGTTAGTGTGTCCTGTTGTGGCATGAGGTATTATTAGAGGTGGCACTGATTATTCATATCTGCCCTGAAACATTAAGAAGTCAATAGAACTTTGAATTTTTATCAGTGTGTCACACATTACTGAAGATGTTACAAAAAAAAAAAAGGAAACAAAAATAGAACAATTCCTTGCTCTTCCCAGTGGAGACATACACCAGATTGAATAGACTAAGCAGCCAGAGAAGAAACTCAGTAAACACATAGTTGTGGTCAGACACATGAAGCTGGGATGATTAAAATCACACTGATCAAAAAAAGAAGGAAGCCTGTTCACATGAGGCACTATGGCTGACATTAAAAGAACTTGAGTTTATGTTGATAGGAAAGTATTTTCATTTGAACAACAGAAGTGTGGACATTTTACCTAAATCAGTAATAGTGGCACAACCACAGTTTAGTTTTATATGAGAATAGAAGAATGAGGCTATCCCTTCTGGATAAAAAGAGCCAGGTGGAAAAAATGACGCAAAACATAACACTATTATGATACACACTTCCGAAACACATTATTCCCTTGATTAAAAATATTAAGTGGCTTTTAGGGAAGATTTTCTACCGCACAATTTTTAAAGCTTTGCCAAGATGAGGAGTTTTAGTCTTCTGTCTGCAGTGTACAAATACATAGCTAGAGCTGAGGAGTTGCTGGAGGCACTTCTCACATATCTCCTTCTTCTCGTTTTAGCTGATCTCTCTCACAAACCAGCTTGAATACAGAGATAGAACTTTACCTACTCAGTTCTTTCCCTCCATAAATATCCACATAGAATTTCAGCTTTAAGATTATCTACAAATAAATTATTCCCTACTACTGCCACAAATATAAGTAAGGTTTCATGCATAAAAAGCTATACTAGTACTACAATTCAAGTAAGAAAATAGAAGTAATAAATAAAAGGAAGTTAAAATATGGTTGTACCAATAACCATCTGCTTCCCTGGATCAAATTTGTTGAGTTAGAAGTCTTATTTTTTTTTGTATGTTCTATAAATCTCATCTAGAATCTACGCTTTTACCAATTGCTCAGGTGTTATGTGCATGAGATCTGCAATTCCCATGTACCAAAAGAATTTTCAGTGCAGAAGGAACCATCAGAAGACACTTCTCTGGCTAAAGGGTATCTGAGTTAAGTCAAATTCTACTCACCACAGTTAAATGTTCCAGTAGGTATGCCACATCAACCATGTCTGCCAGAACTAGAAGCCTTGTGACAGCTGTAAGCAGAGATCGCGCTGCTTGGACAACAGCCTGCCTCTTAGGCAGATAGCAGGGATCACTGGTAAATGCCTCTGCCGATACCTTTAAGGCTTGGCCTGCAAAATGAAGACATAAATTCCCTTAGGCTATATCGCAACACCCAGGACAAAAAAATAGTTAAACTTCAATCAGTTATTTGGCAAGTCACAAGTATTGCCAATAAACTTGGCATCTCTTTGTTGCCCCAATGCCTTGAAATTAAGGTCAATTATTACAGATCATGCAGAATGTTCCACATTTTTAATGATGTTCCCTTTCTGTTCTCTGAATCATTAAATTCTAAAATCCTCCCCTTGGCAATCACACCATTACTCTTAACTGTACACAACAAAGCCAAGGGTGTTATGTGAAACTTTTCTAGTCACTGCTTTTTATACTACTATGTACTTTGCTGTCCTTGCTATTAAATAATTCCTGGTCATAGAAGGGAATAAAATATTGTTCTTCTCATTATAAATTTAAGTTAATAGAATGAAAATCTCAGAATCACAGAATCACAAAATGGTAGGGGTTGGAAGGGACCTCTGTGGGTCATCTAGTCCAACCCTCCTGCCGAAGCAGGGTCACCTACAGCAGGCTGCACAGGACCGCATCCAGGCAGGTCTTGAATATCTCTGGAGAAGGAGACTCCAC
>Ga0065711_1034697_pt1 | contig 23362 bp, 13 predicted proteins | sample Hoacrofraction12_FD_59098 | JGI IMG/M metagenome (GOLD analysis project Ga0065711, IMG submission 59098) | Hoatzin crop microbial communities from Cojedes, Venezuela - Epithelial fraction 12 v2 (version 2) | ecosystem: Host-associated > Birds > Digestive system > Esophagus > Crop | place...
TTTTTTTTTTTTTTTTTTTTTTTTATCCTGGAGCAAACACAGCTGCAAAACACCCAAAACTCTAAAATAGTTTTCTTTTCTTGGTCAAGAAGGGTTTTGAACTTCTCAACATTACATTACTGGGATAGCTGTCCTAGGGTACCCACTTATTTGGCTGGCACCTTTAAAGGGAGGGAATTTCAGGTGACTTGGTGGAAGAGGACATTGTCAAGGCATTACCACTGAATGTTTTGTTTGTCCGGTCTCTTGATCAAATTCCCTTAATTGCATTACACAATCCCATTGTGCCTTAAATGCTTCACATCTGGAATGCAGCATAAAGGGTTTATTGGATTGATATCCCTTATTTCTTTAAAATAAAGTACTGTAGGTAATCTCATTTTTCATTTGAACTGGTCTCTAAACAACCCAGAGTAGGCAGGGATGAGGGGATATGTTGTTGTAAAAATGTTACGTGTAGTAATTAAAATACCCCATTTGTTTCATCGAGAGTGACTGACAGGAGTATAGCATCATTTTGATTACTTACAGACCCACCATTTCAGAGCAATTTACTTTAGTAAAAAGATTTGGCAGCCTTGTATCCCCTGGAAACCTACATGAATAGATTTGGCTCACTGTTTTATAAAACAGTGAGAAATAGTTTAGAGGTATTTTTCTTCTTGTCCTCTCAATGGGGTCTGCAGATATGGCTAAGGGACCTGGGGAAATTCCTTATCTGATCATGGCATTAGTAATAGATAAAGTTCAGGTTTGCTTTTAACATACAATAACATGAGACAAAGTCAATATTGTTATTCAGATATGCTTCAGTTCTCCAAATAGAACTAAAGTAATTCACTATGCTTGTTTATATTTTGGCAATCAGGATCAATTATTGTGTTAGGTAAAGTATGAAGACATCTCAGTGTGTCTGCAACCTTATTTAGGGCAAGATAAAATTTATGTGGTGGTAAAATTACTAATACTGTACCAAATAATCAAATTTAACTACTGTGTCAATTTTGTCAATTTTGTCCACTTTCTTTTGGCTGTCAACCGCATGACCATCATTAAGATGAATCTAGCAGATGGATTTGTATTCAGAAGCATTTGACTCGGCATCAGTGTCAAAACAAGCTCTTATTTTCATTTGTTTCATTTGTTTGCCATATGGAGCAATAATTATTTACTGATTTCTAATCAGAGATATACAACATCGCCATTTCAACATTATGTCAGATATATTTCCAACAGTGACAGTGTCAGGTGCTTCACATTAATACTTAAAAAACCCATATGAGTAAACAGAAGTGAGTCTGGTAGCAGAAACAGCCATAACCACTGAGGAGTGATGTTTGTTACTTATTCTGAAACTACTGTTTCAAATTTGTTAAATCCTTCTAATATAAATGTCCTATTTTCTTTCTCTGGTCTTTCCTTTTCCTGTGAGGGTGCAAGGAGCATCCTATGTCAGAAAGCTTTGCAATGTGCTATGTAGACAAGTGTTACCTTTCCTGCATTTTGGATTTCTTATACTCAAGTTCTTTTTTAAATATCTCACATTTTTAAGACCTAGAAGAACAGAAGTTACAAACATGTAGTTTCTGTTTCATTCTTTAGATTCTTTTATCTAGCAGCATGACAGGCTGTCTTCTATGATAAGCAAAATAACCTTTGAATTTCTCTTGACATAAAAATTTTTTATAGCCATAGGTTTGATAATTTCATCACACAGTTCTGGTTCACTAGGTGGTCTGTATTATTCTTTTTTGTTTTCAAGACATTTGACATAAAGTATTGCAGACAAACATGCCAATGAATTATGTAATGTTAATAATATTTTAAAATAAAATTTCCCAGTTCTTTCAAACCACAGTGACTTAGGTTATCCTTCATCTGATTCCTATCTAACCCTCTCAAACATATGTACTCACTAACATATCTGAAGTGATAGCCAGATCCGTAGACTGAGCTGGTGCTGTTAATTTTAGATTTTTCTAAAGTACTCCACTTCTTCCCTGTAGTATTATTTTATATTTATCAGCATTGAAATCCAACTGAAATAGCACTGACTTCATTTACTCCACCTCATTATGTATCTCTGAAATTTTTCACAGTCCTCTGGGTGACTTACCAAAATCCTTCTCATCTACAGTTACATGTCTATCTACCAAACATTTTTTACTTTAATTTCTCCCAGCATCTGCTCACCTTTCCCATAAAATCAATGACAGTAATGCAGATATTAGTGAACTTCTAAAAGACTTTAATTCTTCCTCCTTTGGGAAGAAAATGCTGCTTGAAAGATTTGTTCTGGGGAATAGGAGGAAAGAGAAAATGATGGTAAGAAGCCCGGAAATTTTGTGAGGTTAAGTATATTGGAGAATGTACCTGGAAAAGGACATCTGTTAACTGTTTCCTGAGGACAGACAGACTTGACACATGCTTTATGTCTTCAGAACCTCATTTTAGCACTGACTTCTTTGGTAAATAACTCTTGTCCCCAACTTTAGCTGTAACTTGGTATTTTCTGGGTATTTGAAGAATTTGCCTAGCCAAATCCTGTTCTGTTTGGTAACTGCCTTCAAGATCTTCAAGATCAGAAAGAAGTCCTTAAACTAGAAGAGAAAGTAACTTACCATGCTGGACTTCAGCACAAAAGTCTTCTCTTTTTTCAGTGGACAGAACCAGAAGGAAGGTAGAAATGTACATTTTGTACCAGCTGGAACCTGCTCATGACAGTCACATTCAGTTTCTAAACACACATTTGAAGTAATCTTTATGGGAGTCAGGAAAAACTGCAGACTACTGCAGTAAAATTCTCATCAAAGAGAAGGGAATGAATTTTCCCAGCCAGCTGCAGAGGAAAAAAGGCATTTCAGGAAACTGATGCTACCCGCTTCCAGTGTCGGCAAGGAGTCAAACAGAGCCCTGAGGCTTTGCATCATGTTGATGAATGAAAGCTGTATTTCTTCAATGGAAGGTGGAAGCAGTTTTTTTGACCAGTTATTCAAAGGACTTCCCCTTTCTGGTTGGTGTTACGGCACTCTCCTGAGTTCAGTTTGACCATTGGGGAATATCTTTTGGCATTCTGACAATCCAATAGTGGTGAAGTCCAGAAGTCCATCAGCTGACATTACTTCACAATTTCCTTCCCTCTGTTGATTGCATGTAAAGACAGCCAGCAATGTCAGTCATAATGCACTTCTCAGTTAAGTGCAATAAAGTAAACGGGCCACCTGGTGCCCAGTCTTCTTCATGGCACTTTTGACACCTGCCACTAACTGAAGCAAAGGCTTATATGCAGCAAATGGGGGATACAGAGATCTGAGCCTTTGATACTAGCTGTTAAAATGGGGAGACGAGTAGAACAGAGATCTGCTCTCTAATCTAGTGCTGTATGTGTAGGGCTGACAGCTTTTCTTTAGGGAAGAGGAAACACCTTTTATCAGTAACACAGAAAGACAAAAAAGAAGCAATTTACATCATTTTTACAATGATGTAAACCTTCAAAGAAGAAATTTATGACAAGAAATGAAATCAGTATAACGAAAACTCCACCTGACACAATTTTTCTGTTGGCAGCCTCTTTCTTTTAGGAAATATGCCAAAATACCTTCAAATATATGAAGTATTTCCATTCCAGTCTTTGGAAGAGGTCACCTGTGTTAGGCGTATCTTGAGTGGTTGATTAAAATAGAACAGAGATATTTTAATGTAATGTTAATGGTAAATAGATATGCCACAATTTCAGATGAAGTCAAAAACTCTTTTCTAACAAACTAAGCACAGAAAATGATCTTGTAATATTTTCTGACAGTAGAAAATCTGAGGGGTTTACAGACCTGTTGAGGCAAAAAGGTGTGAAGATCAAATGGAGAATGACCTGTCAGGCAATTTATGCCTTGTTACAGAAGGAATTTCATTTCAGTCATCTCTGTTGACCAAAGTATGTCACAAGGAGACTTGAGATCTCTTAGGCTACACTTACATAGTTTAAATACATCCAGTCTATGAAATTTCTTTCCAGATTGGAGGCCAAGTAGCACAGACTACCCACATCCACATGTCCTAGTGCTTGGCCCTATGTCTCCTCTCAATCCTGTGCTGTTTTAGAGTATCATATGATGTTGTGGTTTTTGTGTTGTTTTTTATTCCAAGTGTCTCCAAGCAAGGCTGAAGCCTACCGGAGGGGGGGGGGGGGGTTATAGCATGATATTGCAAGTTTATGTTACATGCGAAGGGGTATGCTGGGAAGACGTACGAGTGTATTTCAGATGGCAAAAATTGTTGGAATAAACAAAGAAAATTGTGTAAAAATTCAACATCTGCTGCAGTCTTGATCATGCTGCCTATTGGGGATGGTCCTGGGGCTTCTAAAAGTGTGTAGATGACAAAAGGAAGACTAGGGAAAATGTGGGCCCGTTGTTGAAGAAGAGGGGGGACCTGGTGACACAGGACACAGAAAAGGCTGAATTACTGAATGCTTTGTTCACCTCAGTCTTTACTAATAAGACCAGTCTTTAGGAATCTCATGTCCAAGAAGCAATAGAGGAAAGCCTGGAGCACAGAAGATGCACCTACAGTGGAAGAGGATCAGTACAGGGAATACCTAAGCAAATTGGATGTATATAAGTCCATGGCCTTGATGGCATGCACCCTCAAGTAATGAGGGTGGAGCTGGCTTTTGTCATTGCGAGGTTGCTCTCAACAATCCTCAAACAGTCATGACTAGAAGTGCCTGAGGACAGAATGAAAGCAAACATCACTCCTATCATCAAAAAACAGCAAGAACAAGGACCCAGGGAACTACAGGCTCATAGAGCAGAATGGGCTGGAAGGGCAGAAAGTGAGGTCGACTAAAAAGTGGCTGAAAGACCAGATGCAGAAGACGGTGATCAGTGGCACAAAGTCTAGTTGGAGCCCAGTAACTAGTGATGTACTGACCAATACAGGGTCCAGTCCTGATTAACACCATTAATGGTCAGTATGTCGGGACAGAGTGTATCTTCACAAGGCTGCTGATCACACCGAAATGGGAACAGAGGCTGACAAGCCGGCAGGTCCTGCTTGCCATCCAGAGTGACCTCAACAGGCTGGAGACAGGGGCTGACAGGAACTTCATGAACTTCAACAAGGGCCACAAATATGGTTAAGGGACTGGAGTATCTCTCCTGTGAAGAAAGGCTGAGAGAGCTGGGACTATTCAGCCTGGAGAACACTCAAGGGGTATCTCATCAAGGTATCTGAAGGGACAGTGTAAAGAGGGTGGAGCTAGGTTCTTCTCAATGGTGTCCAGTGAAAGGACCAGAGGCAATGGGCACAAACTGAAACACAGGAGATTCCCTCTGAACATCAGGAAACACTTTTTTTCACTATGAGGGTGAATGAGCACTAACACAGGTTGCCCAGGGAACTTGTGGAGTCTCCCACCTTGGAGATATCCAAAAGCCATTTGGACATGATCCTTTGTTTAGAAGATTATTGAGTAATAAACAGAGGTAGAGGATAGGGTAGTAGTTCAACATAGGCATGAAAAGGTGTGGATGCTAGCTGTACGATTTGCATCAGAAGTAAACAAACTGTGTCTTCTTGCCTTCTCCAGCTGAAAAGAGGCAGATTTTCAATCCTGGAAAGTTAAAAACATTGCTTAGTGTTGGGGTCGATGTAGCTTGAGAATTAGCACGACTAGGCCATTTAAGTAAAACAGTTAGCATAGCTGGACAGGCCCATGGAAAGGACAGCTAAGAATAAACATGATGTGGGTTAGCAAAAACAAGATATGTTCAAGGACATGGAGGCAGTCTGTTGCTATTGGCGTTAGTGCATAGTTACCAATCATAAGGGAATATGGGGTGCGTGAACAGCGCATGATTTATGTCTGTAGCCTATCCGAATAAGCGTGATCACTTGTGCAGATATGAAAAATGTATACAACCTCGCAAGCAGACCAATAAAGGGGAATCGACTGTGTATTTTGTCAATGTGTGAGAGTCATTCCTGTCCCTGCATGGATGCTGAAACTTGGCAGTTTAGGTAGCTCACAAGATGTCTCAATATGTTGGTCCAGTGTCCAGTACAACGGAGTCTGCAGCCTAGTTGAGGTCATCTTCACAGTACTAGTATAACACATTATAAATAATATGTAGTGTTTTTTCTACTCCTATATATATGACATTTTAAAGAGCATCTTTATTTGTAGGGACCTAACCTGTCTCATTCACTAATTTTTAATGAAATCGTATTACTTTCCTCTTGTCACAGCTGAGTTCTGTTGTGTTATGTATGGCTGCCTGGAGAATTGGCTAACTGTTGGGAAGAAAGTATGATATGCGTTTCCCTGAAGTGTCACAACACTTAAGGTTTTAATGCAGATATTCTTTTGTGATTGCATTGCTCTCTCAACCTCTCATTAAAAGTAATTTAGGAGTAAAACTTCTTTTTGTATGCAATCATTCTCTTCCATTAAGTTACTCTATCCCCCTCCTCCAAATTTTTAGAGGCCAACGTTTATTTTCTCCTTAAAATGTTTTGTTTAGGGAGACTATCATCCGAGTCACATCTGAGCGAACTATCTTGCTTTGAAGAATTGGTGCACAGAGAAATTATGAATATGAGGCTTTTAGTCACCTTTTTTATGATTTTTGTTGCCACATTGGTAGTCTGTTATTTGCTAATATAGGGAGAAATCCAGTAGTGTGTTTTACCTACACTGACTAATCTTTTGGCGATGTATTAATACAGTCTTTATTAAAACACCAAGTTTTCCAAGAGCTGGAAATCACAACAGTTATATTTAGGCATGCTTAATGCAAAGTCCTAAGAGCAAGTGAACTGAAACTGAAGTTTTTGGTAATATTTATGTGATATTTGCAATACCAGTTGACACCAAGAACCCAAAGTGGTCTCCAGATTTATAATAGTGTACTGCTGACCTAAAGAGCTGAACTCCAAAAGTCAGAGCTGTAACTGATCTACATCTGAAAGGAAACAGTACAGCAAAATTCCCTTGAACTCGCTGCAGCTTGAGAGCAATATATCGAAGCTTGTCATTATATTTCAATTGAAAAGTAGATATTTTACATCGCATATCGGAAGCCTGTGTTCAGAGAGCACCATGGAGCTATTATGGTTTGTGCAAGCTAAAAATTTAGACTAAGCCTCACAGAGGATATTCTAATTTTTTTACAAAGGACTGACAATACAGCTTCACTCTGTTGCAAGTAAATTGGAAACCAGGTTTAAACAGGAATGCTGTTGTTTTAAATCAATCTTACTGTGATGTGGGCTAGCCAATGGTGTTGGCTTCAGCCTTAGCGATGGTCCACAGTAACGAGCTGTAAACAGAGAAGCACATTAAATCCTAACATGAGCATACAGAAGTTATGAGTGATCCTTACGCTGAAGTGAGTGGAGAAATGAGTTTGTTGTGCATTACAGGGAGATTAGTCAGCTACCTCCCTAGGAGAGCTGGTTTGGGAATGCAATGTTTTCCCATGAAAAAACACTGAATCATTAGAAGAATGACAGGTACCGTAGGAATGCACCTATTTCAATATCTTCCCATTGGAACTGAGAGAAACCCTGTTTTCTGACAGTTTATAGGCCTTCTCTGCAATTGCCCCAGCTCCTGAACCAGCTGGCCTGCCTGACTTGCAGGAATCGTGAGCTGCCTCCTTGGGAAACCGGGTGCCACAGACATCCCAGCTCCCCAACACAGCAGGGCCTTCACAGTTCATAGCCCTTGGTACGCTTCACACTGCTCCGGGAATGAGTTCCTCTGGGTCTCAGCAGTTTCTAAATCATAGCTCCCACATATTTTGGTTTTTACATTTTTAGATGTATCTTAAACTTTCTAAATAGAACAATTTAAGTGCTTCAGTTTAATTTCTTCTTCAAAGTACCTCCTTTGTTGTAATAAAGCAATTTGACACCTTGAATAAGTGTGTAAATAACATCAAATAAGGGAAGAAATACTTGGAACAAGGAAGTAAGGTGCCTTGCTCCATACAAGTTAGAGTAGCAGCTGTTTTATTACTGCAGCAAAATGCAGGCAAACTACCATTCAGATACTAAAAACAGATGTCTATCTAAATTGCGCTGAAGGTTGATCTTATTTTCTAGTTCAAAGTTTCAGACTCCTCTATGAAAACTCTAGACAAAATGCACTCTGAAGAGAAAAATAAAAAAGCTCTGTCAGCAGCAGTTGTTCTTTACAAAAAGATTAAAAAACGTTTAAAAAAACTAATGTAAATAAATAAATAAATAAATTTAAAATAAAAACTAGTACAAAATCAAAATGTGCATGCATAATACTAATAATAATAAAAATCTGGATAAAATAATTTTAACGTATGAAAAATGTTTCCAAATTACAAAAAATTTGCATTCTTACAGTGATTCCAAATTTAATTTATTTCTTTTTAACTAAATATTGTAGTCAGTTTGAAACTGAATTTATAATGGATTCTTTTTTCCATGGAGACCTTTGTAATTCGAAGTTTTCATTTAAAATTCAAATAGAAGCAAATGTCAGACCCTCTAGCAATGGATTTTCCTGTCTTTGTTCAATTTTGTTTGCAAGCACCAAGAGATTTTTTAGACTGCACTGTGAAAATGCAGTATTTTCTTTGGCAGTCTGTGAGCCATAACCAAGGAGATATTGTCTTTGTAGATATCAGTTTAGATGCCTACTATTTCAATCTACAGTATATTTCAAACATATGTCTGCTACAGAGCTGCCAGTTCAATATATATTATTTTGAGATTTGTTACTGTTTCATGCAACGTACCTTTCAAAGAAGCACGTGAAGCAGACTGAACGAGAGTGAACTAAACCAACTCTGGAAAACAGGGTATATTCACTACAACATAAAAAACTAACTATAAAACACTAGCATGTCTTACAAACTAAAGGCCTTTGCATGTTAATTAAGTCTTTTGGAAATTTCTCATGTAGTTAATTGTGCAGGTTTTTTTCCTGTATGAACATTAAGCATCTGTCATGAAATTTATGTACAGCTGTACAGGTGCAGCTGTACCCAGAAAGTGCAAACTGCCAAAGCCTGACATCCCACCTGTCCTCAGGAATGTTTCCCAGCCAGATTACAAAAATACAAGTCCCATTCTCCAGCAGAAGTGGAAATTTAATTTTGTTTCTTTAAAATTTAGATAGCTGGAGATGCAATTATGGGTTTGAAGTGCATAATGGGTATTTTAATCCAGCAGCTTTATGATTTGACTGATATCTTGGATTACTGAACTTGCTTGTTAAAAAATGGAAATTAAATGGGGAAAAAAATCAGATTAGTGTTGCTTTTATTTTAAGTATAAAATATATATATATGTTTCATTTTAAACTGTACATGTTTAAAAGCATATCCCTCTGTTACTGAGAAACTGATTTTATTAAAATTTGAGATTTGGTGACATATATAGAATTGTTCCAATATTTTAACAAAAAATGTAATAACATTGCAAAAACTTAAATGGAAACAAGCATGAAAGTGACTTATTTTTTAATTAAAATAATCTCTCATTTTAAACAGTTTACTAGGTTTTATTTTCCACACATATTTGGGAAAATAGTGTATCTAATGTCCACTTTCAGAACTCATGAGCTAAAGTTATAATACAGTACAGGTGTTGCAGTTGAAAAATAATTTTGGCTTAAAGTAATCTGCTCTGTTCTTTTTGTTTTTTAACTATAACTGAAATGCTATGATGCATAACTTGCTCCATGGTGTGAGAATTTTTTGGGAAACATATTTTCAGACCCCCATATAAGAAAACTGCGTGCTTAGCTGCAGCAGAAACATCGAACTCTGCTTGTTCTAAGATTACGGCCACTGTGGTGAGGATGATGGCTTTAAAGGTAAGGCTTGTGAGCTGCACCACCTGCTAACACTTTTTTTCCCTTTCTGACAATAAAGTTGGAGTCCTGTAAGTTCATCTTTTCTTTCCTGTACTCATAAAGATGCACATTTATAATTTATTTACCCAGTCACAGTCCTGAGAAGAATCAGTTAAATGCTGGTGTCCTGAGCTACGCTTTTAATGAAGACTTCCATGCCACTTCTGCCTCTCTGGTGCCATAAACCCTGCTGCAAATTGTGCCGATTCTGAGCGCAGCAGCCGAGAAACAATATCCTGCTTTCCAGAGTCCCTTAGAAAGTCCGGGAAAGAGTGATGACTCCTTTACAGGGTAATGACTCTTTTTTTCCCCTGGAGTACTTATTTCCACCCCAGAAGACATTTTTCATGCTTTAAAGTATCCCTTGCCAAAAATTCCTGGACTCCAGCCACATCCAACAGGTTAAAACTTTTAAAGATTGTCCCTTCTGCAGGACTTTCTAAGGAGCAGCAACAGCTCAAGAATGATGTGGGTCCAAAAGTAGAGTTTAAAACACCAGAGGTAGCTAAAAATAGTGCTTAACAGCAGTGGAGAGATGTTCCTGTGCCTCCTTAATCTCCAGATTCACCACGGGATAGGAGCTGCCTATATAGATACCAGACACTGGTGATTTGTGTGCATGCAACAATTGAATAGATGTTACAACCGATCTTCGTGGGAAGAAAATACAGATTGTGGAATAGTTTTAACAAGCCAGTAAAAGTATAGCTATTGGACTGCAGCAAATCCTGACCCACAGGGAGAAAGATCAGCGCAGACCTTCTCACAAATCTGGGAATGTAGAATTATGAAAATATCCCTGTTGCTTCTTTTAGTATGTTTTTAGAAGCTTTTAATACCAGATCTAGGTTACTACTTACAGCAACACAGAGACTCCACCGCTGTGACAGGAATAAACCTTGTGGAGATGTCATCTTGTACTATGTCACCTTCTACGGCAACACCTTATTATTCTTCTACTCAGTACTAGGCAAAAAGCATCACTTCTTGTTGACCACTGTTATCAGTGGTCCCCTTTTTCCTCCTGGACTTACTGCCCCACAGGTCTTACTCATTCCTTTCAGTTTCTCTCCAGTAGCAGGTTTCAACACTTTCTATACTACAGCATTCTTGGGAGGTTTTTAGTCTGCCATACTTTACAAACCACAAAAATATGGTCATACAAATCTCTCTGTCTCCACTGCGGGTTAAAAAGGTTCCACTGCTCCAGTCAGAGAGTGAGAGAAGCAAGCTCCTAACTTCAGTGCAGCAGTTGTGTAGGTCCCCCGTCAAAATGCTTGGCTACCTCAGTATTAAATTTGTCTAAATACCAACTTTATTAGAAAAGCATACACTCCTGAGACCTCTCAAGACATAATTTTCATTAGCTGTTGCTTACAACTTGATTTGGTGGAAAGCAATGAGCCAGATCTCCACTAAACCATCTGTTAGATAGTAACGATGGGACATCATGACATAGAGCCATTTGGTGAATATATTTCCAGTATTTAGAGCTATGCAATGAGAAAGAATTGCTTGACATAAAAAAATCTTCTTTCAAGGAGGTCCTGGGAAAGACTCTAGACACAGACAGATTCACAGATGGAGTGTCACAGTGTATCATATATTTATTTCAGTAAGACAGTTAAACTTGAAGAAATAAAACACAACAACCATTTGAAGTAACATTTACTAAATTCCAGAGATCTCATTGCTCTCTATCTGAAAACAGGTTAATCATGTCCATGCATTTCACCCAACCACTACCCATCTCTATTATAGGAGAGAAGCAGTAGACAGAAACAATAAACACTGCTAATTGCACGTTTAGCTTGTGCTATATATCTTCCTCACTTCATGCCAGGCTAAGTCCCTTTCATTCTTACCTCTAAAAGTATATGTACAAACACCATCTGAAGAAAAATAATATGCATCTCACACAAAGAATAAACCCATATTTTTCTTGTTGTTCAAATATCACTAACACAGTAGCACTAACATACATAGATCATTAAATTCTAACAGATAAGAAGCACCACTGAATTCAGCACTTAAATCTTCCTCCCTAGCTTTAAAGGTTTCAAAAGAAAAAAAATTCTTTATGTGTCTCATATATTTGTCAGATAATTCTAAATATCTGTAAGGAGTACCATTAAATCCTTCAGAAGCTATGCAGTAATGCATAATTCATCTCTGTTTTTAAAACAAAATAAAATGAAACAGCCTCCTATTTGAGAGGAGACTCCCCCATGTATTTCCATATCGACTTTAATAGCAACTAAAATCTATCTCTTATCCTACTGAGTATTGCTGAAGCAGCTGCAGAGAGACAGTGAAAGCCTGTTTGTAGAAATAGCAGATTATTTTTCTTTCTCTGGGTAAGTTAACATTTTACTTCTTTTAGCCCTCAAAGTTATTTTTGAGGGAACTGATAGAACCAGCCATTGTGGCAAAGGCTGATCCCTCAGCCCTCTGTTATGGTAACAGATAGCCCCAGTTTTCATTTTCTGCAAAAAGAAGATTTAAAAAAAAATCCCCTAAAAAAATCTCCTACCTACTCAGCTATCCCCATTGCTATCCAGATGTTGGATTTTCTACACACATCAAAGCCATTCTTTGCATGAATATGCAGGAAATTTTAAACACCTTAAAATAATGGAAGTAGGGCACTGATTTCTCATCATCCACTGATTAATCACATGCATATGTCTCTCCAGTTCACAGCTGCACCTCTGGGCTCTAGGGAGAAGCATACCTGTAAGCTCCTTGAAAAAGAGGAAAAGGCCATTGGAGGGGACATACCATAATCGCAGTAAATCAAAATCAAGTATGCACAGTTTGCTACCAGAACATCAGTCATCAGAAGTAAATTGCTGTATTTTGGATGACAGACAGAGTCTGTAATTTTTTTGAGTAATAATTGTGAAGTTCACAGCAACATTCCTTGTATCTGGCGAAACGTGCTCTGGCCATTCTTTCCAAGATGCTTGCGGAGAGACACACAGCCATGTCCACCTCTGTCAGCTTGAAGCACTAATCAGATTACAAAGTGCATCTCTCATAGTACCTATGTGACTCCATGTATGGAGACTCGTGTAGGGTGATGAAGTGGAAATGTTTAAATCAAGGCTTCTAGAATAGCCAGATCAGCGTGTTGTTTCAAGACAAGCATAGTTAGTAGTGATGGATATCTTTAATGCTGCCAAGATCCATCTGAGACAGGTTCTCAGAAAGTACAGAAAGAAGATAGATTATGTTTTCTTCTACTGAAATAGAGTCCACACCTACATTGCTACAAACCTCTGATCTCTGACATTTCCAAATGTAACATGACTGCAGATTTTAAGGTGGAATATGTTTTGAAAGGGTTAAAAGAACTGAACAGCACAATGCAGTCCCTTTTCTCACCTTTTTGTCGAGTGTTGAGGACCAGAGACATGAATAAAATATTAATGAATTTACACTAAACCTTGAAAGTATTATTTAGTTTTACTAAACCTCTGTGCAGAACATTTTATATCAGGAGGTGTTTATCGGAAGAGAAGCAACAGGTAGCTTAGAATATCAACAGAAATAAAGTGATAAGAACAGTCTCCTCCCAACGGAGTAATGCAAACATATTGCTGTGTTTAGTGCTGGCTGCATTTGCTATGAAAGGTGAAAGAAGTTTACTCAGGGTGATTGGAGCGTGTGGTTTACAGGAGTGCTACTGGCATAAGGAACCGCTAGATCACACATTCAGAAACAGCAGCCTAATCTCTGAGGTAAGTTTTGCCCCCTTCTGTTGCTAATATAAAGATGTTACAACATTTGAGTTGAATAAGTGATTGAGTCTGTTTCTTTTGTTTGTTTGTTTCTGTTCTTTTCCCCTTTAAGAATAAGTTAATTTTGTGCTGCATGCAACAAGAATAGAGTACATGGCCATCACTGATGAGCATTTAACTAGGACTTTCTAAAGAGCAAAAGCAGGCACAGCAAACGGTATTATAGGAGAAGCACACAGTAAGTAAAGACGTATTTCTGTATGTCTGTAATATTACAAGAACTCAAACTCTCTTGTAATAGAGAGATTGATATTCAAGTATTTATCACATTTTAAATGTAGATAAAACATTATCTTGACTTCTTTCTTAAACACTCAACCTGATACCTTTGTTTAAGTGTTGTCTTTAACCTCAGCTTTAAGGGTATAATTCTTTAACTAAAAGACTAGTAGAAGTAAAAATCATAAATTTTTCCTTAAAACAGTAGATTACCTGTATAGACCAGTGAACTACCTAATTTTAAAGGAGACTGGTCCAGAAAGGACTACACTTACACCAAATAGGATCCCAAAGGCTTGAAATCTTAGCACCAGAGAAAGTGCAGAGACCTAAGTAACGGAAACAAAGGTGTTTTACTGTTAAACACTCTTCCTGTAATGAATCACACACAAATCTGACTGTTCCTAGGAAAAATATCTGTACTTCAGTGACTACTTGAAATTAAAAAATAATTTCGTAGTAGAGCCAATACACCGCAATGCAGACAAAGTGTTTATTTATGAGATGTACCTTCTGTGTTACACTTCTACAAAGTGTTTAAATTGAAATACTGTTAATACTGTAGTGGTGGTATATGGGTAGAACTACATTAATACATTAATAACTCTACAACTTTACACTTGTTTGTTTTGCCTCTTGAAAGTTGCAAAACACTTTATAAACCCTAGGAGAGAGAAAATAAAACCTCAGTGTAACTTGGTAACAAAAGGAGCAGGAAAGGCTTTGGGAGCTTTAGTGACTGGCCAAACATCCCATATCAACACTGTGACAGTACCAAGAACAGAACACCAAGCTCCTAGTTTTAAATCTTCAGTTTTAACATTTAACTACTTTCTGAGAAGTCTTCCTTACACATACCTTGTATTACATCACATCTCTGTTGCATACAAAGTCAATACAAATCTGATTTAAGCACTTTGTGGTCTTGCTAATGTGATTATATTCATGTCATTGAATGATAACTTAATGAAAAGTGAAATTACCACAACATACTGAATGAATATCACGTTGAATTCCTGTAAGATCTATGTCAGAGGGTAAATTTTTAACTTTTATTCATATGAGACCACATGTTTAGCTGAGTCGTACTGGTGGCTTGTCCTTGGCTGGATCAAATGGCAGTCTGTTATGCGCGTGCACACACAGAGTTTCTTCAAATGCAAATAAATTTATAAGTATGCTTTACCCTGCAGAAGCACAAAAAACTTTAATGAAGAACCATGTCACTACTGGGATTGCCTTTGCAGAATCAGACATGAGTGAATTACCACCCCAATAATGAACAATTTTTTATAAAGTAATAGCAACTGATCATTACACATACTGTTTTCTGTTTATAAGTTTGTAAGCAGTGATATTCCTGAAGACATGTTTCTGTAAAGATTCCAGTGCTTTACTGAACTTGGATTCAAAACACACAAAAAAATATAATGTACCAATGTTGGAAAAGCAGCAATTTTCATTTAAGTTTTAGAAATTAAATGCATAAGGAGTTAGAAGAATATATTTCTTTAATCAAAACATGATTTTCTTGTAAGTTTCCCAAAAGACTGCCATCAACTTGGTAGACTGCCAGATTCTTTATTGAACCTTGCATCCTCTCAAAGTCAATCTCTCTTAAAAGGTCAAAAATCCTCTCTTTACATATGTATCAGCAGGTAGTTTTCTTAAGGGTTTTTTTGCATGCCTAAGAACCCAGAATAACAAAGCGCTGCCATATAGAGAGTAAAACATCAAATGACACTACTATACATCTAGAATACTGAATATCATGATACTGTCTCAGAAGTGCCTATTATGCTGCTATTAAATGGAACAGTGAAAGAATTTAATCCCCCCCCCCAGGCTATTGTTTTCATAGTGTCTGTAGGTTTTGGGATCTGTCACGGGTCTGCCCAACTGTCATAAGCTGCAAAAAGCAATGTTCTGTTTGGTAAAGGACCAAAGGAAAGTCCTGGTTTTTCTGCAAACAGGGTTCCATAAAACAATCAATTGGTTTGTTTTCTCCAGAATATAAGCCTTAAATTATTTTAGAGCTGTTCATCTACATTTTAATTAGTTTTTAACTCGTAAAGTGAGAGTTTATACTCTACTTAAATAGAATTATTTTTTGATTAGGTTTTTTGCAAATTAGTCATGAAATTTTTACTTGTGTATCATGTTTCTTTAGTGCGCATCTGCATTAATGACTAAATGTAATGCTTTGAAGTAAGCGACGGGTATTTTACATGTTAGTACTCTCTCCTAATGTTTCCAGAGTAGTTTATATTTTGCTGCCAGTCAGCTTTGAAGGAATTGATTTTGCTTCAGCCTGGGGTAGGCTTCTAAGAATAATTACTGGCTTTTATGTCATTCAAATAATTCTTTTAAAAAGCAACAATAAATAAAAAATGACACCAAAACTAGAACAAAACCTTAACCCATTATTATGAGTCAACATTTTTCATATATATGTAAGCCAAGGTTTGCTTCTGGCATTAATTATTACAAGGGCAAACTATCCCCAGTTACAACATTCAGAGGAACTGCACATCACTTTCAGTAACTGCATCCTAACAGCTCTAAGCAACAAGGCTTTCATAACGTGGAGTCTGAGGAACTCTAAATGCTTCTGGCCTTGGAAAACCAGGTGTCAGGGTTGTTTTAATTGAAACAGGTACACATTAGAACTGTTTGCTGAAATTAACTGATTTGTCACCTCAGTTCCCTTCCTCCCTTTTCCCATGAAAGCTATTCACAAACTCAGAGAAACAGTTCATATTTAAGCACACTAAGAAGCCTTGCAAAATACACTTAGAAACAAAGCTGTTTGGACTTGAAAGGACTCCAACCGAGAGCTCAGCAGCAATCCACAATTCATCCTAACACTGATTTTATTGAATCTGTCTTATACCTCTGTAAAGAACAAAAAGTACGTCAGATGCAGCACCTTGTATAGCACAAAATTAGTTTTGGTATATAAGTGAAAAAACCAAGGAAATACCGGAGAAGTTGAAGTTGAATTAATATTGTCTCTGGGAAAGTATTTCTACCCAGAAGCATTACTTTATATATAATTATTTGATAGGTAATGACAAATGCCCTAATGATTAGAGAATTTGTCAGCAGCATAGATTTGCCAACAATGGAAAACGTCTGGAGCCCTGAAAGAAGTGAGTGCCACAAAACCAGATTTTAAAATGAAATGTGCCAACCATGCTTACCTCATTGCATAAATTCTTGTTGCACTTCTGAAATAATCTCACATTTATGTTTTAGCAGATAGGGAAGTGATACAACTCAAGAGCTACCATCCTAAAAAAGTGACCGTACAACAAAGTGTGAGAACTTTAACAAGCAATGATAAGTCACTTATAGAAGGTTCTCTAAATAATATCACTCACAAGTGTATTGAAAAAAGTGGTAATAATACATGAAAGACAGGAATGTACTTTGTAATTTCAGAACAACTTTATATGTCAGACTTCCAGATAAATATTTACAACACACTCCAACTTAGCTGAACTTATATGACTTCAATCAGGGGAAACTGCTTCCAGACACAAAGGTCGTGAAATATGTTATCAACTTTCCAGAGTCTGCCTTCAAAATCACATTGAAAGTGGAGAGCCACACGGCTGTCTAGTGTTATGCAGACTTAGAAACACTGATAGGAAGTTTATGAAAGCCTCCCCAAAGGGAAAAAAAAATAAATGTTCTGCTATCGTATTATTTAATAAAAATTATGGAAAATCATGGAAGGTTGCTCTTTACGTATGATTCTTATGACCATGCCTGGGAACAGCATCCTGTGACATAGCAGGCCATGTAGATTGTGGAGAATTTGAACAAGGATGGCAAGAATCACTGACAAGTGAGAACAAATGCGTAGAAAATCTGTGCAGCAGGCCCGCAGCCAGATCTGCAGTGTCAAGTTGCCTTCTTTCAAAAGAAATGTTAGTGCTGCACAAGAGTGTAAAGGGAAAGCATACCAGCCAGCAGACTGTGAATGAAGCCAGAGACCAACCAAAGTTGTCACTTACAGCCATAGTCACAAATGGCAACAAGTAATTTTTTTAGATGAAACTCGTAAAGATGTTAGAGAAGAAAACATGAAGAATGAATAGCGTTTCTAAGAAACGTCACATTCCATTCGGTATCATTATTCTCTTATTAATAGATTAAGTTAACTCATTATCACATAAAGAACTTTTTACCCTGCGAAACTGAAGACAAATAGAAGCAAACTATTCCAGGTATGACAGAACCTTGCATTTTAGGCATTGGGTTAGGTACAATAAATTATTCAAAGTGCAGTTAAAAGGAGTGTTTTGCTGTCAGTTACTATTTTGGAACATCACTAGCAATGCTGAGAATTCAAAAAATTCCAAGTGAGGAATCCCTCCTCTAACGAAAATGTTTGGTTTGTTTTTATTTGCTTTCTGTTTTCTGAACCTTAGGCACATCAGAAATACTATTTTCTAGCTTTTCCACATGATGAGAAAAGCTAGAAATGACTTTTGCCTCTTTATCATGAGTATATGCTCATCTGGAAAAAGGAGAGATGGAAAGATTAGTCTCTTAACTCTTTTACTTGCAAGATCAGTGAATTTATTACCTTTTGTGTACTCAGTATTATCTATTGCTACTCCTGCTGTACATTGTGGGATACTGTTGGATACTTCTAATACCACTGGATAGCAATGTTGCTACTGAAAGAAAGACTATAAAACATAGTAAAAAAGTAGCAATACCGACTATTTTCTTGGCTGATTTCACAGGAATTATGAATTACCATAAGCACCACTGTATGTATAAATGCATACACAAATCAATGAGTTTAGGTATATTACTGCCCAAATAATCTGAAATTTTCTCATCGTGTCCTACAACTTTAATGTGGACTATTCCTACCAACACAGTGATTATGTCAGTTCTCAGCACAGAAGACAGTGCATACAGTATATATGATGGAAAAAAATAAGAAAAGGCAGACCCATAGAGTATTCCCTCACTTTCGTATACTTTCTAAATGCTTTTAAATAAATCAGAATTATTGTCTATGATGTTCACAGCAGTCTTACGAAACCTTTGCCAATATCCAGCCCATTGATCCAAGAAACACAAGTTAACATGACTGCAATACAGACTCCCTGCTGAGACTCATACTGAGAGCTGGAATATTGGTCATGATGCATGGCAGAAGAAGCAGCAGATAGATGGCAGGTCTAAGGGCTAAAACGGATCCTTTTTTGGAGGTGATGCAGGAAGGATTTTCCTGGTGAATTAGAGACTTGCTTATAGCACCTTTGGCCTAATGAAATAATGAGCAAGTTGTGCTAATTAGCACAACCATTTAAGCTTCTTTCTTGGCATTCCTGCTTGGCTCTCAAGTAAATTAAACTGATGGACCTAACTTGCAACATTCCAAACAAAAGGACTGGGGGGAGGTATTTCTGATACATGAGGAAAAAGATGGGGCATTTTCCTTTTTCCAAAAAAAGCCCTGGGAACACAGAAAAAAAATCATGTGTAGCCTAAATCACCCCAAAAATAATTCAGTCATTTTCCCTACTATTGAAGCAGAAGCCCATCACCAAAGCTAAATGCATCTGCCATGTCTTCAACCAGTCCTAGAGTCAGTTCAGTCTGAGTTTGCTACAGTCACATCTACACTGTTTTTATGCACAACAGCCACACAGATCTGACTATTTTTCAGCAATTGATTTTTTTTTTGTCCTGTAACCTGTTTTATTTTAACACAAACTGTCAGAAGAACAAGATACTGTGAAACTCCATTGTTGTCTCTTACTGGTGAGATAATCGATGTTACAGGCCTGTTGCTCTTATCTTTGGGGAGAGTTTAACAGCATAATGGGAGTTCCATTTTGATTTGTGACTCTTTCATCTGGGTGGCCCAAACAATCCATGGAAAGTGTGAACAAACAGACAGCTGTTGCTTCTATAAAATGAAGAGTTTGTTCTGAATCTTGGGTTTTATTTTTGAGACAAGTAGAATATTGAGATTACAGCATATAAAACCTTGGGATCAGGCTGGTGCCTGCAGATCTGATATTATTTGTTTAAAGGGGAATTCACCCATCCAAAACCAAGTCTGCCTGGGACTAGTTCATCCAAGGAATACCAAAAAGGATGCACTAGAAGGTACACTTCCTGTTGTAGTCTAAACAGTGGAACATTTGCAAGATCAAGGGGATATTCTGATGGCACTTCACAATTTATTAAAAATTACATTTTCAGACATTCAGCCTTTCTCAAACCTCTTTTTAAAAAGTTTTGCCTTTTAAGTGTGGCATCAGTCACTGTTGCTTGTAATGGCCTGATGTGAACAGTGCAATGAAAAGAATACCAGTTTACACAAGGGGCCTTGGGTTTCTGAAATGTTTCAGGTATGATGCTATATTTAAATCAGTTCAGACATATTGAAGAAGGGGGCAAGAAAACTGCTGTTAGAAAGCTCCGCTGGACCTAGAAGGGTATCATCTCTAATGACTGTTTCAAAAGTTATGTGCACCATATGATACCATTTGTTGTTTTCTAATAAAAAGAGAAATACGTGAAGAGATTGTGCCTGACTTTGGTTGTTACGGCCATTGTTTGATTAAGTGCATTTCAGCTGAAGGTTTTAAGCTCCTAGATAGTTAGGAAAGTTGATGACCTACAGGAATATGTAGAGTATGCATGGTGCTGAAAGGCAAGAGAGTGAAGTTTGACTCTATTAAGATGGATGTGGAGTGATTGATAACATGTGTGAGAATGTAGATAGGAGTCTTGAACACGGAAGCAGAGGAGACAGGGAGTGTATTTTTATTCATTTCTAAAACTTCTTTTCTAGAGCCAGGAGGGACAAAGTGCAGCTTATTCATACTCTCCTCCAGTTTGCAGTGGTAAATATGACTTTTGAAAAATCTATGGATCCAAAACTAAACCTAAAACACTGCAAAGCTATGACTTGAAGAAATGCTACCAGCATTCATCACAAGGCCTTCTTATTTGGTAAATGAATCGTGTTCCTATTGCACACGACCACAAAAAAGCTGTCAATATCCATTAAAGCTATTAGTTTGAAACACAAAAGTTCGTGAATGCTTTTCTGCCTTTTTACAGAACTATGCTTTCATTTTGTCTGCAGCCAGAGACTTGAGGAAGTAAGCTAAGAGGAGTTTGACATAAACACACATATAAAAAGATACTATCTACCTTCTAAATCTCAAAGTGTTGCTTAGAAATAATTCTGCAACTACTCTTTAGGTGTGAGTTAAGCCATTTAGAAATGTTGGGTCTTAGTCTTCTGCACACATATAAGGTACGCTATATGTGTTTATCCTAAAACCAGTGTTTTTAATTTATTGCAATCAGTAGACTCCCAATAACTAAACAATGGCATTTTATTTAACTCTTTTTTTAACTTAAAGTAAACATTAAAAGTCATATAGGCAACATATAATCTGTGCAATCCAAGTCAAACATTCTCAAACTTCCAGTTGCTATAGTAACATATTTTCTGGACCTAACCTTTCAATGTACTTTTAAAAGCTTTCACGTGAGTTGCTGCTCCTTTTCTCCGTTATCGCTACTTTTTCAGTAAGATGTCTTCCGCTACGAGATTTTCCTAAATTCTCCATTATATCTTGAAACAGCAGGTTGTAGCTAGGATGGCCTAAGGTAATGGTGACTCTACCGTATTTCAGCACAGAACTATACTCCCCATTCCAGCTACTTTCCTTGTCCCTCTGCACTGTGACAGCAGGCACATGAGCAGGTTGCACTTTGTGCAAGAGGTAAATAAGATGCAGAACAATCTTTCCGTGTCTCACTGAGAGTTACAGAGTGGATGTCGATATTCAAAAGGCAAGAGAAGGCACTGATCTAAACTCAGTCATTCCTCTTCAAGCATCACGATCTTCCACTCACTCTTGTCTCTGAATAAAAGTACTATTTTTTATCACTCTTAACAATTTCATCAGTCACAAACTGTCAGTAGAATAAATAGATTAATAAACAGATTTCAGCAACTTTTTGCATTTCACACCATGAGAAAGAATCTCTGGGAAACTTTCTGCAACTATTTGCCCTTGCTTTTTTCAGATTGTTCCTCAAGAATATTTCAAGGACTCACCCAGTATTTTCCATTCTATATGTACCACCCTCACTGAAAAAGTACTTTAATCTGATTTCCACATTTTATAAACTTTTGTCAGAAAGTTGATCAATATTATCTCTATTGAAAGCTGAGTGAATGCAAAGAGAGAAGAATCAATAGTTTTGTGAGCATTTGCTGATTTTTTGCATGTCCAGATTCAGATATGTTATGTAAGTAAAAAGAGCAGTGATCAGCTCATCTGAAAAATCCAGCCTTTTGGATTTGACATTGAATAACCTGAGTTTTGAGTCACTTTGAGCATAAGTTCAACATTTCTGCTTATTTTCTATATTGTTTTTGAGGATTTTAGATGCAAATCTAGTGGTAAGGAGCTCCAGATTCTGCCACCTGATTTACTGGCAGACTTGAGGAAATCACTTCAGCTCTTTAAACTTAATTTTTTTTCATTGAATGTTTAAAGTGCTTATCTAACAGTGTCCCTGTTTTGAGACAAATGGTTTTGGTACTACAGGAAAGGGTGGCTTGTTATGCTCACACTTGACACCTCACTGCTACTGCTCTTCATCTCTCTCTGCTTATTGCAGAGCCTTCACTAACTCTTCCCTTTCCAGCTTCCTTCATTAGACTGAAGCAAGTGCTGTACATTTCATGACAGAGGCCAGCACACAAGCATTATCCCATGATTCTTTCTAGCTCACTGTGGTTACATTCATGATCACTGGAATATGTTTGGGTTTGGTACTGTTTACTTCTTCCCCTTAATATCCCCATTTAACAACAAAGCTATGCCATGTTTACATGTGCAAAATATTGCCTTGTTACACATGAACGGACCTTTAATTTGTTGCCTTCCTCCTAACACATGCAAGTAAATTTGTGAAAGCTCTTCTTGTTTGGTCCTCATGAATTCTCCCCCAGCTGAACATTCTTTTTATGCTTTTTCAAGTTTGGCTTAAGTCACATCATATTATATTGAAAAATTTTTGGCTCAATTTCAAAATATTGAAGCAGAAAGGCTCATAATAAATTGATTTATGATCTGTAAAAAGACTTTATAGAACGTATAAGCCCTGGCCCTCATTTCAGTGTGCATATATGTGAGGATATATGCATGCATGTGCATGTGTGTGTACATGTATTTTGTACACGTGCATATGATACTACAATGTGGCAACTGTGCAGGATCTGAAGGTTTCCAGCTGGTACGGTTTAGATCATTAGCCAAAATACACTAATAGCATATATATCAATAGCAAAATGGGTAAAAATACACTTTAGAGTAACTGCCTCTTACCTCTGCTGATATATAGATGCTTCTCAGTAAAGCATATGTGCAGGACT
>Ga0065711_1034698_pt1 | contig 23362 bp, 6 predicted proteins | sample Hoacrofraction12_FD_59098 | JGI IMG/M metagenome (GOLD analysis project Ga0065711, IMG submission 59098) | Hoatzin crop microbial communities from Cojedes, Venezuela - Epithelial fraction 12 v2 (version 2) | ecosystem: Host-associated > Birds > Digestive system > Esophagus > Crop | place...
AGCGGGCAGGGGTCCCCTCCCACGGGAGGGGAGGTCCCCACGGGGTGCCCGGGCAGCGCCTGGCCGCAGAGCGCCCGCCCCGGAGCGGGGCAGGGCGGGGCAGGGGGGGGAGCGCTGCGGGGTCGCCGCGGCCCTGCAGGCCCTGGCTCAGGGGGCGAGGCCTGTGGGGCTCCCTCAGGTGAGGGTCGGCTCCCGCCTCGCACCTCCGCGGCTCCGACGTCTCCTTTGCCCCGTTTGTCTGTTTCCCGTTCCCGTTCCCCGAAAGCCCCGGGACTGCTTGGGTGAGCTGTGAGTATCGTAACCCTGTTTCTGGGCTGCAGCGCGGCCCCTTTGCTCTCTGTCTGCAGACACCCTGCGCGTCGCTTGCCCTGAGCTGAGGTGGTTTCTCCAGGGTGCTGCTCTTTGTGCTTTGTGGCTCTCGGTTGCTGATGTCCTTTCTTTGAGGACACAAGAACTACCTGTGCCGTGGATTTGTGGCTTAGCACCAAATTTGGCCAAAATCCTGCAAAGCCACGTGTCACAGCTTAATGAAAGACCGTGCCGGTATGCCCATGGTCCCGCCTGCTGCAGACCTCCCCTCCAACTGGAGTAAGACAGGTCTGTGCCGGAGAGGGAGTCACCTTCCATCGTATCCCCTCCGTTTCTCCCACAGTCCCCAGAAACAGCAGTTATTAAAGACTGATTTTTAAAAAAAAAATGGCAAGGATTTAACCTTTGGCAGAAAAAGTCTCTTTTGCCCCTGTCTCTTTCCCTGCCCGTCCCTCGCAGCCCTCTCCCCAGGGGGTGACCCCTCATCGCCTCTCCCGGCCTGCCCAGGGAGCTGCCCCAGAAAGCCTGGGGCCCAGCGCTGACAGGGCCCTTGGGTACCCCTGCTTGCGTTTCTGTAAGTATAAAGACCTAAACTGCACCAATCTATTAAATTAGATTTGTTTGTGACATGTAGGAGTCAGGATGTGCATATGAACTGAGGAAGGGAAATAAAAAGCTGGACAGTCTTTGATAGTCTTAGATATACAGTCAGCTTAAAACTTGGCACTACATTTTTCATCATCAAGGGCCAATTTGTCAGCATAAACATAGGGAATTATTGGAGCAACAAAGTGCTGGAACCGTTCTTCTGATTGTTAACTCCATTGTGTAAAATGTTGAAATACTTTTTTACCTCTCTTAGCATTTGAGCCTGTTATTTAGCACTGCAGGAATGTTAAGTAATATTTCTTTGCATTTAACCTGCAATAAAACCAAGGAAAAAGAAGGATTAAATGGAAACGAGCACGGCTGGTGTCTGTGCCGTTTGAGAGGCCACAGCTCTACCAAAAGCTGAAGGTACAGTGCTTCAGTTGTTACAACATAGCCTGGTATGCACAAAAATTAATCAGTTGTCCTTAAATAATTACTAATCTTCTTTGCATAGCTCTTAAGAACATGCCATGTTTTCCTGTACTGAGTACTGTGTGCACGGGACTAGCAATCTCCAGCTGTCTGAGGCACATGCCCACTCTGTGAGGGTGACCTTGTTTGAAGATGACACCATTTTCTATTATTACTGTCTCAGAATTAGAAAGCCATAACTTTCTACTTCACTGACAGTGATAAAAAGTGTCATTAAAAATTGATATATTCATGTTGTGTGTGCATATTCATTCTAATACACTGCAATTTTTTATTAATACTTCATTTCGGTTTTATAGACCTAGTTCCCAGTGGTGTCTTGCATCTCTCAGAAATATCCATGTGTACTATACCAATCTTCTAAAAAAACAGTAAGAGGAGATGAAAAATAGCCTCTGTTGAAGCTCCTGCTTAGTCGATGCTGCTAGGGCAGAGTCTGTGTGTCCTCATGAAGTAGTTTTGGCTATACTGATTTGAGAGAATGGTTTCATCCAGAAAAATGAACGTTGTCTTTTTTGTTTTAAAAGATATGAGACACCAGAAATCTGGAGTGTGGGCTGTGGAAGAGGGCTTCTTTTGCCTGAGGACTAGTGTGTTAATTAGAATGAGGCTAGCACAACATAAAGTTGATTCTCTTTACAATATGTTTTTGCCTCTCTGCTGTAGGATCTGTTTTCACAGAAGAAGCTATTTATGAACCAAGTTGTCATGTTCTGTCAGGCAATCTATGACACTATTCCTGTCTTCTGACGGCTGCTGCTTCTGATTACACCGATGACAGTTTGCCTCAGGATGGTCATACCAATCTTTTTCACTAAGAAATATTCTTGACTTTGATTCCCTTTTCCTCTTGTTGCACAAAAACCTTCCCATCGTCAGGGGAAGTCCTAATTGTTAGCTGTGCTATTCATGTCGTTAAAAAATACCTGCTGCTTCCTGCTTACTTCCTATTTTGACAAAATGTGAGCAGGAGTGGGGGAACAGGTCAGCAACCGTTCTTGCCTGCTTCTTCAAAACGAGAAATAACAGATCCCATCTCTATGTAAACCTCTTGTACAGCTTGTGTGGATTGGAAATGTGGGTAGGGAGCTCCTGTTTTGAGTTCTCCTTTTCCTTTGTCCCTTGAAATTTTGAGCGCAGGCTACAGCAGATGCATACAAGTTTATACAAACAGGTGAAACAATCATAGACAGACCCTGCGGAAGCAGCGTTGCGTGAAGCCACAAACTGTGCCTGCCTTCTCTGGGCTTCATGATTATTCTTCATGCCACTTTCCTTTCTGTGAGTGACAGAGAACCCTTCATGAGTTGCATATGGGAATCTACCATCAACAAAGCAGTTGTTTGATGTGTCTTTGATAAGTTGAGTGGGGAAAATGGGAAGTCAGAATCACTCAAGAAGAACTGCTATTTTTTGTAAGGTGTGACAGTCAGACCAAGGTAAATACCTTCCCCTACAAATACGTCTTTCCAGTGTTACCTGAGTTCAAAGCTACTTTTTTTTCTAATGGGGAGCAGGAAAAAATGGACTGACCTTTGAGATCAGCTATAAAAAGCTGCATTCCTGCTCCAAGGTAAAGAATGTCATAAGGAAAGCCCAAGTGCTAACCTGCCTCAACTCTGTGCAAAGAGGGCAAGTGCCTGATCATTAGGCTGCTGTTCCCTTTCAGATCAAGCACTGGAAGCAGCTGGGAAAGCAATTTCAGGGCAGTTAAGGAGACGAAGATATAAATGTGTACTGGGGAGTGGGCTAACGCATCTCACTGCTTCCACAGAGGAAGGGGAAGGATGTAAGCCTGTAAAATACACTCAGGTTAGATCACAAAGTGTCAGTCTAGCATTTGGCTTGCTTTTATTCCACGTAAGGGAAATCCTACTCTTAAAATTGGACTTTGCCATATCCAGTTCAAAGCATAGCTGCTTCACTCAAGGATGCAACTAGGTTTCTCCTACTTTTTCTATCTTTTTGCCTGTGCAGATCTACAGATGCTCTTTTATAGCTTATCTATCAACAGAGTTGTTAATTAAGCTGTAGCAAGGCTGGATACAGCCCTCAACTATATCTTAAAGAGTAAGAAGATAATGGCAGTCATGAGTTAACAGAATTTGCATTGCTGCATATGCACTGCTGGTAAGGCAAAAAGAGTTACTGGAAGAGGGGGATCCACTTGGCTTTAAAACCTCATCCCTATTTTATTGGAGATGCAGTTAAAGAAGGTTAAATATCTTTAGGCTTATAAATGGTCAGCAGAATTACGAAGTTAATGAGGATCTTCAAATATCTCAGCAATGCATGAATTTTTCAGTCTTAAATCATTCAGCTAAAGTTTCCAATTATAAGCTTCACAGGCTGAAATGCTGGCTCCAGCACAGTTAAAATGAATTTTCTCATTGACTTTGATGGAATCTGGATTTCACTTTTATATGTATTATTTCTGTAAAATGTGTGTGTGCGCACCTTTGTATTTTAAATGACACAGATTCTGGTATCATCAGGTGGTTCCCAAAGACTGAATCTGCTCTGAAAGTTGCGTATCCCGTTGTGGCTAGGACTTACTCAAGCCCCATATATGATGCTTCCTTTGGTTTTCTTAATGAGTCCACTAGTAAGGCAGAGACCCAGATGTCGTTTTAGAGCCAGCACGGGGTAGGAGCAAGCAATCAGGCTGTATTCTTAAGAGAGCTGCAGAGCAGAAGGCTGAAAAAGCAATTTTGGAGATATTTGTCCCTGTGTCATTGAGCCTGCACCAAAAAAATCCCCAGAAGTACGCTGGTGAGTGAAGTATGAGAAGGCAATGAGGCCCTCATTCGTGCTAGTTGTTTACTGCATACTGGTAAGTTCAGTTGGATAGAATCCCTAGCTTTCCTTCTCCTTCTGTTTAACATAGTTTCAAAATTTGTACAAGAAATTGGGTGGAATAAGAGAAATTGATGAATGTTATGTAGCTCAGCAGCCCCTTCCCTATCTCGCATGCATGGACTGGAAGGTGCCAAGTAATCTCAATTTCCTGCTATTTGTAGATACACCTGATTGGGAGTTCTAACAGCAACAATAGGCCTGGGGATTACGGTCTTCATATAGTTATGAAATCAAACTGTATGAGAAACTGTAAATGCACTCTAACATGGTCACTTAGGCAGGTCCCCATAGAGATCAACTCCAACAGGAGATGGCTGCTGACAGACTGCATTTGTTTTCCTGAAAGTTAGTTTTCTTTAGTAGGGTGTATGAAGAGTCAAATTCATTTAGCAGGTAGCCATGAAGTGGAAAGGACAGAGTATTCTACAAAATGTTTGGATTTACAGCGTTGCTAATTCACCCATATGCTCCTATCACTTATTTTGTGGACTGGTCTCTTAGAAACTTTGTTTGGATTTGAGTCAGGCCAACCTGCATGCCTCATGTAGCAGCCACCACATCTTACTGACTGTGTAGCTTGGAGAGACACAAACCACCCTGGCTGGACAGGGAGCCTTCTGGAGACCCCGAGGTGCAGACAATCATCCTGCTACAAACCTTCCACTGTGCAAAGTATAAGTTGCTCTGAAGAGCAGCAAGAATATTTTTTAGCAAGGTAAAGGTGCTTAGATTTTGCTTACTGCCTGTTTCAAAAATTACATTTAGAAACCTTGAGCTCAAAGTTAATTTGTTTGGGCATGATTGTCAGTAAAAGACAGCATGAAACAGCAACATAAAGCCAACCTGCTTCTCTTCAGTAAGAATTCCCTTTTCAGACTTAATTCAGCCAAGTGCTGAAATTTATTTTGTAGGAAAGAAGCTCCACAAAAAAGAAGAAATGTATGGTGAGGCTTGGCATATCTGTTTGTTTCCTAAGTTTATGTGGCATGCAAGATTAGCAGGCTACCTTCTCAAAACGTTTGCTGATGTTCACAAGAGTAGAAAGGACACAGGTGATAACTGCCAACATTTTTTTCTTAATGTTGCTACTGTAATGACTGCTGGAAGTGCATACAGTAATTCCACATTTGACCTGGCTCTATTACTCTTCATAATAATGGCAGTTCACTTTACAGGAGGTCACATGGGAGAAAATTAGACTACTCAAAATGTAACATATTAGTCAGATGATATGATATGATATATTCATCAGTCCAGCAATCTCTGTAAGTACTGTGTAGGCGTATCTTAGGTAACTTCAAACGAGATAGCTCAGGTACTGAGAGCACGATAGTTGCAGCAGAACGGAGCTCAGCTGCCCTGATTTCAGCTGGCGTAGAGTTAATTTTCTTCTGAGTAGCTGCTGTGTTTTGGATTTAGTAGGAGAAGGACCTTGATAACACTGATGTTTTCAGCTGTTGCTAATAAATCAAGGACTTTTTCCAGTCTCTTGTTAATGAGCAGGTCTGCAGGAGCTGGGAGGGAGCACAGCCAGCCAGCCAGCCAGCCAGCCAAGCTGGCCAGTGAAAATATTCTGTACTGTAAATGTCATGCTCAGGTTAGGAGTGGGCTTTGGCTGAGGGGCAGGAATCTTGCTCTCTCGTTTTCATGAGTTTGAATCCTCTCTTGGCCAAGAGTTCAAACTTTTCTGGGGGTTTGGTCTTTTTGGGGAGTTTTGTGAGATTTGTGATATTGGTGATTTCTGGATTCCACAATCAACAGTTGGGGACTGGCTGTGAAATCAGTCGTTGGTTGGTGAGAAAATTGTATTGTGTATAGTTTGTTTTGCATATTCTTTATTATTGGTATTAGTAGTAGTATTAATGTGTCCTTTGTTGTCTTATTAAATTGTCTTTATCTCAGCCCATGAGTTTTACCTTCTGTCCAAGCTTCTGTGAGCTGCCAAGTTAAACCGTGACATGGGCATAGGATTATTGACCAGTTTTGGCAATTTTCAGTTAGCCATAAAGTGAAGGTCTCACGGCCTACTAGAAGGGTGGCACCGGTTTGTGGCACATTGTGTGCCATGAGAAGTAGACATATGAGAAGGGTAGAAATATGCATAAGTATATGCTTTAATCAGGTATACATAGATTTGCTTTATGCTTTTTATATATATAAAATCTGTTTTCTTTGGGAGCTAAAAAATTCACAAATGCTAGATAAAATATGGCTAGAATTGTATGTTATGGTGAAGCTACATAATGAAGAGGCAAACTCCACAAGGTAATAGATGGGCTGGAGACTTCTGCTTTAGTTTGGATTCCCCTCTTCTGCCTGCGTCTACCGTCTGTCTTTTCAGCTAAGTGACGTGTTTTCCTCGGTGATTTTGGTTGTATTCTAGTGTGATAGTCAGTGGTAGCCTCCCAGCGTTTGTGTTGACCAGTTTAGCAGTAAATGCTACATTAGGGGTGAGGGAAGGAGCTTTAAACCGTCCCTTTGTTTCCTTTACTCAAAAATACTCATTCTGATGCTGATAGTAAGCAGCAGCCTTACTGTCCCTGTTTGATATATATGCTCGAAAAACCAAATACTCTAGGAGCTCCTTCAGAATATTTATAGGCAACAGGAGCTCAGGAGGTGAGCGAGTGAGACTAGTGTGCATATCAATAACTTAGTAAATACACTGCAGGGAGAAACAACGTGCTGGCCTTATACTGGTGACAAAGATTGCATAGCATGATTTAAATATTAAATAAGGAAAGGTTATTCTTTGTGATACTAAAGTGAAGAAAGGGATTAGCAGATGGCAATGATACATTTCTTCTAATCTGCTTTACTGGGAGTATTCAAAATTAAGGAATATTTTTTTTAAGACACCAGAAAACAGTTAAACCCTTTCTCTTTGCTTTCTGGTTCGGGCAGATGTTTTCAAGACAGTAGAAAATCTAAAAACTTTCCCAAACTTAGAATATATGTGTGTATAAAACACATGGCTAAGCACCCATACCCTCCTCCTTGAAATAAGGGGTCTCAGTTTCTCTTTCTGAGGATTGCTTAACACAGCAGGGGAATGCCCTCACCTGGCCCTGTGTGCTACCCTTGTAATAGCAGCGATGCACAAAACACTTCGCGTAAGACAGCACCAGCCAGTCAGGCTCTTCCCTGGTGGACTTACTGAAAGACAAGTGTAAGAGATGGCATCTGTTATAAATCGAAAACAAAACCAAACATATGTAATGCAGATTAAAACACCTCTTACTCGCTATAAAAGCAAGACATTTACCTGCTTTTCTTTTCCTTAACTTTTTCTATGCCAGGGGACATAACTCTGCTTTCAATGTATTGGCACGTTGTAGATACAGATGTGAACAGAGCGGCGTAGGATAATGTGATGTGATCCCGTAGCAGACAAGCTCCTCCAGCTGTGAATGTGTATAATCATGCTCTTTCACCCAGGAACTTTATGCTGAATTTACTGTGGTGTAAGAGTAAGAGCAGGGCTGTGTTGTCTCTCTCTGGATATCCGGTCACTTTAAAGCTAAAGATTAAACAATGTATTTGTTCTTTCTATCACATTTTCAAAAGATAACTAAGAAGAATGGGGAAAAAATATTTTTGTTCTTTAAATGAAAGGACATGAGCCCCTAAGAGGAGCAATGAGCTATGAAACGACAAAGGGTGAGTGATGGAACGTAAGTGCTTGGGTTTTCTTTAAAGGGAAAGCCACTTTTGTTCGGCTGTGCTCTAATTCCTGCTATTTGAGAGCAGAAAAGAGTATCCCCTGCTGGGCACCTCGTTGACTGCTATACTGCATTGCTCTGTAAATAGAATTCATGATGGGGTACCATTTTAAAATCCTAGAGCAGACTTGTGCCAAACTCTGCAGCTCCAAATGGAGCATCAGGGACCAGAATTACTGTTTCCTGCATTAAATCAGTGTGAATTCAGCCACAGACCAGATCACTCTGCGAAGTCAGCATCTGAACCTGCAGCTTACTTATTGTCTTACTGTTTCTGCTACTCTGAACTTCCAACACAGTGATTGTCCCACCAGTGGAGAAGCACTTCTCCGCAGTCTGCGGAGCCCGTTCGTGCCACGCTTTACACCTGGTGAAGTAGGAAGGGTGCCGACAGAAGAATTGCCAGACAATTCTTCTCTCACAAATTTCCCTCATAGTACAGTCTCCCCAGTGTGCGAGTGTGGTTCAGGTACATTTTTCCTGTCACATTCGTATGTTTTCAGCAGTTAGAAATGAAAATTAGATGTAAAATAATAGACACAATGCCGTGTTTTTGGATGAGGAACCCATTTCTGTGAAGCGTTCTTTCACCTGGATGGGGGAGCATGATGATGAAATGTAGTGACAATAAAATCATTTGGAGATCAGGAATTCTTCAAATCCTACTCCTTTTGCTTTTGTTTTAACAGGTCCTCTTTGCCACACTGTGATTTCTTTGGAAATATGTTCATTTTTGGTCCGTAATAACAATGCAAAGCAAATGGTGCTTCAAAAGCTTTCCTGTTCATGAAATTCAATTGCAGAGATATGCAAAAGAGAGAGTGTGCCTACATTTAGGATTTCTTCAGTTCTTGCTTCCAACTCTACTGTTGCATACTGATCCTCTGGGGCTTTTTATTCAAATTTCATACAATTTACCACTTTCAGGAAATGTGGCCAGTTTTTGGAGATCAGCTGCTTTCTCCTGCGTCCTCATACAATGTAGGGCTTGAGTTCCAGCCTTAGCTAAATGAAATCCTCCCTTCTACAGCTGTGCCATGCTGTGCTTGTTTTCTGACATTCTTCCCTGAAGTTCTTGTTTCTTATACGTAGTTTCTTAAAAAATTGTGTAAACACATGCATTCAATACTATTATTTTCCTTCCAAGGAGCGTATACTGAAAAGGAATAGATGCTGTCCCTCTACCTGGAGAAATATCATACACTGTGTCTCCACTAGACGTGGCAACATCAGCAACATCTGTAGAGCTAAGCCATTCCCAGACTGCAACAAACACACCAGACTCTCGCTTTGGTCCTATACTGAGTTCCTGTTACCACACATAGTCAGCGTCATCGCTGATTTGTACTGACTCAAAATCTAGTTACTATCATGAGCTAACAAATGCAGAACCACAATTTTAATTCCACGTACAAATAATTTTATGGACAGCTTTAATCAAATTTTTCCCTTAGCTTTTCGAGGAAGTTTAAATTTCAGGAAACTGTATCCATACAACCATCCTCTGCGGAGTAATTAAGGCTAATTTACTGTATTTAATTAAATTAAGCCAATTTCTTCTCCCACTGGATTATCTGGGGGTAGGATCAGGTGCAGGCGGAGCAAATGGTCAGATTTTACCATTTTAAACTGCCCTGCCCTTCTGAAGATTTTCCATTGCCAAACTAACCCCCCTCTCTCTGTCAGTAACTAACCTTACGCTGTGAGGCATTGAACTGGCAGCCAGAAAGGTTGTTTGGGACTTAACTGGAAATCACTGGTGTGTCTTGGAGAAAGCCTGTGGAGGTGGTATACGAGGTCAGGTGGATCAAGAGCTTAATGGCACCACTCATGGGAACATCTCTTTTTTTATGTATGTGACATAAATAGAGGAGAAACTAATGAGGTTCCGTTGTCACCAAGCTGTGAGTTTTCCACCCTGTACACTGGCCTCTTCAGCCTTACTTCTGCGTGCACTTAGGGAACTTGTGTCCTGAATATTTAAGGCTCTCTGTTTATGTGCATACTGAAATAAGTTGAAAATAGTATACACGCTACGTGGAAGAGGTTTAACACCTAATTGCCAGTGTAACCAATTGCTGCTATCTCATTTGGTCTAATTTCAGTGCCACAGGCATGAATACAGCAAGATAATGTTCAGATATAGCTTTTTAAAACCTACATTTCTAGAGGGTTTATTTTTCCATTGGACCTTTTTAAGTGGTTTTGGAAGAGAAGAGTAATTCGGCCACCATTTAGCTCCAGTTTCCCTTAAACTAGCTCAGTATGGTCTATTCTCTGTGTGGATTTTTCCATTTTAAGAACCTTTCTGGAATCGGTGCCTGTTTATTAGCTTTATTATAAGCAGCAGTCGCATATTTAAAAATATAGACTGCATTGTGAATGAAGAAGTGATGGAAGAGCAAGGGAAAAAACATAAGCACTAAATGTACTGGCTTCTAAACTATGCAGCAGAATATGGTTTTGCACAAATATGATATTAGAAGTTTACTATCTTGCTGCTTTCTAGACCAACAAGCAAAGTACTCATCACCTTATTTGAAGAGTCAGGAGATCAAAGCCTGTTACGCTGACAGGGGTTTTCTGGGCCATCATGTCTCGTCTCCTGCTGCTGCAGGCAGCCACATTGTATGTTCTCGTTCATAGCTGATGGGTTTTCCCCATCTAGTTTGTCTTTGACAGGTGTCTCAGACCTTCACTCCTTGCAAAGACTGCAGCCTTTTTTGATGTGCTTATAACTGAGTTAGTCTTATTAGAATATTATTCTGTTAGAATAGTCTTATTTATTAATGATCAAAGTTCCACCAAATGTAATGAATAAAGAATAAGAAGCAGCGCTTTAAAGGAAGTAGGATTGGCAGCTGTCTCGAAGCAGAATTGGAGTGCACATGCTCAGCAAAAGGCGAGACAGTACTATGCCTGAATGTAAAGAGATAAAGCTGATCATTTGCAAATATATTAAAGTAGGATTTGCAATGACTTTTAAGGACAGTATTTTTTACCTATGTGTATGAGTGAACAATGGACTTCAGCTTTTATGATAACTCTATGCAAATATCCAAAGTTTTAACCTGTCAGTTAATCTTTTGAGTATCATAAATCTGGTATGTCTAAGTAAAAGTTGCTTTAGTGATTTTCACAAACTTTTTTTTTTTAATGCACCTGCACAAAATTGCTTTTATCTATCCAGCCTGCTGGTAACTGAAAATGCCTACATCTTCAATATTCACACAACACACTGCTGCTTTGGAAGCTTTTGGCCATCTAGTGGGGTGTCTTACTTTACATCTTACTAGTGCAATACGACCTTTTAACCTAATTTAACATTATTGGGTAATTTGGGTTTGATCTTTAAAGACATTTGTCCTTCTGCTTTTAGTCCCTGCAACTATTTCATTTGAACTCTCCTGGAAATGAAAAACAAAAAAAGGTCTTTAATACTACAAAAGACCTAAAAATGTATTTTCCTTGTTTGCGGTAAAGAAAGTAGTTTGCTGTGATTTCCGACATGACATTTAGACATCAGACATCTATAAACAATGATTAGTTTGGCTTGTCTTAGGCATTTATGTAGCTGTTGAGGTTGGCCTTGCTGAAAGCAGCACTAATCACTGTATGAGTCTCCCTTGTGAATTCCAGGAGTGGAACCTATTTGTACAATAATTGATGATGTCAGCTGTCAGTCCTGTAAAAATCCTAATTTCTGAGTCATTTACATAGCCTACTTTTTGTGCCTGCTGCACAGGCTTGTTAAAGATCACTTACAGGAGAAACAGCTCTACTCGTATTGTGTGTGCACTTGGTGGATAGGTAGGAATGCATGCGACTAAAGTGTGTGTATGCAGGTGAATGGAGTTGGAAGTATTTTTAACTGATCAAAATCAGCAGCGGATTTCTCAGAAGACACTAAATTCTGGGCCTCTGAAATTCAGGGCATCTCCAAGTTTCAAAAAGGACAAATTCAAGTTTCTTTATAGAAGTCCTGAGCTGGGTGGAAATGCCATTATACCCATGTTGTCTCAGTATTGTGCTCCAGTGAATGTATGTATTCAATATTCAACCTATAGATTATGCTGGATGTTACCATGGCTCCATGGTTCCCAGATGGGAGCTGATTTTATAGGTGTTATAGGTGTTTCCTCAGGCACTTTCAGCATATGTCAGTCTAGCTATCCAGCTTCACTAATCATCTTTTAAATCTTGCCCACGCAGTCAAAATCTGTCAAACCACAGAGGAACCATTTGTTGGTGACTGAGTAAATATATACTGCTCAATGTTCAGTGTGTTCGGTGGGATAATACAGCCTCGGAGAAGGAAATTCCCACAGTTAGAAAAAATGCCCAAGACGCAAAGCTGAGCTTCTAGTAAAACTTGTTGTTAAAACTAAAATATAGGCTGGGTATCTGAACCCCTGCTCATCTTAAAAGAGCACGTTAAAAAGGATGGCCAGCCACGGAGAAGCAGTGAGCTGCTTGTGAAGCACCACAATCACCTGCCCCTTCCCAGCAGGCCAAAGCAAGCCTCTGCAAGGACTGGAGGACACCAGCAATCTGGAATGTGATGTCCACGGCAGGCATCGCAACAGCTTGGCTGTTTTGGTTGCTAGCACAAAAAGCGGAAGGATGTGAAAGGCGTGAGGAAGTAACCCACCCAGGAATCTGAAAGATTAACTTCTCGGATGCAGTTTAGTTTTGTCTCTTGTGTGTTCCCAAGGTTAGTGAGTGAGTTTATGTGTTTTTGGTTTTTTTGCCCCTAGAACTATCATTTGAACTGACTGCATCTTTCCTTTCTGATTCCATTTCCATCTTCTATGTTGCTAAGAGGTTTCCATGGCAATTCTAATATTGGATTGAGGAAGACACGCTCCTGAGGCTAATGCATCATCTCTCATGTTGCCTGAGCCAGCATGTGCAGCTTCTCTATGCGTGAATGGCCCAAACACGTTAGGAACTGTTATCAACTGATGTGGCTAATTAAAGATAGCGGGGTAAAATGACATAATATCAGCAGGCTGCAGGGAAGAAAGCAAAACGCTGCTGCTCTGATCCTCTGCAAACATAGATTCATTGATTTTGATGGAACTAGACTAATTTCTACCATTTGAGAACTCAGTTCCAACAAATTGCACTCGCCACACTAAATCAACGGAAAGCAGTACGATTGATGTTGCCTGCATTGAAAACACCACTGTTCACTGATGTCCGAACACATTAGTTCAGTTTCTCTTTACCATAGCATTGCAGGCACTCTGAATGGCATTTTTTCTCTTTATAATACCCGATATATGTATTTTCTCGCATGGTCTGTGACTTGTAAGCAATTTCAAATAACTCAATAATTACAGTTTTGCTATAGAATTATTATGCCTTGGATGGGACTCATATTTTTTCAAAGAAATAAACAAATTATCATAAGGCTATCAATTAAATACAGAAGTCGTAGTAAAATGCAAATAATTGTTTCTTCATGTTTCGAGGTTAATTTGTTATCCCAAGATATTTGATTGATTCAGCCTCCGAAGGTGTTGCTCGGGCAGCGTGTACCTCGCATGTGGGTTTCTGTGTAGAGAAACCACCCCCTCCGTTGTCTGGCACACATCGCGGGGCTGGGCTGAAGAGGCAATGTCTTGCGCTTCAGTCTCCACGTTCAGTGCGAGCTCTCTCGTGGGAAGGAGCGCTTGGGATGTTTCTCTTTCTTGTGCAGACAGCTGTTCATCAGAAACTGAAATAAGACCAGAGATCTAATTCTTTCCAGCCAGTAAAAGTCTGTGTAGTAGTGGCCTGATGCATGTTCAGAAAAGACTCGGTCAAGGAACTGTCAATATTTTGGGGTTATAAACTATCCATGGTAACGCACAAATGGGGACCGTGCTATGGGTGTGGTGAGGCTTTATCTAAACCAGGCAGTTTTGACTGACTTAGAAAATATATGGACAATCTAGGGGGGGAAAAAGAAAGTATAAATACTGCTTAAACAAACTGTGATTTAAAAAAAAACTGAAAGTTTTCCCGAGTCTCTATTGTTCTGTGTTTGATGTCTTAGCTAAAAAAAACCAAAACAAACCCACAACGTGAATCCACAGGATTGCCATCCAACTAGAAGAGTTGCCATTCTGTACCTTCCTAGGGAAAAAAAAAAAATTGGTGATTTTGGGTTTGCTGGTGATGCTTCAAGAGTTCAAAGGACTGGATGTTCCATCTCTCTGTTTATGGTAGAAAATCGTATCGCCTCCTGTTGCCTCACCACGTGCCCTGTCCTTGAGATAGCTAGGCTTTTGGCATAGCTTTTCAGTCCATACAATGAAGTATTTGTTTGTGGGCAGTCTCACAGTTGTCACAGTGAGATTAAGGCTTGTCCAGCTGATGGGATCCCAGTTTTAGCTTCCTACCAATTATGGAAGTGCAAGCAGAATGTTTGTGCTTTGGTTTGGGTTTGTTTTTTGAGAGCTCTAATCCGAAACACAGTGTCATCCAACTGGGGAGACGGTGCTGGACCCAAATGAATAGACCAGCTGCTTTTCTGGAAAATATTTGAAGCCATAGCTCTGCCTGCTGGAACAAAGCGAAATTACACTGCAGCAGGAGGCTAAAAACGGGCGAGAAAACCGTCTGCATGCACCCAAACAGCTACAGTTCTTCTCTTGTAGAACGCGTTTGCCTTCAGGATCCACAGTTTAGCTGCTGTTTGCTGTGGCAGAAATCTTTGCGAAGTTTTGGGGGTTATGTGGCAGAAGGATTGGGATCCTCAGAGGCCTGTCCTTTCCTTGCAGCTCCTGCTGGGAAGAGGTGTGCTGCAGCACAAACCGGCCTTTCTCTAGCGAGGGAACTGAGTGAGGGGCACAGGTAGGTTAAAGACCTCCTCCGGCGTTAATCTGCTCTGACGTTGCTGGTACTGGCTGCTAAAGGGTGCAGGTTACAGCAGGGTTAGTCACTGGCCTGTTTTCTGATGAGTAGTGAACTTAGAAAAACTGGCGTGGTGGCTCACAGGTAACATTTTCAGGAGCATCCGAGTTAGGCACTTCTAAAGGTTGGCTGCAGGGCCCCTAAGTTTCTGTGAAGGCAGCGACAGCCAGGAGTTGGAGTGACCCCTTCTGGGTTTACACAGTACACTGTTTTACCCTAATTCTTTAATATTTTGTTTACTTGCTTTGATTCTGTTTGTGTGTTGGTTTTTGCAAAAGCTTCATACTTCATACCAGTCAGGATAAACTTTAGCTCTATGACAGAATGAGTTTTCTGTAAGATTTATGATTTTATTTTCTTATTTCTATAGTGTTTCCATCTAAGATTCTCAGTTGTGCTTTGCAAACATTCACAAGCTAAGCTTTGCTGTCTAGGTGATCGTCTGTGTTACTTTTTCTGGTGCACAAATCACCAGCACATCTTCCAAAGCTGGCCAAAACAGGCAGCTATTTCAGAAAGAATTAATGAAAAAATAGATTTTGAAAATATCATAGAATGGTTTAGGTTGGAAGGGACCTTAAAGATCATCTTGTTCCAATCCCCCTGCCGTGGGCAGGAACACCTCCCACTAGACCAATCCTCAAATCATTTGTGTGGTTTTGTTAAAAATATATTTTGGTTCTGCAAACTCATTTTCTACTTCAAATTTTGATATTTGCAATTAACATTATTTATTGGAGTGCAAGGGATCTTTACAAGAAGCTTTATTGTTTATGTTTTCTGTGAAGAAAAGAAATTGATTTATTGCTCCTCTTCCTATCATTCTTGTTTTGTCCTTTGTCAAAAACACTGGAACATTCAAACCAGAATGTTGGGGTTTAAAAAGGTATGTGGGGCAGCAGCCATGAGCAAAAACATTCCAAAATCCTCAGTTGTGTAGTGCAATGTATCGTGCAGCTGTGCAAACGTGCAGGAACATTGCGTAGCGTGTGCCGCAGTGGGCAGCGAGGCCAGCCCACCGCCAGTGTGCTGGGACGCCTGCAGCGCTCAGCACGCTGAAAGGCAGCAGCGTTGCACGCCTGGAGCGCTCGCGCTGTGCTGACGCCGTGGTTTTCATAATGGATATTCAACAGGAATTCTGCAAGGGCGTAGCTGTGCTGGTCCTGGAGCTTGGCTGGAGGGTGCAGGGTGAGCATCTCCGTGTGGCGGGCGTGCACTGCCAGCAGACATTTAGCATAACAGCCACCTCTCCTAGGTAGGCTGGTTCAAGAACCCAGCTATGGTTCTTTTCCCTCTGAATACGACACGAAATTGTGCCTGTAAGATATCAGAGCACAAACATGTGCATACTTGTACATCCACAAAATGTAGCAGTTAACGGGGTTTCTGACATCTCTCCAAGGCTGAACACGGAAGGAGGACTCTCCAAGCCTACAGCTGTATTCACTTTGCAAAAGCTCCAGCCCATGTTTGTACAGTCTGTACATGAACAGCTGCTCTTACGAGATGACAGCAGCCCAAAGAAGCCTTCAGAGCTGCTGCTCCTGCATGTTTTGCTACCGCAGAGTAAAACCAAAAACCATCAGTAAGTCTGATGTGACACTGAAGTGGGCTTTCATAAGAGACTCAGAAACCCCTTTTCAATTTCCTCGCTGCCTGGCTCGTGGTTAGTTTTATCACAAAGGGAATTTGCTGCCTGTCAAAAAAGACAGTTCATGCAAGTTAGAAGGATACAATGAGTATTTTTTTTCACGTGTTAATTATTATAATATATAACGTAGCAACTTGGATTACCACAGCAGAAGCTCTTTCAATAATGCAAACTGATCAGCATGTGACAGTATAATTCTGGAATATCTTCTTAGACCTATACTACATGCTATGTGCACGCATGCAAAGAGAAAGCTTGTATTTTTCTGTCGTGTTGTTCACAAGCTTGTGCTATTCTAGCGACCAGACCTTTGTGTTGAGAAGTGGCAATACTTTAGAGACAGGAATGCAGTCTCGTCTTCTGCTGAAGTGTGGATCTTTCTATGACTTGGAGCTATTCTGGAAGTGGGATGGGCATCCATCAAAGGAAAGCAATGCGCAGGCATCTGGAGAGGGGCCGTGTGCTGTTTTACGTGGTGCCTCTGCTGGAGGGAATCATCCTCTGAACCAGAAATGGGCTTTTAGCTTTTGTTTTACATCTCTCCAGTCCTTTGATGCAGTGGCCAAAGTGAGGTTCTTTTCCCAGGTTCTCATCTGGAGTGAAATCCCGGCCCTTGGAAGTCTAAAGCAAAACTCACATAGATAGCTCTCCCAAGACCTGCAAGATTGGCTTCTCCTGCAGGGAGAAAGCCTCTGACAATATGCTTCGAGGAAAAGCTCTCTGGCTTTTTGCTTATGCCACATTTGCTTCTCCTAGGGTGTATCTAAAAGTAGAAATGGCCCGATACTGCACATAGTGTGTGACCGGCATCTGCCAATTTCAACTGTAACATGCTTGGAGAGGGATAAAAAGCAGTCTTAAAAATGTCCAGAGGAAGAGGAAGATCAGGTAAATAACTCTCTTTTTTACATCACTCAAAAATTTAAAAAGAAAACCCAACAAAATGCCAGCCAGAGCAAGTAAATTTTCATACTTTTATGCAAAAATACTGAAACTCTTAGCTCTCAATGCAGGTTTTTCGCTGGAAGACTGTTCTTGTTTTGAAATTAGGAATTTCAGTATGAAAAATCATGAAGAAAACTGAAGAAAAGGAGCAAAACACTGTCTGTCCATGGTTCTCCCCAACCCAACCTCAGTGGCATCAATTTAAAAAAGCAATGTAATTTTGTTGGAAATCATCTATTAGACTAGAAACTAATTCTGTGATTGTCATGGAAGGTAATAACAGGAAAGGGCTGTTTTGTTCTGTTTGGTTGTCTGAAACTCCAGATGTCTTTAGCTTTAAAGCAATAATGATAATTTGAGGATGAATGGATAATGTCATTTATGGCTGCAGATCTGCAAAGATCCCAGGCTAAAGACACATGAATATACAAATTGAAATGTGTGGGAAGCTGAAAAATGAGTGTGCAAGCTTAGAAAATAGGGGAAAATGCTGATCTACCCATCTGAGGTACTGATAGCACACACCACCATACAGTTTAACAACTGCATGAGCATGACGAGATTACCAGGAAAGAAAACCACAGATCTTTATGTTACCAAAAACACTGAATATTGCAAGGCTTAAATAACATCATGAGGCAGAATCCTTGAAACCTTTGGAAACAAACAAAAAAATCAGCTTTTTGTGATCAAAAGCATTCCAGCAAAAGTTAAGCTCCTGGTGGTGTTTGGGAGCCTGGGGCTTGCTATTGCCTTTGTTTTTTATTCTAAACTGGCAACATCTGAAGTGGAGGTGTAAGCGTAAATGAAATTGGTACTGTCTGGTGGGCATTTTGACCAAAACGAAAGGGGAAATACGTCTGTATTTTTGTAATGCCACTTCTCCATGTCCGCTACTATGCTCTTGCAGATTGGTGAGGAGAAGACCTGAACAAATGCAGATGGGAGGCCGTTTGGGAAACACACTTTAAGATGCGGACCACGTTCTCAGAAAGTTTCATCCTGACCTTAGACAGGTCAAGTTCATGACAAAAGCCCTCCAAACCTCGTCTGCATCAGCTGAGAATGATGGTAATTAACCTGTTGGTGGAAATGCCTGATCAACCAGGAAGGGCTGGTGGAAGCTGTGCAACCTGAATCGTGTTCCACGTCTTTGCACATCATAGCACAATTCTCTAAGAAAAAAGGCTTCCATTTCTTTTTAATGAGTTTTGAGCGGGTTATTTTGAAGCAGCTGCGAGGCTGCCTGGGGTGTCTGTTTGCTTCAACATTGCTGAAATTTAAGCGCCTTGCATTAGAATTGAAAGTGACCCTCTGCTTTGGCGGAGTCAAGGACTGGAATAGGAAATCAAAGAGTTCCCCTCTCTGCTGGCAGGGAAACATGCTTTCTCATTTAGAGGAAACAGAAGGAGGGATCGGGTTTCCATAGTGATCAATGAGGAAGGGACTGGTTACCTGGAAACCGGACTGCTCCCGTCCGCTGAAAAAGCCTTTCTTCTGTTTGTTTGGTGGGGAGAGATCAAAGCAAGCTCTTCACTCGCAGAGACGTCGGGAGGCTGGGCTCCGAGCAGCTGCTCTGCCTCTGGTTTGAGCACAAGCGAGTAGCAGAAGATACTGAAAACTTTCCGTAGGACCTCCACCATGTCTATTTCTAGAAATGACTATTTCTGTTTGTAAATAAAGTCCTTATTGTCAAAGGCTAAAGAAAAGCAGCTACTAATTAGGAATAATTGCTGCAGTTGCTGCTGTCTGAGGCCACGTGAGAGCCATTGACAGCACTTCGTACAGCCAGTCAGCTGTATCGGTGGAGAAAAGTCTGTCTCTGGCATTTGCAGTTGTATCCTACAGAGATTTACAGAGCTCACACTGCCAGGTACTCATCTGCATGGGCCTGGAAACCCACCTCCTCCTTCCTTGCACCACAGGGTTGCCAGGTCCTTCATTTCTTAGAGCAGAAGAGTCAAGGAGGTGAGACTTTGGAAAATACTCCAGTGAGGATCTCATGGGATAACTAGAACTTCTGGTATCTGTATGTTGCAAATGCTGCCCACGCATGATTAATTTTGTAAAGGATCTCAGTCAAAGCACTGAAATATTTCTGGCGGCCTTGTCTAGTCTTCTCATCCTCAAAGAAAAACTGGGCTTATAGCTAAGTCACTGGACTATACCTCAAATTCCAACTTTTTGTTAAAGCTGGTATGCTACTTTACACAGGCTGTTTAAGTCTCTAAAGGCTTTGCAAGATCTTGGTGTATTTGGGGAAGTTCCTTCCTCTGTTGGAAGTAGAGACAATAAACTGTGCTGCTTCTCAGAATAAATCCTCCCCCTGCCAAAAAAAAAAAAAGATGAAGAAGAAGAAGGATCAAGCAGATAGCTATTTCTGCACACTTATTCTATAAAGCTGCAGGTTAGAAATGGAATTAAAGCTGTAGACTTAAACCTCTGGCAACGACGCAAGGGGTCATTAGAGCACACTGGAGCGAAACCAGCAAAACATAGTTTGGCCAAGGACAACAGCAAGGCTTAAAATCTGATTCCCGGAAGCTTATTTTAATATTTCTGGCTGAGAATTTTGAACAATATATTTTAAGTTTAAAAGAATGAGGTTTTATCCCTGTCCCAATGTTATTGCCTAAGACACCTTGGAGAGCTGGACTGTGTAGCACAATTAGGTCCAGCAGAACGGGGATCAGAGCTTGACTGGAAGGGAACAAGCAGCAGCTCCGGTCCCCTCTGCTCACGTGAAAGGTGTTTTATCACCACAGAGAGCCACAGGAGGCCCTGTGAGTCCTTCCAGTGTGGTGTTTCCTTGCAATCATCCGAACATCTTTTTAGCGTGGCAGTGAAGGTATGGGAAATGGAAGAATAGTTGCAAGGCTTCTATCTTGGAAGGAGCTCTCATGCTGCCTGGGTGAGTACTTGACCCGTATTGCAATGGAGCTGCACCCAAACAGTGTGTGCTTTCAAAGAAAGGCCAAAACACTTCTCTGCCCTCAAAGGAAAAGAGTGAGAAACACTGGAGAAAATTATGTATTGTGAATCCTGTCCTTATCCCGACACTTATCTGTGGCTACTCATACGTGAACATATCCCTGAGGAGATAAGGAGTTTTACAAGTGTTCTTCCTGAAGGCGTTGCCCATTAGTTTTCTGCAGGGCATCTCACAAAACGTGCTGCCTGCCCTGAATCCTGGGCCCTTACCTGCTTAATTCTCCTGAGCTCCTACACAGGGAACTTCATCCCTTAACACAGACTTGCTAATTCTCCTTCTGCAGCCAGGCACTAAAAGTCCATGCTCAGATCCACCTTTAAGTCTATAGGCTGTAAAACAAGAAAGGTGGATGTCTCCAAATACTGTGTCTCAAAACTACCAAACTACAGTATTTTTCTTGACAACATTTCTGTCCTCAAGCACACACTGTGCCTTGCCTCTGGCAGCAGTTTCTTCCCCATCCAGGGAAGAACTCAACCGAATGAAAAACCGGTGCAATGAAGATTCTGACTGAGCTCTGAGGAATACTGAAAGCCCTCCAACCTGAGAGTTGTATTGACATTTTATGGACAAGACAAAGATGAAAGCTGAGATGAAGTGGTAGTTCGGCACCTACTTGCCCTCCAAATGCGTAGTTCATCTTTGGATTCCAGGAATAACCTCAAAATTTCTGCCTAGATACCTATATTTCTTCTAGTTAAGTACAGACAAAACCCTCCACAGTGTAGAAGTTATCCCAAAATAAGCAGCTAAATGACCTTTTCTCTTATACTTTCTTCTTGAGAGCAAGATCTTCAGAATAACTGTTTTTGCTGAAGAATTCATTGAGCGTGCTTTTCTAGGTATACAAATATGTATGCCCTCAAACTATATATGTTTTCAAAGAAAAGCCAAACCATTTACCCCATGAGTGGGTGGTGAAGGCACTCACCTCTAGTATGGAGACCCAGGTTTAGACTGATGCAACCAGTATCAGTAAACGACTCAATGAGTGAATGAGAGAAACGTGCCCTAGCAGGCACAAATCTGCCAGACACACGAGAGGGAGTCAGACCTCTGCACTGAATCACACCGGGCAACCATTTCAGCTCACAACAACCATACCCCAGCTGTGTGCTTCTAAGCGTAGGCTACTGGGTATCTCTCTTTCTGTTCATTTAATAGCAGAAAAAATAGACAAAACTGCCCAGGGCCACATTCGTGTGCAAAAGTGGCTGGCAGAACTGTCTGTATCTTCTCATCCTACTGCCTGTTTGGTCCATTCCACCCAAACTGCAGAGATGCTGGGAGCTGCTCTTCCTTGTAGCCTCCTTGGTCAATGAACAGCCCTGCGCCCCAGTGGGACAGCCCCGTGTTCCAGCAGCCAAGTGGCGTTGGCAGGCACAAACTCTGCTGTTTGCAGTTCACTGCGCCAAGAGCCAGAACTGGCAAACGAGGAAGGAGGGACTCGGCACACTGTGGGAACGTGGCTAGTACGAATGAGGGATTTGGGATGTGGCTGGAGAAGGCAAACCAGGGAGGCACAGCTGCTGACCTGCAAGGCTCCCTGCTTGGCTGAGGCTGGTACTCAGCAGCCAACAGATCTTCTGCCCCTTCTCTCATTCTAGTACTCTTATGCAAGCAACTCCTGCAACATCTGGTACTTGACAGAATATGTTCACAGAGTATTATGAAGCCAAATCCCTTTTAGGAGATGCCTGGAGTAGGTGCAAGAGCTCTTGAAAAGCACTGAGCAGGGGTAGGATGGCAGCAGAGCGTCAGGCAGCAACGTGATACAACAACGTGATACAAAGGCCAGCATGCTCTCTGGATGTGTGGCTATGGATTCATAGTTTCAGTAGAGAGAGGGAGGTGTTGACACTGATACACACAGCATGGCAAACGTTGTGCAGGGTGCTGCCCACGGCTCTGGCCAGCAGAGATCAGCTGAGGCTGAAAGCGATGGAGTTCTGGAACGATGGGGGAAATAATGAGTGTACGGTCACGGGTACTAAGAACTTGTCCAGCTTTGCCCAGAGAATCTTCCAGTATACATCTTTTGACTCTGAGGAAATACTGCCTGCGTAAGGAAGAGAGGGAAATGTTTAGGGTTGTCTCGTGTTCTTAGGAGAGCATTCTCCTCATTCTCTGGGAGCAAAGCTGTGAAGACTGTGCTTAGCATTAACCTGAATGTCATTTCACGTCAGTCTAGTTAAGTTAGGAAAGTAGGTAAGCCTGTGATTATGCTCCTTTGTCCCACAATTATTTAGTTCATTCTTTGTTTGCTTGTTTAAAGAAAAACTACACAGTACGATATGTCTCAGATATGTTCTTACAGCAAGCACCTTCCTAGACTGACTGCGTGCTCTGAAATGGAAGTATTTCCGTTTATCTGCTTCAAGATAGGCTTCAGTACCAGCCTACCACGATTCTGTTTCTTTTGGTAGAGATAAAAATGATTTTAGGTTGAGTACCAACAGTGCACTTATTTATACTGATATATTTTTTACATATTTATACTTACTTATAGATGTGTATGTATGTCTTAGGAAATTGCGCTTCTAAATAGTTCCCATAGTTTGCTAATACGCATAAAAGCTTTGTTAACCTGACATCACTGTAAACAAAGACCATTATTTTCCTTAAATCCTTTCACTGCCCTCATCACCCAAGAAGAGAACACTATAATGTGAGGACTATGTGCTACTCCTAGCGTGTTTCTGCCGTCTTTCAGAGTCACTGCAATTCGGTGATAAGAATGCCATTTATTTTTAATTTACTCAGTCTGCTGTTGAGTCATAGCCAGGATTTGATTTTTTGTTCAATGAGGCAAATTGTCAGGGATAAAAACCCCACAGTTTCTTAGAAAAATAAGTCACCTCAGGAACCCTGACAGTTTCTACAGCCCGCCCCCCCCCC
>Ga0065711_1034699_pt1 | contig 23362 bp, 8 predicted proteins | sample Hoacrofraction12_FD_59098 | JGI IMG/M metagenome (GOLD analysis project Ga0065711, IMG submission 59098) | Hoatzin crop microbial communities from Cojedes, Venezuela - Epithelial fraction 12 v2 (version 2) | ecosystem: Host-associated > Birds > Digestive system > Esophagus > Crop | place...
GGGGGGGGGGGGGAGCTGTGTGGAAGCAGAGCAGAGCAGCTGCGGTTGGGCTCCCTGGAAACAACTGCATTTGGCCAGCACGCTTACATAACCTCAGCCTTGCATCCTCTAACAGCAGGCGTCTGCGAGAGCTGAAGTAACGACAATAATCTTTCCCAGGGGCTTAAGCAGGTCACGAATTTCTTCCTGCAATGAGCAACTGACAGTCTGAAGCGACAGACCCTGTCCTGGCATATTCTAATAAGAACTGCTTCTGAGAGGAGAGGTTGCAGTGGAGCGGCCGGGTGCTGTGTGGGACTGGTAGCAAACAATGAAAAACATTTGCAAGGGCAAATACTGTTGCTTCTTTCTCGGTCCTTGAGGAAAGGGGCTGTTGAGACAAGGAGAGCTGCTCAGACCAGCAGCATTCCCCTCAGCTTCGCTTTCTGTCTGCAAGCTTTGAGAAGTTTATGGAGGAGCATCTGAGCAGTATCTAACAGGGAATTAGGCAGCGATGCTCGCAGAGAAAGGAGTAGGAGATGGGCTTTCGTAATTGAAACAGAAAGATAAGGAAATATATATGTAACAGAAGAGTGGTGGAAAGGGAGCCCTGAGGATAGGCTTAGGAGCCAGGGGCTCGAATTTGATTTCTTGCATCTTGTTCTGTTGAAAAAGTCACATCACTCATCTGCCTAATTTTTCTTACCTGTATAATGGGGCACGTGTTACAGATCTTGTTTTAAGGGGAGGTCTGAGAATTAATGGATGCTGATAGAGTGCCTGAAAGATGAAAAATGCTGAGTATTACCACAGCACATGGTAACCCGTGTGACTCATTTTTGATCTTATTACCACCAAATGTCTCTCTGGCTTCCTGTCATTTCAACTAAGCCTCCTGATCCTATTAAACACCGGGGGAAGATCCCCAGCTAGAGTCAGTTGTCACAGCTCCATTGACTTCAATTATTTCTCTTGTGCAACATATTTCATGCAAAGCACTTCAAGTATTTGAGAGGTATTGGCCAATTAAGCACCACAACCTCTATGGGAGGTACAGACTCATACCACAGTTAGAGAAACTTAGAAAAGAAAGGTTAATCAATTTGCCCAAGGTCAGGAAGAAAGCATAATAGAGAGAAGAAAATGGACCAAGAGTTGTGCTCCTGATTCTGGAGGTCGCCTTGGCCAGGTTTTGCTCTGTGTGTCAGAGTGGATCTGAAGCCACTGTTCCAAGCTCTGTCTTTTTCAGGTTCTTACTGGTATGAGTCAGAGCAGGACTCGCTTCCTTTTTACACTCTCATCCATGTTTAGTTTTTATCATTCTCGTTTTATTCAAGGTATTGTAGGAAAAGAATTATGGAGCCTACGCACATAAAAGCTGATTCCTCAGCTGGTATAAATTAGAAGGACTTCCCAAAGGCAATGGGAATATGATGACTTATACCTGAAGATCTGGTCCCTAGGGCTTATTTCTGACAGAGTATGGCTATAAGATGCCTAGGGATTTTCAGCTCCAGTCACTTACTTATGCACAGGCTTTCTGAAGCGGCAGGAGGCTAAACTGCCTACTGGTGGTAATTGCTTTTCCAATACATTGCAAGCCAGGACTTTATGATCATATGTGCAAATGATTCTCAGTAAGCTAGTTTGTGCCCTCATGCCTACTGAAAGTCCAAAATGGCTGCATCAAATCGTGATAGTTAGAATAACCCCAAGTGGAAATACTTCAAATATCCACAGTAACTCTGCTGTTTCTGAGATGGGATTTTTTCTTCCAATGTGGCGAGTGTTTGTGCAACTTCAGCATTTTATTTTGCAAATTTAGACCCTCTTTCAGGGAAGCTAGTGAGTGCTGTGATAGTGGAGTTTAATGTATAAATAGCCAGCAGATGAGCGTGAGGAGAGGCAATGAATAACTCACAGATGGAAGAGTCAGAGATCAGTTGTGACATAATGGCAGAGCAGCAGTGCAGAGCGGAGGAGCAGCGCTCAGCCAGGTCAGCACTCAAAGAGAAATCCACGAGTGCAGTGCTCAATTACACATACAGTTTTAAGTCCAAAATCAACTTTTTCTGTTTTTTTAAAAAACAGAACAAAAAACAACCCTCACCCTGTGGAATTTGCAGCTTTGATGTAGTACGCATAGCACCCAGCTAGGAAATAACAATTTGTTATTGATTTTGGGTTTTATTTTTTTAAAGCTACAAACAAGTTGAAGAGGAAAGCCTATCAGAGCTATGAGAAACTAAATGTATTTATAAGCTTGAGATCTTCATTTTCTGAAGCAGCTTTAAATCCTGATAGCGTACTGTCTTTGTACACTGAGTTAAGACCACAATTATATCATAATACCGGCAATTTATTATTTAGGTAAATAATAACTGAGTCTAAAATGTGCTGTGTTTTCATACTTGGGGGATAAAACCAATTCTATCTTTGTAAAGTTCATGAAGATATTTACATTGAAGTAAATGCATATAAATGTGTTTGTACACACATTTAAGTAAATGCAGGCCAGTTCTGGGAGAAGCCAGGTCTAAGAATTCACAGGAGCACTGGAGGAAGGGCTGAGGTGTGTGGAGAGGGAAGTGAGGGGAGGACAGGGCATCTCAAACTCGGATTGATTACCTGTGTAATTCCATTTCTGCCCCTCCACACACGTGTACTTCAGAACTAAGAACTAGTATTTTCTAAAAACCACCACTCTCTAAAATCTTGGAAATTATTTTTTCTTCATCCCTATGCTGAATTTAGACATTACCTTGGGCTAGACTTTCCTGACCTTTTCACCAAATGTATCTTGATATGTAAACACTTGGTGAGGACTCTTCACCTGTGAAAGGTGATGAAGCTATGAAAAGGAGAAGGCTCCAACCTTCAACTTCAGCCTGGAAAAAACTGTCTGCTTTTTTACTTCTCCCGTGCAGAAAACATGCTCTTTAGCAAGAGGGAAGGGAGATGCGCACGCACTTTAGGTCAGTAGCCACATATGGGCTATGTGTTTGGTCCTCATGAGAACCTGTAACAAGCATATGGTCACTTCTGGAAATTTCTATCGCATGTGCTCTCCCATACCATCTTAGTCTAGATTTTTTCCACTGGCATGGGAAGCAGAGATCTTGACTGGCAAGAGAAGGGGAACTGCTACTCTTCCAGGACCCCAACATAAGAGAAATCAGGAAGGTGTCCTATATGCTTGGTATGTCAAAACACTGACTTGATAAATGTTGCCTGGCTATTTGGAGGTGCTGTCTCCTCAAGAAGATAATGGTGTGCATGGAATGAGCGAAGTCCCTGTCCTCCAGAGAGTGGGCACAGGGTGACTCCAAGTGTTGTCCATTTACCGCGGGTGAATGTGTTAAAACTGCCAGCATCCCTCTTAAGGGGTATAGAACTAAGAACAAATACACACTGTAAAATGCCAGAATACTTTATTGTTAGGTGTAAAATCTGTTTCTGTTGACAAGTGCAAGCAGTGTTTATTGTTCGCAGTTAACAGGACCCTAGGGACTTCCTGTTCATTGATAGGAAAAAAAAAGGCAAGAGGAAACATTTATGTACAAGCTAATACTTTTTGCTAGAGCCTGCACAGTTTAGGCATGGACTTGCTACAGGACACTAAAAGGCCAACTTTACTTTTACATGGGATTTTAGAAGTCCTTTTGCAATGCTGTCTCAAAGACTTAGAACTGACCTGGTCAACCTGAGTCCATAGGAATACAGTAAATGGGTATGTGCTGTGTAAGCGTACTGGGTCCTATATCACAAGCCTGGTGGAGTTCTGAGAACACAAATTTTGGGCTAATTAAAGCCAGTGTAACACCACTTCCTCAGCCTCCCCTTGTATAGCCAGTCCATGAGTGTTAAGTCTTGTATCCTTTCCTGGGAGTTTCCATACAGGCCCTGGCAATCTTCCCATCCTCAAGACTATGACAGTGAAAAACTTGCTAGTGCTGTAGTCCTGGGCTTGTGCAGAGGCATGTCCCTCAGGGAGATCCGGGATTGCTTCCAGAAAATACTACTCTTTCCCTCCTACTTTTTGGGAAAAGAGAGGCATCAAGGTTTGGGTGGCTTGCAGTGGGCTGCTGCCAGTTGAAGGGGGCTGCTTCCTTCACATTACTGGCCTTCCTTGTAAAAAAGGTAAAGGTGCACTCCTAAAAGAAGAATTTCTGTATCATCATAGGCTATATAGTTGAGGGTTTTTCTCCTGGCAAGGTCCTGCTAGAAAGGCTGTAGTTGTGGAAGGAACCTTTCCCTTCTCCTAAAAAAATTATTTTCATCCTCGATGGTGCTACAGTGTTGTTGAGTATCTATCTACCTACACTTCAGGAGGTCTATCCAGGTCCTTGCATAAAGAGCTTATGCTGATTGCTGCTGTGGCTGACCTCTCCAAAACCGTGGTCTCTTGCATATCCCTCAGCCCAGCAAAGGGTATTTAGGACTTCTGCTGGTCATGGGTTGCTCCCTGGTGGAGAAGAGTATCCTGTCCATCCTTCTCCTATTTCAAATGCTGTTATCAACATGTCATATCTTGACTACGTGTCAAAGCTTTTGAAAATGCACACTGTGCTTAGGAGCAAGAGGACGTGATGTGAGGATGTGGTAGGTGTGGGTCGTTCTGCGTGACCTGATGGGGTGTAGAGGAGAGGCAGGTGTTCTCTCTGAGGGCCATACTCAGAGGAAGTTCCTGAATCTCTCTGTTCTGGTAATATTTTTTAGTCAGGCAGATGGAATGCTATGGGAGCTGTGTGCCACCTGGCTGGTTCAGTGTCACTTCTGACATTTAGCTAATATACAAATCTCATTTTTTCCAGCTCTAAAGAAATGTTAAAATTTATAAAAGCCATCATGTTATCATCAGTTTTGATGATAGCATTAAACAGTGTGTTAAACCATTCCCTTCAGTGTACAATTCATACCTCTTAGCCTGGAGGTGCGTTTCTTATTAAAATGTCTCAGATCCACATATTGTGAAATAATATCCACTGAAATTCCCCCTTTTTATTTATGTATTTAAAAGAAGTTGGTAAGGGATTTGGGGGAACAAATGAATTTACTGCCTGGTAATAATGTAAAAGCGTAAAAAGTACAGTACTTATTATGAGAGTTGTTTTCTAAGAGACTTTTAGGCATTTCATTCAAATTGGCTTTGAAATGAGTGCTGTTCTAGATGGACTAAAAACTGTCTGAATGTCCCCAGGGACAGCATGTTGAATCAGAGATAAGGGGACAGTAGAGTTGGAGGGTGCTTTAGAAAAGATTGGGCTGCAAGATTTTCTTTTGCTTCCAATCAAAAAAGTCAAGATTTACAGAACTAGTGGTTTTGATTACCTCAATTTCAATGATTTGAAACTGAGTTTTAGAACTGATTGCACAGGGTGCTGATCACTCTTTTCCTGAAACTCAGGTTCCTGTTGGGGTTCTCAGTTCAATGCCCAAATATTGAGGTACCTAACACCAAACTATACTAAAACATCAGTCTGGCTGAACAGCTGCAGTGTTAATGTGGAAAGGAGTTAAGTAATAGTCATCAGTTCTGTTGTCAAACAGGGAGAAACTGCAAGCCCCAGAGAAAAAAAAAGACAACATGACAAATGGTCTGTGTTGGTGGATTTGCCAGAAGAGTTGTATGCAGAGCTGATATAAACAAGCTTGTATCTTGTGCCAGTGTGGGGCACAGATAGCCACTTAGCTTTACTGGACCTTTTTTCTTGGTAGAATTGTATCTGTATCTGAGAGTTTTTCATTAGAAAAGCTGAGTCTTTTGCAGAGGTAGGCAAGAGGTGAATAATTCACTCAGCCAGAGACATACAGGGATAAATTCTTGTCTGGGCACTTCCATGATCGGGTTCCAGCAATGCCTAAAGAGCTGCCTGCTCAGGGCGTCATCGTGGATCTGCTGAGGTTGCTCCCTGGGTATATTCGTCCTGCGTGATCTGGCCTTTACCAAGCATGTGTGCAATATGGCAAATGTCTTAGTACTTCCCCTCCCCCCCCTTCCATATCCTGCTTTTATGAATAACTTCTTCTTTTAATTTAAAAGCTTAACAAAATATGACTTTCTGGCCTGTAAAGGTCCAGGCTTCTAGGATATAGGTGACAGCCTCCCCATCCCATTATCTGTGTTCTCTTTAGCTTGCTGTTCCTCTTCGACACTGAAAATGTAATCAAAGTCACCGGGGCCCATCGGACCTCAACTTGTTGATTAGAATTGGATAAACTAGACAAATTCTGGTGGGAATGGAAGGTATTTACAATGACTACCTGGCATTTTTCTCTGCCCTTTTTTATGTACTTGTCACTGTATTTTCTCACATCAATCTCATAAAACATTCTTTTGCTCATGCTTGAAATATTGATATTATCCTACAGCAAAGATAAAAGCACATCACAGAGCAATATGGCTTCGTGATAGAATTATCTGCAATACACAGAAATCTCTACTGATGTTTAGGGCTGGCATGGTATTAAACACATTACTTTTGCTGACAGGCATTTTCATTTCCTTGCATCATGCAGGTAGGGGAATTTGAAGGAAATCTAGTTTTCAGTTCTAGATTTGTTCAATAAAAAATGTAAAACAGAAATGCTGGTGGATATGGTAGCATCTCTTTAAATCAAAAGGAACTCACTGAAAGTTTAAGTTTCAGAGAACACTGTGTTTTAATGTGTATATGTATGCATTTGTACATCTGTATTTACAAATATATCTATCTATACATAATATTTATATAAACCCCACAACTGTTCTGTGTTTAACAAATCTGAAAGAACTGGGGACAATCCAAAATCAGGCAGTTAAAAATTAATGTCAGTGAACCTTGTGCTCCTTTGGTATGGGCTTTATGATGCGATCTTTGGTAACACCTTTACTCGTTATTTGCCCCCTCCCCCCATGACTTTCTTCCCATGCCGTGCACAGGACACGTGCACAGGAAAAAAAAAAAAATAGAGCTTCTGGTGTAAATTGGGAATCTGCTCTCAAAATTACTCCGTAGGATGCCCGCTTCAATTTTACTGAAGTGGGATGTGTAGCCAATGAGGCAGGGGATTCTTAAAAGGCAGGGAGGCCTCTTGAGCAAAGCACTGATTAAGGGGCATCTCGTTCTGTCTATCCCTCTCTCTTCCTCAGGGTCACAGTATGATGTGTAACTGAGTAAGTTACTAAAATAAATTTTTTCTCAGGCCATCCCTGAATTATGTGTTCCTTGTGTTCTGGTCCCTAACTTGAGATCATGTAGCTTGGATGGAAGCAATATTGAGTCCTGAAAACAGCAATCAAGTCAGCACTAAATGTGCTTCAAATGGGTAAGGTGCCATAAGGTGTTAAGCACTCTGTGTAATCAGAATTTGCAATCTGAAATTGCACATTCAATACCAGTGGGCATTTTGGCTTAATTCTCCTGTTCCTGAGCTCTACATTTGTAAAATGAGCCTATCACCTCAGAAGGGTGTTGTCCAAAGTAGTTAGTTTTTGCAAAACAGTCCAGTGCTCTGCTGAGTGGCACCACAGAAAAGCGCATGTGGAAGTAAATTACTCTTCAGCGCAGGATTAGTATAGCATGCAGGAGAAGGGGCCACAAATAGAGCAATGAAGATAAAATATAGTACCAAGTAATGCCACCTTGAACAGGCATTATTCTTCCCTTGTGCTGAATGAAGGAAAGGTCATGTCAAAAAGAGTAGTGTGTGATCGTGTAATTAGAGGCTGTATCAAAACATGAAAACAGGGACTGCTTTTATGCTGTATTTGTGCAGGATGACTAGAAACCAACAATATTAGAAATAATAGTGGTTGCTGTTGGTAGGATGGGAGAGAATCCCATCTAACGGCTGTGGCCTGGGGCGAAGACTTCTCCACGCCGACGGTCTGTTCTGTCCCTCACTGCCTCAACTCCACACTCTGTAAATTGGAGGTAATTAATAACTTGCTTTCTATGTCCTCTGTGGCACTAAATTCCTTTGGAATAGTTTGATACCATACATTGTACAAATATAAACTATTCCTATGTAGTACACAATTTATTTATGGAGTTGTGGATTTCGGAACAGTATTTTCATATGTTTTCAGGGTTATGCATTCATTGTAGAACAAAACTGAGTGTTCCACTGCTGTACTGAATCAACCCAGAGCTGATCAGAACATGCTGGGGTTTTCATATGCTGCTTGGTTTAGGGGGATCAGGTCTTTTGCAGCCTAGAAGGTGGAAGTTTTGGAGCCAGGAGACTGAGGTCTCTGCTTGCTCCCACTACATAGTTGGATATTTTGCATGAGTCTGGAGTAAATTATTAATCAGCACACCCTAATTTTTCTGTAACTGAGGAGGGATTTACAAAACTTAGCTGAATATAATCATGTTTTTGTTTATGCCAGTGTTTGTGTCTGTAATGAAATTTGTTAATAGGCCAAATTAGCAAGCATACAGAAAATGAGATGTCAGTGGTACTACATAATCTTGTTAGGCCGTTTCCCCAGGAAAAGAAGAGGTTTACCTGAATGTCCGGCACAACTGACACAAGAAAAAATTGTGCTGATCCTTAACCTTCACAAGCAGTGTGCCTTCTCATTGTAGTATGGGACTTACTGTAAATGCATACCACTTGCTTGAGGACATCATGGAGGTGAATTACATGTGGGCTGCAGGGATCACGCTGGCCAGAGGTTCTTATAGCTGCTCTTGCAAGGGGACTGCTGAGGTTAAACTACATAGTTTTTGTAATTTAGTCTTTCCTGCTGGATATGACCTCAGCTTTTGTCTCAGGTCTAAGCCTTGACAGTTAGAAAAAACCCCAACACTTCTCTCTCATCAGAAGGTCAAGCGTATCTGATCTGGTTAATTCCTAGAAGGAGAGAAAATTGGTATAATTTTACAGAGTTCTTTTTGGAGCGGAAATACTGAAAAAAGGACTGTTGTAACCATTTCCAGCTAGACTGGAACCTGCTGGCTTCTGAGATTTGGGAGAGAAACAGTTCTTTTTATCAAGAAGCACTGAACCGATGTAAAAGCTTTTAATCCTACCCAAAAGGAACAAGCCAGGTTATCTCCTGCCATCCCCTTGAATGTGCCAGCCATGAATCTAATATATGAATATGTAGACTCTACATATAAACACATCCTACAAGAAAAGGTTGATCCTGTGCAGTGGAGTTATACTACCTTTTTCATTACTGCTTGTTCTAGGTAGTGTTCAGGTCAGTGCTATTGAGCATGTTTCTTTGTGTGGCAATTTATATTGTGTGCAGGGTTCCAGGGGACAGCGTGGGGGATCATACGGCTGTGGGTTGTGCAAAGCCTCTGTGTACATCCATCATTTTCAAGGCAGCAGGAAAGCTCATTCTTTTTGCCAAGCTTTCGCTGCAGGAGCTTGGATGTGCCTCCCCCTCGGAGCTCCCGTTGGCCTGCCGCACAGGGAATACTCAGCATTCAGTGCAACCATTCTGCAGCCGCCTGGCAGAGCACCAAGCTTCCAAAAGGGCACAAGAGAAAGCATAAGCCTGTTTAAAACTACCCAGGCTTATCAGCAGACAGTGGTATTGCAGAAGAGCAGAGGTAACAGGGCTGCATAGTTCATCCTTATGCAAATAAGGTGCCAGCCAGCAGTAGTGAAAAAAGGGACTGTTTCCCAAAATTGAGAAATGCTGCAAGCAGCAAGGTAAAGAGATGGGTTTATGCGTGTGCTACTCTTACACCTAGTCCCATTGTAGCCCAAGAAACAGGGAGACAAGGAAAAAAGAAAAGGGAAAGAGGCGGGTAGTCACAGGAGAGGGGAGACAGGCGAAATAAGTCAGATTCCCGGGGGAAGCGATTAGTTTTAGGAAAGCTAAGGCACTGCAAGAGAGAGCACTGTTGCCTACCCAACTTTTACCTAGATGAGAAGGCTAGTAACTAACAGTGGGGCCACAAAACAGCTCTACTTTAGCATTTCATTATCTCACTCCAAAAGCAAATAAATGCATGTTTAAATGATCACAGGAGTTAAACACTGCTCCAGTGGAGTACCATTCTGTTACATCTGCCTAGCAAACACCTGGATGTGCCTCTGCAGAACAGAGATTTTTAAATGTTAACTGGTCGAGGATTTGGCTGGTTGTTAAATCTGAGATGTCTTTTTATTGCTAGTGCATAATTTAATTTTGCGGCCACTGGTTTCTCATGTGTATCTTAGAATCTGAGTTCCTGCAGGCACATGGTGTGTCATTGTATCTGCTCATTCATTTTTCTGAACAGAAATTTTCTAGCTATTACAGATGAAAGCTTGAAGACATACCCTCAGTTTCCCCCTCCCCTTCCCCAAGTCCAAAAGGAAAAGGTAAATAAAGCAAATGCTACTATGCCAAAAAAAAAAAAAAAAAAAAAATCACTCTTTTTGCACTGGAGGGGCCAGCTCCCAGATGTCGACTTTAGAGACTGGTAGTTTTGCTAGTCCAAGTTTTTGGATTGCAGCCTGGAATGGAAAGGGTCACATTTCTGCTTGGGAAAGGGCAGACTGTGGCAGATGGTGAAAAAGGAAAATCACCTTTTTGACACTTCGTTTTTCCGGTGTAAAAGGTCTCTCTTGAGTTGGGTGTTGGAAGGGCCTGAGAATGGAAGAGGCTGCAGTGGAATCATGCTTAGGGATTGCTTGCAGATGGTTCCTTTGGAGTGACCCTGAGGTTCCCCTTCTATTATGCCAGCTCTTCTAAATTCAGTGGCTTACTCTGCTCTTACGGATTTAAGTTGCAGCATTCCTGTACAATTGTATGTGTTCCCTGTGTTCTTGCAGATTATATGATGACTTGAAGAATAAGTTTTGTCTGATTAAATGCCATCCGATTTTGGGACCACACAGCTCACTTGACAATGGTGCAGGATACTGTAGTGCATTAACACAGTTCTGCTCCTCCTGCTGCATAGTAACACCATTTTGCAGCGTGTGTTGTTGAACGGACTGTAGGATGTGATAATTTCTTTGAGCCCTATACTTGGCTGCAGAACAAAATGGGATGCTTCCCCTGATGTCTTTCTGGTAAGATCAGAAATGCAATCTATAACTGAGAACACTGAGGAATGAGCCAGACCGAGGAGATAGGAGTGACCTTTGGGATGATGAAAGGACCACGGCTGGTTGTACTAAAAGGGAAGGAGCTGATTCATTGAGGCCACTAAGCACAGTCAGACTCTGCAGTTCTCTCTTATTCTCCAGTCTATAGATTAGCCAGTGTTGTCTGCCCTCACCTGTTATCACACAGCTCCCACAACCATTTGCCACACCACCCACCTTTCTCAGCATGCCATATCTACAGGTGTCATATCTATATGAGCACCAGTGTGGAAGCTTGAGCTGTTCCCACTTGCCCCTTTTTAAATGAAGTTTTTCCTAGCTGCTCTGTCTGTGGCAGGGCTGGTGTTTTGCAAAGGCTTTGGCACGGCTTTCTCTGTGGTAGTGCTGCAGTCTGTGGGATCACAGCTCCTGAGGATTAGTCACTGTCTTCAAGCTCACGCTAATAGAAAAGAACCAAAGCAATGAATATGCCTCAAATGCAGTTATAAAATAATGAGGGAGCCTGTCTGTTCTGTCACAGAAAGGCCCCTTAGTTCTGCTCATGCCCTAGCTGGAGGGGTGTTCAGCCTTGTCTTTACCTACGTTTTTACTCTCCCTCCTGGCTTCCCTGGGCAAAGCCCTGCCCTGCACTGTGGTGAATGCTGCTGCAGGAGAACACTGGGAGCTCTGCTGTGGGTCACTGCAGTCAGCTGGCCTCAGGAAGGGTGAAGGGCAGTGGTCTGACAGAATGTGCCTTTTTTAATTAAAAATCAAACAAACAAACAAAAAAAAGAGCAATCCATTTTAGAAACGGGAGAGAAAAACATTTGGAAAGCTTTTCACTTAACAAGGCTCTTCTGTGACATTTAGATGCATTTATACAAGTTAAAAACGAATTTGGCACCTTCCCACCTCACTCGGCAGGCTTAGAAGAGAAAAAGCAAATAAAAAGACAAGATTACTTGATATGTTGCTTTGTTTTCTTCACATGAAGTGTTGTGCCCGTTGATGTTGGCTGAGTACTATTATAGTCCACAAAGGGCCTTGAAAGAGGAGTCATACGCAGTCAGGTCCAGGGCTTGCTTTCTAATGAGGAAAGATAATTATTGTGCCAATCTCTGATAGCCTTTTACAAGGCACATTTAATCAGAAGGAAGATGGGAGCATCTTCTAATAAAAACTGGAGAGCAGGGCCAGCGGGTGTAACAGAGTAATCACTCTGAAGGATTTGTTCATTATTTCCCAGAAAGACAGAGGGGAAAAGTCTTTGTGTCACCGTCTCTTTCTGTCTTCACTGCTCTTGAGTTCAACCTGTGCAGTTTGACTGTGGTGGCCCCACTTCTCCAAGCACCTATAGATCCCATCAGAAGTGCTCTTCACAAGCATTTATTAACAGGTTTGACAACCAAGCAGTTTCTCTCCCACACACCCCTTTTCTCTGTCAAAGAGAAAATCTGAGGTATGTTTCATGAGAACCTGATGATGTGCAGTGTGCTCTGAGGCATCTACTCCCTTGCCTGTAGAGCTGTGTGGACATGGTTGTATGCTTGGATACATTTTTGTACATTATAAATTATCTCCATAGATGTGCATGCTACCGATCTGGGTTCATATGCATGAATGTGCATGTGTCTTTTCTTTGAAAACACACAGGTGCCAACCCCTGGGGAGTGTACAGATGAGCACATGCTCTGGGAGATGTTTAGTTTTGTATACCTGAATGTGTTCATGTCTACAAATTTATGGCTTCTAATTAGATGGGAACTCCATTGAGAATTGTCTTGAGAATTCTCTTGTGTTGTTTTCTTAGTTGCAACACAAATTGATGGATCTCCTGTTTTTGCACACCTTGTAACATAGATCATCTCACTGATCTTCTCACCACTTGGTCCCACAGTCACACCAGAGGGGTTGCCACTGCATTGGGAATAAGTGGCTCTGGATAGCACTTTATAAACTGATTTTGCCTCAGGGAAACAGGCAAACGGAACTAGAATGTGAAATACAACAACTTTAGGAAATTACATCTTCCTTTTAGGACAAGGTATTGGGATTCTCAAGCAACTTGGTCAGAGAGGCTTGGAAACAGCTCCAGCTAATATTTTAAGTGTAATTTCAGTAACATTTAATTTATTTTGTCTTTTACTTTACAGTCAGTTCTTTTATAACATCTCAGTGTTGTCTGTTTCCAACATGCCATAGGTTTCTGCAGTGGAGGTTCACAGTGAACATGAAAACAACTGGTGGTACAGTTGCACTTTAGATGCTGGGGAAGTGGGTTTTGCATGGTAGCTGGATTATTCCAAGTTCGGTAATGGAGAAGTTGGCAGGATTCACTTGCTGGCTTTAGCTATCAGCATTGACAACTCATTGCAGTGAATGGAAGGGTACAGACCTACAAGCCTGCAGTTTTATGATACCTGTAGCTTATCACTTCATTGGTTTATGTATGGTTCAAAATCTCGTCCTTGTATACTACTAGATCAAAACTACTGTATCTTGATCCCATAGTCCACTGAATAAGCAATTTTTCTTGTACTGTGGCGAGGTCCAGCAATGGGGAAGAGGAACACCCTGACCTCTTCTGATTCATTCACACTATTCCCTGCAACACAAATTTCTCTAAACGTGGGATGAGGCACTAAAGTTGCGCTATTGACTCTGAGGGGAGAAAGCTGTGAGTAAATCTTATTGATCCACATCCCACTGTCCAGCTGCTGAAACAACTGTTAAAACAGGTGTGTCTAATTTTAGCTTTTCAAACAGCTGGGCAAAGTGTTGGTGATGTTTCAGTATCCTTTGCTTAAAGAGAAGGCAGGTGGCATTCTCTGAACATGTCGCTATTGAGTTAGAGACCCCTATTAATATTGGTGAGTCAACTTAATTCTCTCAACCTGCTAACAAGAGCACTTTGGAAAGAATTGGAGAAGAATGACAGAGTACCTTGAATAAACCAAAAGGGAAAGAGATTGCAGTGTGTGTGTTCTAGCAACAGCAATTTAATCAATTTAGGTGCATCTGTGCTACCTGTCACTCTGCTGACTGTATTTCTTTTGCCTGGGTGACTTGAGGCATATATATGCTAGCTGTATTTTTAAAATGATGGCATACTCCATTGAAGTAAAGATTACACATGCACATGAACTAATAGATACGTGTGTGAGAGACAGAATATTAAAAAAGCCAACAACAACCTTACTCCGAGTGATTTTGGTTTTTGTTGCAAAAATCACGCATTCAAAATTGAAGCATGCTGGAAGTAAATGTAACATCTTCCCCTTTCTGCATTCCTTTCAGTCTTTAATTACAGGATCATGTTATTGTGGACTCCTGATCTGTTTTGTGAGGCAGAAACAATTATTAAGTGAAACACATTTGTATAGTTAGAAAATTCTGTAGTCTGTGAAACCCCTGTTTTAGTTGCTATAAAAATTAAGGTGTCTGTTGAATAATGAAGAGGCAGAAGGGAGTCTAGTAATTAAAGAACTTGAATGCCACCATGGGTACCCGTGTTGTGTTCGTATCTCTGCAGCAGGGTTCTAGAGTGATACATTCTTCCTAAAAAGCAGTGAGTGTGTTATAGAAGTGAGTGCTGGACAGCAGAAGTAATGGATTGTTATCAGTGTAAACTTTTGTATTGGTCTCTTTGTGTCCCCAAGAACAACAGCTTTGAAAGCCGATCACTATATGTAGTAGACTGTGAATCCCCCCCCCCAAAACTGTTAGAAAGAAGTGGAAGGAGTAAAGAGAAAATATTTTAGAAATGAGGTGTTTTGTTCACGTTCTTTAGCAGCATCTGATCGTGCTGAGGAGGGTATAAGTAGCATCTAGCTCCTCCAGATGTCAGCTATTTAGAGAGACACACACCAGAAGTTCTGTGGACAACAAATGTCTGAATCCCACGCAGGATGCTCTTCTTGGCAAGAGAAGAAATGGGAGCGAGTGGGTGAGCCTGTGTGTGTTCCTATGCAGGATGGGCTGGGCAATTACAAAAATGGAAGATAGAGAGGGAGAAAAATGAAGATGGATGGAGGTAAAAATACCTGCTAAATGCCAGCTGTCCTACTTGGATGGTGTGGGATTGTTGCCTGGGGTAGTCTCAGTGCTTTGTCTACTCTGATTTTAACCCTATAAACTTTTTTACCATGACTTATGTAACCTAAGCTACAGTAAACTCTGTATAAACCTCTGGGTATGTATTATTTTCAGCCTGTAACTAGCGACCTAAGAAAGCTCGGTAATGAGAGCATTTGTTGCAATACAGCTTGCTGGGAAAAACCAACCCGAAACGATTAGACCCTCCTCAGCTGAAAGCAGTAGTTTTTCAAATATTTCTTTAGATTAAAATTTTGTTAATAAGTTCTTTAAAGCACAGCAGTATTTCTGGGAACAGATCAAAGAATCTCATAGAATCCATAAATAGCCAGATGGTTTGGGGGCTCCCCTCAGATGCCATCTATTTCCCTGACAGAAGTTGGAAACATGTTGTCATACTGGTTTTGAAATTTACTTTTGTGTAATATTTTCCTGCTACCTTGAACTGCATTAAATAATTTACTTCTCTTTCCCATGCAACTTCTGTTCAGCAGCTGGCTCTGACAGCAACGTGATGTTTGTGGGTGAGGAAGAGAGGCAGTCTCCCTGCCTTTGTGTTCTAGCTGGTCTAGGTCCTGTTGCCAGTGCTCGATGAAATCTCCCGTTTCCAGTGGAGAGTAAAGCTCGATCAAAGCAGCACAGAATTACTCACCTTTGAAGGTTTCCTTCTGGTGCTGCTATTTCTGTCATCCTTTAACTAAAACATGCTTCATTACCACATATATGTAGTACCGATCTAAGACTCTGAATTACCCATCTCTCCTACCATAGTCTTTGGGTCTGGTACTCCTTCTACAAAAGGTTTCTTGCAATGCAGCCCATAGTGAGAAGCTGACATCCTGCAACTTCAACTGTCATGCCACTTGAGGCCATACTGTACTAGTGTGGAAATACGGTGTTGTTTTAGTCTGGTTTTCTAAGAAAATGATGTTTCTGTAATCACTCTGGCCATCACCCCTTTGATCACGTGGCCAGCAACCACCACATTTGACAGCAGCGCTAAAGCCCCAGAGATACTGAATTCCTCCAGAACTTGTTCCACACCCCTGCTGAGGCATAAGGGCTGGTCCACCAGCTGGTAGGCTTGCAGCTCTGAACCTTCACAACACAGGCTGCCTCTTCCTTGGTCAAAGCAAGACATGAAGGGGGAAGGAAATGAAAGGTGTTACGGGGGGGTAAGGAAATACGACAAAAATCTGAGCACATCAGAGGAGGGAGTGCGAGAGAATGCGGGGGGAACTGAGGATGATGTGGTGACGTTATTGTGGTGAATATGGGGAGGGTGACAAAGGGCAAACATGAAGCCTCATTTCCTACTCATTTATTTCTGTAGTTCTGCTGCTTGTAGAACAACGTGTTTTCAGGTAGCCAGGAATATCAGATGCCCTCTTTTTATCTGCCTGCTGCTACATTTCTGAGGATTACGTCTAGTGTAGGGGCTGGTAGTGGGTAAGAAGCATCTTAGTGCAAGAAAAGGTGTTATATAGAGCACCTGTATAACTGTTTATTCTGTTGATCACATACTGCTTTCTGTCTCTTTTGGGGATTTTTTGTAGCTTGGGCTGTCACAGAATAGATACCCTCTGATTTTTGTGCAGGAGGAGATCAAAATGCTGAGATGAAGACAGCAGCAAAATGATTCAGAGTTAGTCGTCCTGAAGACCACTCAGATTTCTTTCACCCTCACAGTACCCACCATACTTCTGCCAGTAGCCTGGAGGAGTCAATGACAGACTGTGTGTTGCCATCCGGAGTGCTCACTTTTGGTGACTGATAAAAAGGGGAAGGGGGTGAAATGTGGCATATAGTTAAAACTATACAGACCTAATTATAACTTAAGAGGTGACTTAAGGGATGAATTGGTTTAGGGTACAGATGACTTTTTGTGACCAACGAGAAGTTCAGAAGCAAGAAAGAAAAAGCATGATTCTTCAATCGAGTTGGGGCTGTTCAGCCTGGAGAAGAGCAGGCTCTGGAGTGACCTTATAGCAGCCTTCCAGTACCTGAAGGGGGCCTACAGGAAGGATGGAGAGGGACTTTTCACAAGCGTGTGTAGTGATAGGACAAGGGGGAACGTCTCTAAACTATAAGAGGGCAGATTTAGATTAGATATTAGGAAGAAATTCTTCACCATGAGGGTGGTGAAACACTGGGACGGGTTGCCCAGAGAAGCTGTGGATGCCCCCTCCCTGGAAGTGTTCAAGGCCAGGTTGGATGGAGCTTTGAGCAACCTGGTCTAGTGGAAGATGTCCCTGCTCATGGCAGGGGGGTTGGAACTATATGATCTTTAAGGTCGCTTCCAACCCTTACCATTCTATGATTCCTCTCATGGATTACGCAGGCATTTCCCTGTTTTCCCCTTTCCTGGTTTCTCTGGTAGTTGTCCCTGGCTGGTAGTCTGAGGAAAAGATAGAGAGGCTACAGAGGAGAGAAATAAGCAGAAATAAGTGTGTGTGCACATGTGTTTGTAAGCATCTGACTACTTTAAACATAATCCCTGCATCGCTGTCCTTCTCTTTTCCCTTGGCACTTTACAATGAGTAGCTGGAGTTTCTTGTCTGTTCTGCCCAATAAAGAGCACATCCGTCTTGGGAGAAGTTCACGCCTTATCTGTTGTGTACAGCCTATCAGGGAGGGAGTGTGTTGCTCCTTACCCCTTCTTTCTTTCCACTTCCTAATTTTCACAGCTGCCTGGTGCTTACAGCTCATGTACTCCTGATGTCTGCACTGGCTCTGGTGTTAGAGTTTGCAGCTCCACTGGGGTTTTATTGCTGCTGGGTGCCTCCCCCTACACAAATTCCTCCCATTTTTCTCAGAGATGAGGGTGCTGGGTAAAGGGAAGCATTCAGTTTGAGGAAGCAGGCTCTTGGCATCCATGTGACTAGCAGAAACACTCTTTGAATCACAGGCAGGATGGCGGATTTGACAAGACAAGGAAACTAATGGTGTCGCAGGAGACCTGCAGCGCTGGAGGAGCTTGCACGGGTGGCGTGGAGTTTGAGACCCTGGGGAATGACAGAAGAGTGAGGTGCTTCACGAGGAGAGAGATGTTTTTAAAGCAGTTCATGCTCCTTACATTTATTCTCGCTATTGTGCTTTTGTTGAGTTTCTCTGCTGGAGACCAAGTGTCCCAGTGAGTCCTCTGATCAGTTGCTGCAAGTGGACCTGGAGTATCTTTTGCTTCCGTCTGTTTGATTTGCTTGTGTGGGTGTTGCATGCCTTGAAGCCACGGCCTGCCCTCAGCAGTATTAAATGTATCAGCAGGGAACAGGTAGTTGATGCTCTACTGCTGCCCGTCCCAGCATAATGCTACAGTGACCTAAGCTGCATTTTCTGAAAGTTGCAAAAGCTTTTAAAAATCTCAGTGAAAAAGGCCTAGGAACCCATGGACCAGGGCTTAGCCATATTTTCCATGTTATAGAATATAAAACTGGAAGTAGCTAGCGGGGTGCTAATCAGCCCTCCTTCTATGCAAGAGGGACAAACGCCTTGCAAGTAATATAAATAGGAGTATCATCAATGAGATACATGAAATAATTGTTCTTCTGTATGTGGTGCTCGTGATACTTCATTTAGAGGACTGCGTCCACTCTGGGGCATTGCACTTCAAGAAAAACGTAGATATTTGGGAAAAGTCTCTAGGAAACCAGCAATGATTAGTGCAGTCTAAAATTCATGGACCTCTAAGGAACAATAAAGCAAACGTCCTTGTCTAGGGAAGGAGGGACAGAAGTCTTCAAATACGTAAAAAATATCTGTAAAGATGAAGGGAATAATCTTTCTTCTATGATAGGGCAAGAAATAACAGACCACAATACTGCAACTGAAAAAGTGCGTGTGTGTGTGTATGTATATGTATGTCAGGGAATTACAGATTGCTACGAAGGGAGCGTTTAGAAGGCTGATAAATCAGGCCAGTTTTAAATGTTAAAATGAAAGTTTACTGAACTCATTAATTAGCAACACACTTTATGCTAATGGTTAATTCTCAATCATTGTCATTAATTATTACTTTGTATACAAAACTGCTAGTCTTTGACATTTGTGCCCTAAGTTAACTGTGACTATACAGTACCATAGAGCTGATTCTCTACAGTTAGCTCTGACAGCTACTGTCTTTGCTGGTCTTCCCTTCAGGAGAAGAGGTGAGAAGAAGAAAATGATGAGAAAAGTTGGAAGTGATGCTGGCTTGTTGTCTTCTGTATCCGATTTCCCTTTTCATACCTCATGTTTTAATGCTACTTGCACTCTTCCAAAAGTGGGATCTTCAACTGCTAACAGTTCTCTTGTTCTTTTATCCCAGACATGCTTCTTGTGAATTCAGCAGGATGCCCTGCCTGTTTGCTTATTTTGTCCTTTGTTGCAACTTTTTGTTACTTGGATGTCTCCTATAGGCAACTAATGCAGTCTTGTTTGCCCGTTTGGTGGTCATGTTGCTCACATACTTAGTGAAATTCTTACATATACTATCACAGTGTTGTAATATATTATATACCACTGTTAGTTACAATGTTTTAGTACATTTATATCTGGGCACTAGGAAAGCTAATATTAAGTATATCCTGATTAATGCATTTGTAATTTATGGGTGTCACAAGCCACTTCTTTGACTACAGCAGATTTGTGAAAAGGAAAAAAAAAAATTCTGTTTATGAAGTTCAGCACTGGCATATATTGCTTCCAGAGGCACTGATTCTTCATCATTGCAAGTTAGACGGTATCATCAAGAACGTTGTAGGTAAAGTTTATCCTGCCTTGGCGCAGAGAGGTGGGCTAGATAGCCTCTTGAAGTTCCTGGCTGTCTTGTCTGTTACGAGCCTAGTTACTTGGAGGGAAAAAATTCCTTTTTACTGTGGTTGAGAGCAACTGGACTGTATACTGTGTACAACCCTGTGCAGGTTGTGTAGCACAGACGCTGCGTGTAAAAATGGCTATTTCTCTGGGGTGAGGAGAAGGCCATCTAATGGTCTTACTGTTCATTGTGCCTTAGCCAGTAAGCTGGTTTGCCACAGACTGTGCAGCATGGGTTCTTTCAGGGTTAAAAGCAGAAGAATTGTTCCCCACAGTGTCTGCTTTTGTCCTTCCAATTTTTTAGCTTTGGCTGCTCTGACCTTCTTTTTCTCTTCGTCTTCTGCACACTGACAAGGTATGCATCTTAGGAAATTACACCTACCAGCAGCTCCCATGAGCAGGCTTGGCCGCAGGAGACGTTTCACTCTTTGTCTGGCTAGCGGTGAGACACTTGTGTCATTGAAAGATTTTCCCCCTACATCTTTCTTTGCTTTTCTTTTAATTCTTTTTTTGGCGATCAGGAGACTACAGCAAACACCAGTCACTTGGCAGTTATTGCTGCGAGATGAACAGGTGATTACAGGCACAAACCAGGCAAGATGACAGGTGGAAGAGAGCAAGAGAAGCAGAGGGGAGCCTGTGCACGCTGTCTATTAGAGAGCTCGCTTTTCATTAGTACAGAAGCCAGTTTAAAGGAGCAAAAGCAACAGTTTTTCCAGCTTTTCCTTTCTGTGTCAGACAAGATTTCTTTGAGTGCAAAAGGAAAATAAAAGTCTCCTTGCTGCTCTCATGGGTAAAAATTAAAATAGTTCCCTATTTATCACAGCAGATATTTTAACTCCGTCTATTCCCTGTCTCTTTCTACTTCAGCCTTTTGGGTACTATTTAAGTTTTAGAACTCAGAGCTTTTCTAAAATAATTTCCCAGCTCTTTTCTTCCACCCTAAGAATTCATGACATAAATGTTAGTTCTGCAGTGCTAATATTTAGCACTAGTGTGTAAGGTGCTGGACAGGCAGACCTTGGAGATCTAAATCCAGATCTACAGAATAGATACAGCCAAGATGACAGACGGTCACACGTCATCCTCTGTGATCTGCTGGCGTGTCTAACCTCTTGCTGCTGTGAAAGTTGCTAAATGTAAGGGATTGCAGCAGCGTGTTACCCCAGGCAAGGCTCACATCTAGGCTGGGAACAGGCTTCACCTTAGACTTGCCAATACTGATTCCACCCATAGGGAGAGCAAGGTACACATCTATTTTTGTTTCCATAAACGTAGTAGCTACTTGCATCCATAGTATCAGTTGCTAGGAGTTATGCTCGATATTAATTTGGCTCAACACAGAATCAGGCTAATCACAGAGCTGGTTAGAAAGTCATCTACCTATAAGAGGGGGCTCCTTTCCTTCATTGGAGATTCAGTAACTATCTAAGGTCGAGCAGCGGGCAACCCTGATTTCTTCAAACTTGGCCAGTCTTCTGGTTTCTGTAATGTTTCTGAGTCTGAACAAAGCTTTGATAAAAAGTCATATCGCCTGAAATGATACAAGAAGTAGAAGCAGGTTCTGTTTCTCTGCCTGACAAGATCTGAGCAGCTGCCATTGAGCCCAGCTTCTAGTGAGAGTAAAATAGGGACAGATGCAGTTCCAGCCTTCCTGGAGGAAAAAGCTCTGCAGCCACACAGGATCAGTTTTCGCTGGTAAGTCTCCCGGTCGGCAGGCTGCTGACAGGCAGACTAGAGCCTGCTTAGCCCACTTTGATAAAGAACCCCAGGGGCAGGGATTAAAGTGTGTGAGACAAAAGAGGAGATGGTGGGTACTTGAGTAACAGGAACTCCTCATGATGGTTGAAGTAAGCCAAACCTAGGCATCTTTCGTTTAACACAAAGCACATTCATAATTACTGATCTGGTAGAGGCCCCATAGTGTGAGAAGGATCTTGTCCTAATTTCTGAGGCAGCTTTAGGAGAGAGGATGCTTGCTGGTGTCCTGTGCGGGTAGCCAGGGTATCTCTGTGGCACATTCAGCAAGGGCTGAAAGGGGACTTACAAGCTCAGGGCTGAAAGTAGTTGCACTGGTTGCTCCCATGTGAAGCTACTGTTGCCAGTATCTAAGCCTTTCCATTCTCTTGCATTCACAGACTAGCAGACTTAAGCCCCAAAAAAGGTACTAATTGCTCATAAAGCTGGTCCGACATACAGGAGCTGTGTTGGTTCATGCCTTTCCAGCAAGTCTGTAAGCTCTCTGGGTAAGTGACTCTGCTTCTGTTAGTTTACACAGTGCTGAGTACACTGAATTGTCCTTTATGCATTATATAGTAAACAGGGCCAATTCTAACATGTTATTGTCAGTTTGCATTAGCAAATTCTGACATTGCCTCTTTCCCAATTATAATTGATTAATGCTTATCAAAACAAGATATATTGCTGTATTTGTCTGTCTCCCCACGCTTGTTCTTGCTTGTTGCCACTAACATAGAACTGTATGTGAGAAATCTCAGAAAATAGAAGTCTGAACTTTGCAAGATTTCTGGCCCTTAAATTGGATGCTTGAGAGAACTGAGTTTGTGTCCCTCGTCTTCTGTCAAAGCTCCCAGTGGTTACTGTTGCTTTTGGCTAACATTGCTAGCCTGGGCTAACTGGTTGTAATCGGCTTCCATTTCTTTTCTCACAAATGAACATCAAGGGTCAGATCTCCCGTCACCGATGTCAATCCACTGGCTCTGTTAATTTTACTCACCCTAAATCTCAGCATAAATGAGAACACAACTAGGCTCCAAAGCTTCTGTGTTAGTTGCTTGTGGCAAACTGTGGTCCCTTGGAGCTGAGCTGAAAAGAGAATTAGACCTGCCCTTGTGTCACTGGTAGCGTGTAAGGCATGTGCCTCAGCTTTTGGAGGTAACTGGACTCTCTGGATGCTAAAGGAAAGCACAGAAGCCCTCAGAATAGATTGCTCTTTTGTCCAGAGGTACAGAACAACACAGAACTACAGAGACTGCAGCGAGTTAGTTATACACAGAAAAAGCACTGCATAGCAGCAGCTGCGTGCGTGGTCTTCAGCCCTGTCCTGGAGCAACCCTTCCCTTTCCCTCTGGATGAGCAGACACTGATCATTCCTTGGCGCCTCTGGGTCTTACCTGCCTCTCGCGGTTGCCTGCAGAGAGGCAGTGATGACAAGGACAGTGGGGCACCAGGGACTATTCTCAGAGCAGTTAATTCTGACGGCAGTGCTGAGGAACTTACCAGCTTTTTGGTCACTGCTGTCCTCAGCAGTATTTGAAGTAGCTTGCTGAAGACAAAGGTGTCTATATGCCATTCCTAAGATCTCTACAGCATGTAAGCCCCTCTGGTTTATTTTATTTTATTGAAGACTTTATTTTAAGATCATGAGTGGAACCTGCTCTTGCTCTCCTTGTTCCTAGAAAAGTGCATTAAAAAAAAAAAAAAAAAAAAGAATGGGACTGTTTTGAACCTTGAG
>Ga0065711_1004977_pt1 | contig 23361 bp, 12 predicted proteins | sample Hoacrofraction12_FD_59098 | JGI IMG/M metagenome (GOLD analysis project Ga0065711, IMG submission 59098) | Hoatzin crop microbial communities from Cojedes, Venezuela - Epithelial fraction 12 v2 (version 2) | ecosystem: Host-associated > Birds > Digestive system > Esophagus > Crop | place...
CTGTCCTCCGGTACGAGCGCCAGGCTCAGGCACTCCCTGCAGCCAGAGACCTGGACACCCGCGTTCTTGCGTGGGGCCTCCGTCTGGGTCCCCACACTCCTTCGAGCAACAGCTCAATACAAAATACCAGAAGAATTTCTGTTACTTCCTGTGAATTTTAAAGTAATGAATTGGGAATATCTCTGAGTAATCATGATTTATGAATGTTTACACCATTATTTCTTCACTTTAAGACATTATTTATTTATGTTTTCAATAAAAAGAAACCTCCAAACTAAAGGAATGCAGAATGTTTTCTCTGTATGTGGCAGAAATAATCTGAGCGTTCAAGAGGAAATATTAAAAAATGCAAGATATGCATAACTTGCATAAAATATATCAAAAGAATCTGCAGATTTTTGAGACATGTGACTGTCAAGTCTGAAGGACAGCTTTGAGATTCACCAAAGCAGAGGACTCATAATTATAGAATGATAGGTTGGAAAAGACCTCTAAGATCATCATGTCCAACCAGGATAAAATAGTAAATAGGTATGGGATCCAGTAAGAAACACGCAGATTTCTGTCATCACAGTATAGACCCTGAGAGACCACCTACTGCACCACACAAAGCAAACTGAATCATAAGAATTCATCGGTACAGTGATTTGGGGAATCACCCAAGCCATTGGAAGGGCCTGTGGCAAGGACTCTTGCAACTGAGACTCATGGCACCATTTACTATGGGACTGACCGACCTTTTTGAGAGGTTGATTCCCTGTCCCTGTGTGTGTGTTACCCTGTGCAAAGCCCCCATGATTTTTTTTTCAAAGCAACATTGTGAGTTTGCAACAGCTGATATCTTAATGTTAATACTTCTAGCAAAGTTATTCTGCTCTTTAGGTGAAGCTGCTATTTTGATATTGCTAGTCCTTTGTGCCTCTTTGCAAAGAAATAGAATCATAGAATGGGTTGGGTTGGAAGGGACCTGCTATGGGCAGGGACATCTTCAATTAGATCAGGTTGCTCAAAGCCCCGTCCAGCCTGACCCTGAACACTTCCCGGGACTGGCATCCACAGCTTCTCTGGGCAACCTGTTCCAGTGTCTCACCACTTGCATCATAAAGAATTTATTCCATACGTACAATCCAAATCTACCCTCATTCACTTTAAAACTGTTTCCCCTTGTCCTGTTGCTACAGACCCTGGTAAAAAGTCTTTTCTGTCTTTCTTATAAGTCCCCTCTTTACTCTAGGCTAAACATGGAGGCTAAAATACCTTCTAGAAACTTCAGAAAAGTCCTCATACTTTTTTTCAGCAAAGAAATTATAGAAAAACTTGGCTTGCTGCAATGCACAGAACCATAGAATCATAGAGTGGTTTGGGTTGGAAAGGACCTTGAAGATCATCTGGTTCCAACCCCCCTGCCGTGAGCAGGGACATCTTCCACTAGACCAGGTTGCTCAGAGCTCCGTCCAACCTGGCCTTGAACATTTCCAGGGAGGGAGCATCCACAGCTTCTCTGGGCAATCTGTGCCAGTGCCTCACCACCCTCATGGTGAAGAATTTCTTCCTAATATCTAATCTAAATCTGCCCTCTTTTAGTTTAGAGCCGTTGCCCCTTGTCCTATCACTACACACCCTTCTGAAAAGTCCCTCTCCATCTTTCCTGTAGGCCCCCTTCAGGTACTGGAAGGCTGCTATAAGGTCTCCCCACAGCCTTCTCTTCTCCAGGCTGAACAGCCCCAACTCTCTCAGCCTGTCCTCATAGCAGAGGTGCTCCATCCCTCTGATCATCTTTCTGGCCCTCCTCTGGACCCGCTCCAACACATCCATGTCCTTCCTATGTTGGGGGCTCCAGAGCTGGATGCAGTACTCCAGGTGGGGTCTCACAAGAGCAGAGTAAAGGGGCAGAATCACCTCCTTCGACCTGCTGGCCACGCTTCTCTTGATGCAGCCCAGGATACGGTTGGCTTTCTGGGCTGCCAGCGCACATTGCCGGCTCATGTTGAGCTTCTCATCCACCAGTACTTCCAAGTCCTTCTCCTCAGGGCTGCTCTCAAGCCACTCTCCGCTCGGCCTGGACTTGTGTTTCGGAGTGCCTGAACCCACATGCAGGACCTTGCACTTGGTCTTATTGAACTTCATGTGGTTCACGCAGGCCCACCTCTCCAGCCTGTCAAGGTCCCTCTGAATGGCATCCCTTCCCTCCAGCGTGTCAACCACACCACACAGCTTGCTGTCATCCGCAAACTTGCTGAGGGTGCACTCAGTCCCAATGTCCATGTCACCGACAAAGACATTAAAAAACACCGGCCCCAGAACCATGGGATTTACCTCCTAGAAATCATAGATACATACATGACCAAGGACAGCAGATCCAACACACTTGAAACTTAGGTGTATTCTCACAGCATGACTCATTAAAGATTAGACTAGCTTCAGTGGAGCAATTCAAGTAAGGAGTTAAGCTGCTGCAATGGAAGTGTACGTGTAGAAAAACCCCTTCTAAAGAAAATTGAAATATCATAGCCATAGAGGTCCAAAGATTTCAAGAATTACCCATAAGAAATCAGTATTTCTACAGTGTCAGAGTTTTCTTTTAAAAATTTAGAGCTTAATAAATCCTAAACCTGATTTCTAATGTTGAGCCCTCACATTCTTTTGAATTTAAGGTTCACTTTGCCCTCAACCATTTCTGTGGCTAGGTGGGCAGAGTTGATTTGCCACCTCTAGGGCTTTTAAAAACCACCTTTTAAAAATGCTGAATGACCTGCTAAGGAGTGGTTAGTAAGCTCTATTGTAATTTGTGGGCCTTTGAAATTAATGCATAATAAAAGCTCTGTTTCTGGGACTGTGTGTATGTGTAGCAGCTGGATAGAAGATAAGAGCTGCTGCTGGAGCAACGCCATCTATACAGTGTGAGAAAGTAGACTTGGCAAAGGGCTCTGGCTGTACGAAGTGGGTCCCACTGGCAGATGAAACTTTAGCAGGCTGTCTGAGTTATCTTATTATGCATCTGTTTCCCTCCTACTTTATCGAGGCAGTTAGGGAATTGGTTGGTCTGACAGAGCTGTGGGATTCAAGCTAAAGTACACCCCGTGCCAGCACTGTATATGCTGAAATAATAGGAGTTCTTCTATTATGATATTATTATGAGATTTAAATTTATGTGTTATTAGAATTTGCTTTTCAGATAATGTTCTGTTTTAATGGGTTCAGTGAGTAGTTTTGATTTACTTTTCTAGTCTTAAACATAATTATACATCATAAACAATAAGAATGGCATTGATAATGAAAGCTTTGCAGTACTTACTGTCCAAAAATTTTTACATTTTGAGAAGGTACTGTTTCTAATGAAATTTTTACAGTTTTTTTTTTCTTTCTTTTTAATGTCCTTGCTGTATTTTAAAGCTTAATAGGGTTTATTTTCTGAGTCAATAATCCACTTCTGAACTTCTTGTGAGGTCGAGTACTAAGTAAATATATTTGCATTAAAAATGGTGACATTTTAACAAAGACTGGCTGCAAGATTTGTTCAGTATTTTTGACAAGCAACAGTATGTACAGCTAGAAGACTTCTTAAAAATACCTTGTAAAATTTTTATTTTGGTGCCATGGGCACCTCTCCAGCTGCTCTTTTCGCTGTTCTCTCGCAGAGTGAAGGAACTCTATCTTTTTGTAGCCTAGTTTCACTTATTTGGAGAATATCCTTGCAGGTATAGAATGATTGCAGAGCTGAAGTTTGCCTGCCTGGCCACTGTTACTGCTTCTACCAGCCTAGTTCTTCATCATAGCAGTTATATCGCTCCACAGCAATTAGAGAACACTGGAACCCTCTCAGTCCATCAAAACACATACCTTTGCTGTGGCCCCTCAGACCTTGAAGCCCTGGTGCTGATCACTCCTAAGTGAGTGGCTCCAGTCATTCTAGTGCCTGGGAGGTGGCATTTGCCCCTCACCATATGGACTGATGTGCAATCCATTTTCAAAGCATCAACTTGTGTGCATTACGTGGTGTTTGAAACAACCAAGGGTGAATTCACTCCTGGCTGCTTCATATGTTGTTTTGGCTGCGGCCAGAATAATTTCTGGCCTCACTGTTTTCGGCGAGTGAGAAGGATTCACCAATATGCATGTCAGAATAAGGTGCCAAAAGAATGTTAACTAGTGTTGAAGTGGTGCAGGGGAGCACAGAAATGGGCCAGCGGGTCAGCTGGCAAGTACTGGACCCTCTGTGTACAAAGTCTTACATGTGCAAGCCTGAGAAGAGACCAGAAAGAGGTGAAGGACACATTAGTCAAACCAAGAGCAGGCAACAGTGGTCAGGGAAAATGACATCAACAAGGGGGAACAGTGTTCACTAGACTGAACTGTTTTGTCAGAAAGGTCAGGAAGCGGCTGCTGGCTGAAAAGGAATGAGTCACCTCCAGCACAACCCTGATGCGTGGCAGGGCGTGCATGCAAAGTAGTCATAGAGTGGTGCAAGTCTAAGGGTGGTTAATATAACCTCTTTCTCTAACATGACCTGAGTATTACTTACTTCCTAGGGATTGTCAGGAAGATGGGTCAGTAGTTTGTGGGTAGGATGAATTGTCCTCTTTGGCTGCAGGTAGGATGTATGTGGATGGAAAGAGCTCTGTCTGATGACATGAATTGATCATTAAAATGTATGATTTTTGACAGGACATTAAAATCATAAATATAATGAATGTGATACTTTGAAGATCAAATGTGTAGAAAAGGAGAGTTCCAAATTTTGTTAAACATGAGGGGAGATACTGTATGTGAATTTCTTAGAGAAGATTCATAAGTGAGTATACAACAGACTCACTGGGTCTGTGGATCCCTCTTTGAACACAGACAGGCTGACTTTCATGAGATCTGTCCAAAACTAGTATAAAGGCCAGGCTAGGTGGGGCGAATATTATTAAGCAAGTCACCTAAGACTAGGGCAAGTAGGCGATGCAAAGAAGCTGACGGTGGAAGATGAGCTGTATGGTTGGTGGGCTGGTGCACGCGTTTTATTAGAAGGTACTATGTCTCCTGATTGCTTGTGTGGCCCAAAGTTGTTTCCAGCTGCTGTGGAAATATCATGGCAGCTGGCATCTGGGGTGTGAATGAGCATATTAAGGTTTTTGAAGTCTGTTGCGTTGAAAAGATCAAGGAGTAAGCAACTGGAGGCTTGAAATCTTATTGTGCAAAAAGGAAAAATAACTGTGTGGAATTTATATTCTGAACTCTGGGGGAAATTCTAAGATAGGGCTCTGGATCTCAGTGGATGAATAAAAACCACAAGGCATATCACAGGAGTCAGCAGACACCCTACCAGGAACAGGAAAGAGTCCTGCTCAGCAATGCAATTATGTTTAGGAGATCAAGAAGGATGGGGATAATGTGAGATGCCAAAAGTCAGTCCAAGCCAGACTTTGTAAAGGAAATTAAACAAATAGCAAAAGGTTATTCAGCTGTATAAATAAAAGGAACACAGGAAAGCATAAGTGAGTCCACCACACAATAATGACATAGCAGAGATTAAAGATAATTTAGCCATGTCCCCAAATGTAAATGAACACAAAGTAAAAACTGATGCCCTTGGAGCCTAATAAGAGCTAATAAGAGGAATTTCTTCTGTAGACTGCAGTTCATTAGCTGACATCGGTAAAAGAGTCAAAAACCTGATGTTTTTGTCCGTTATAGTTAATACAAGTCTTGCACGGACTCCAGCGAGGTGTATATCAGTCATTAGTAACTCTTAATTTTTTACCAGCACAGATGTGGAGCTGAATAATATTGATATGAAGAGCCATCATCAGCTCTACAGATAAATGGCTCAACTGCAATAGGGTGAAGAGAAACAGTGGGGTGAAGGGGTATTGACTACATGTGTATTGTGGCTTTGATAAAATCATACAAACTACAGCTATTTAGGCAGTGGATTAACAAATAACCATGATCAATGTACATAATATGTACATTCTGGACTTAGATCTCCACTTTCACCTCTGGTTGCCATTACCTGACAATGTTGTTTTTGCATGACAGATATAGATGTGAGGCTTGACAAAGTGTGCTTATTTAGCGAGTTTGCAATATTTTACAGGGAGTGACAGCAGTGACTTTTCCAATATCCAGAGTTAAACAGGTCTAAAGTTATCATCTATTTCACTTAGGCAGTGCTTGCTAATTCCCTCCTGCTGTTTTTCTGTTGCGTAGATACTGACACAATCAAGTTTGCTCTCTTGCACAGTTTGTACAGCAGAAGTTTCAACGATGAATCAAGTCCCTTTCCTGTAGACAGTTTGAACTAAGCATTGCTAAAACTGACACGGTGGTTGCTCTTTCCTGGACACAGGGAAACAGCCATGTTGTTATAGGGAAGAAAGCCAAAGACTATTTTAAAAAGCTTTATGTACCTTTTCATGACAATGATTTACTATCTTCAATACATAAGCTCCTACATGTTGAATCAATATACAGGTTCCAACATACTGAACTATTCTCTCTCGTACAAGAGTCCATGTCTCAAAACCTGATCTAAAAACTGTTGAACTGAAGAATTTCTTCCATTTACACCAGATGATTTTTTGGTCTTACAACAGCTTGGAACAAATCAGGCATTGAAGTGTGGGGGAGAGAAATTCCAGTTCTGAGACAGAGTTATTGGGATATAAAGAAATTAAATAATTGTCTGAGGCTGCACTAGCAGGCTTGTTCCACCGAGAAGAGTTTGTTTCCAGTCCAGGATCCTATGCTCACAAGCACATCCCCTCACTCAAAAAAAATGGTAGTTTTAATTCAGAATAGTTGACTCTCTGGTAGTGTAGGCTAATCACAAATAAAGCACTAACATAAGCACTGAAATGCCACTTTAATGCCTCTAGTCCTCCATTAGCATCTGACAGTTCCAACAGGGGATTATAGGAAGGACAAAGAAAGACTCTTGTAATTCTTTGGAAAACAATTCTTAGAGTACTTCAGCTTAGTATTGCGCAGAGGTGCTCCCTCACTTGCCTCAGTGCAATGGAAATCAAGATGGTATAATTGAGGTCACAGCAGCTTGAATATTATTTCAAAGCCTGGGTAGCTCTCATGTCAGGAAGTCTAACTTCAAACAGGTAAACTGAATAACTGTGATAAGTCTTCAATACAGATCTATGCATCTGAGAATCTGAGAATTAAAATCAGATATTCAGAGACCTAACTGCATTATTTTATCCACAAGAAATATCTCTTTCTTTCCATTAATGGAAAATTCTAGTCTTGGATAGGAAAGGACTTAGAAGATAAGATGTCTAGCCGAGTGTTCATAGTAAAGTTTACACATCTAACATTAGCTAATTAATCAAATTATTTATCAAGGAGGTAACATCTTAATTGCAGTATACATAAAATGTTGAGTCCTAAGAGATATTAATGTTGTGAGAAAAATAGAATAGAAAATAATATTAGAATGCAAGTTCATTCCAAATATGTCCTTTTTCAGGTATTTTTACAGCAGTTTATGTTATGTGAATTTATTTAGTGGGTTTTTTGTAGTCAGACACTTTGTTGCTCTGAATCTTGAAAATTACTGACAACAAAGACAAATCAAAAGCTTTGGTAAAATTATGAATGCTCAGTAATGGCCATTATGGTGTAGGCTGTTTGTTCTAAAATGTGTTCTAATATTGCTTACAGCTATGAACAGTTTTATTTGGAAAAATAGCTGTTGTTAACTTGAATGAAAAACTTGTTGATTTAAGACAATCAGAAATACATTTACTTGATTAGTCCTACGTCAGTGCTTTGAAGATAAATTTCCTTCCAGTGGTGTACAAATTAATTTAGGAACTTTTTTGCTAGAGCTAAATTGCTGGCTAGATCATACGATCCTATCACTTAATTTTTTTACTTTCTATGAGGGCCACTTTATAATGCGTCTTCATGCACCTTGTTCCTACCTAGCTTAATGATCTCTTTCTTTTTTCACTTCTGACCTCTTGAAGCTACTGTTGTTTATAAAACCTTTTCTGTAATCATTATTTAGCAACCATTATTTAGTAACCATTTTTATTGCTCTTAGATAACTGTGTGTATCACTGGAAGAAATGTTTAATGGGATAAAATTAATTCCTGTCTTAGGGCACTGTAAACAGAGACAACCTTCACAGGAATGTACTTCATTTTGAAAAAAATAAAGGCTTAATATCCTATCTGAAACCACACAAAAAAAAAACCTGATAAAATGCTCTTCTACTTATTACAGTCCTCCTTGGTTCTTTGATCTGTTAACTCTCTTGTGTTTTTATTTAAAAGTCAAGAACAGTGCAGAGACAAATATTTGTAAGTCAGAAATAAGGTCAGGCTTGGTTAAAAAGTGTTGCTGCTACTTCATTTGCGGAGGAATGGGACTGCTGAAACCTGCAGTAGTGTATGGTAACGTCTGCATTTCATCTTGTGTATTTAGTGCAGAGCTACTGACAAAACTAGGTTTGTCTGTGCTCTCTTTCACAGAAAACCTCATTAGAGCCTATGTTTTCAGTGAGTCACCCCTGGCCGTGTGAAGCCACAACCTTCATTCTTTCTGTTGACTGTTGACCTGTCCACATTGTGGCAGATGAACCACACCTACCTCATAGCTTGTATAGCTTTCTGTCCATTTTTATCATACTTCAGCAAACACTGCACCTGTGCTGCTTCTTTCTAGTCCAACATACACCGGGTGTAACAGAACCACAACAGAGATTTAAACTGTTAGAAGTTTGCAGGGAGTGGTAATGTCAATTTTTCCATTCCTCAGCAATGAACGGGAAGAGGCTGAACACAAATAACAGTTTATAGTATAGAGCACCTGTTAACAGCTGCTGCTCTGCCTTGAGTCTGGAGCCTGGCAATGCTGATGAATTACTCTTTTGCGTTACTTGGTGCCCATCCACTTGCTGCAACTGGCTGTACTTCGGGTGCCATACATCTTTACACTGAGAAAGAAATGCTTCAGAACCTACATGTTGGAAATATACAGACATTCATCTTTGTTTTGTGATGTGGTTGCCTTTTGTGTTAGGAAATCCAACATCTATGGCTATATTTCAAGGAGAGGAATCGGAAGTACCTTTCAAAAGTACAACCAACTCACATGCTTGTTTTGCTTTCATTATTTGCTGTCACTGTAGACACAACCATTGCTTCATTGCTTTTGGGCACAAACTGAAGCATAGGAAGTTCCGTCTGAACGTGAGGAAGAACTTTTTCACTCTCAGGGTGATGGAGCCCTGGAACAGGCTGCCCAGGGACGTTGTGGAGTCTCCTTCTCTGGAGATATTCAAGACCCGCCTGCACAAGGTCCTGTGCAGCCTGCTGTAGGCAACCCTGCTTCGGCAGAGGAATTGGATTAGATGACCCACAGAGGTCTCTTCCAACCCCGAACATTCTGTGATTCTGTGATTCTGTGATTCACTGAAGTGATCCACCTGCCAGAGTATAATACTCGGTATAGTTAAATTTTCTCCTCTGAGAGATTTTCTGTAGGTACATTCCCAGGGTGAGGGCATACGTGATCAGTGATGGGGAGGTCCACATTCTGCTGGAGCTGTAGTACAGTTGCAATCCTCACCCCATTCTGTCCACCCCCTGCACATTCTTGAGTCGTCTTAGCTCCTCCCAGCTACTAGCTTGAATTTTACTTGTAACTTCAGGTACTGCTCAAACCTTACTGTCGTGTAGTTTAGCTCTTTTTGTAGTTGTTTTTTTCTATTTTATCTTTAGCATTTAAGTTTGCTTGGTTTTCTAGGACTCTTTTTACTCATATAGCTTCTACAGCTATGCCATCTGGCTTAACATCATTTTTCACCTGAGACATCAAGCTTGGTTCAAGAAAAACGCTTGGAGAAACTTCAAAACTTTGTCTTTGGCACGACTCTGTGCTAGAAATTTGAATTCAAGCGCTTAGATTTTTACCTTGGCTCCATAGCCTTCAAAGAAGAACTCACTCAATCAGGAGTCCAATCTCAAATCTCTGCTGTGCAATGCAGGGCACAGGTCCTCAAAATGAGGAGTCCTAGCAAGTCCTAGGGCACCTTTGCCCACCAACTGACGTTCCAGCTGTGCTGGCAGCACATGTGCACCAATCTTGGAGTTCAAGGGAAATGGAGCAGAGTCAATAATTGCATAGCCAGAACTGGAGTGGATTACAAAGCTGCTTGCAGGGTTGGCCTGTAGTTGCTCTTGCAGTTCAGCAAGTTTCAGCCTTCCTTTGCACTAGCCGCTCTTCTGTCTCCTGGGTGGTCTACCACTGAGATGTACAGCTCTAGATGTTTCTGCAAGGAACTTTTCCATTCCCAAGCTCTGTTGAAGGATGTCCTGCACCACACTTTTGCTTTCTGTTCCCGATTGCAGCCCAGTATTGTAGGGCAATCCTGCAGTAATTTTGCTTTTTAAAATTCCTCCTTTCAGTAATCTCATAGTTTTTGAGGCTGTAATGCCAGGAACCAAGAAGAGTGAATGAGGAAACAGATGCTCACTTGAAGATAAAGGAAGGTTGTTCATCTGGAAAGTTTTTGAGAAGTAGTCTCCACAGCCGTATGTAAATGACAACATCAAAGGACATAGACCTATAGAGGACTGCAAGAGGGTCTCTAATTCCTGAAGCAGCATCAGAACTGACTGCTAAGCGCAATCTAGCACATACTCATCTACAGAGGTCTCTCTTACAGACTGAAGTTTTCCTACAGGTAACTCATCTTCTTTGAGAGGTTGGCAACCTGTCCCTAAAAAATTCTCATAATGTAGGTTCCATAAGTCCCTTGTTGAGTAAGTCAGTCCAGTTTCATAGTTGCATAATAGAGTGCACGATGTCATTATTACTGCAATATCATGCCCTGAATATACTTGGCAATTACAATTTAAAGTCTGAAAGCCCTAATCAGGAAGCTGTATTTAAGGTAGAAACATTTTCATTCCTTTAAGTCAATAAGTGCATTTCTGCCAAGGTTTATTAATTCTTTTCCAAAGAGTATTTTCTAAGCAGACACAGTCTCTTTTTATCTGACTTCCCAGCACCAGCTCTGCTGGATCCTAAATTTTCTTTACATCCCTGACCTCCTTGAACTTTCTGATAAGCCCACACATCAACCCCTGGAAAGGATCGTAGTTCCACAGTTAACGTCTTAGTGAAACTTGAGGAAATAAACACTCGATGACTTGTGATACGTGATTCAGCTTGTCTATGTTTATACACCTTTTCATTGATTCTTTTCCAGGCAATCAGATGACCATCTTTATTTGAACAGATTAGCATTTTTATTTGTTTCCTAGTTTTATTTGGCAATATGTATGTCCCCAGTGCAGATGAAAACACAGAAGACAGTACCTTGTAACCCTACTTGTTGGCAACATCCTGCAGAAAAAGCTAAGCCAATAAAGGTGTATTGAAGCACTGTGTAAACACGTGAATAGGAATATAGTATTACACCACTAATATTCAGGTACCACACAAATATTTAATGTTGTAGCTAAGTGTTAGAAATATGTCATGGGACATCTACTAAAAGATTTCTTGGCAATGAGCAAGCAAAAAGAAAGACAATTAAACTTGCATGCTCATTCAAAAGGTTATAAAATTAGGTCTTCTGAATGTCCAACTGTGAAAACATGTTTTATTAATATATTTCTCTACAGAGAATATGAAATCAATCTTAAGAGAAAAGGTAAAAGCTATATGGATGCACACAGTCTGTTTGGACAAAGTAATGACTTGAAAGTTAAGATTTTGGGCATGGGCTATGTTCCTGATTCTGGAATAACTATGCATGTTATTCTACCATTTCTTTTCCCATTGAATTCTCTGGGTTTTAATGCAATGACTTACAGAAAAGAAATTTCTATTGAACCTGAGGCACTATATCAGATTTTGGGTTGGATTTTTTCTCAGCCTGTTAGACTCTTAGACTTTGAGATAGGAATAACTTTCTTCCTTATTTTTGTCAAGACAGAACATGATTTTTTTTAGTGATAAATTCTTCTAGAAATGTTGGTTTTATGCAATACTGTACCGAAAGGTGCAAATTGTTTGGATAGTATGTGTCAAAATAGACTATATGTTATATAAAGATTAATATATGGCTTTTAAGTGCGGTTTTGGGTTTTTTTTGCTTGACAGATTGTCTTAGCTCTGAAGAATATCTAGATCTTCTGGTATTGTAGTATGCAGTCAGTGAACCAGACTTGTTTGTCTCACTTTACCAAAGGATATTTTAGTCAATCTCTGTATGAACCTGTAACTTGAGAATGGCATGAACAGCAACACATGACTGGAACAAAATAAGGAGGACTTATGAACTAACTAATGTGAATTATATATAGGAAAAAAAAAGTAAAGAAATTGTGAGAAAGAGAGAGGAGGTGGAGGATGATGACAACAGTCCTGGAAGTCTTTGCACAAAAAGAAGCCCCTGTATCCAACCTAGCTGGCAAAAAAATGAGAAGCACTAGAAATGAATCATCCAGCCTTCTCTACAGGGTTGGCTTCTGCACATATGTAGGCATGAATGCACACATTTGTGACACATGCAAAACAATCTACATCGCACCATGGGTCAGCTATGACAGCAGTCACTGAATATGCTCCAAGACTGAGCTTCAGTGAAGAAAAGTTATATCTGTTCTATATGTCAGGCTCATAGTGACATCCTGAAATGTGTTAAACTTAATGTGAAAGCCATAAATGGTAAGTCCATCAAAACGAGAACGAGTTATAAATTTTTCAGTCAAATAGAAGTGTTCCATTTTTTATTTCTGTGAAGTCTGGGAAAAGACTCTGTTGGTCTGGGGGAAGGCTTCAGTGAAACAAAAGTAGTTATTAAAAATATTGTGCTTTGCTTTTGGATCAAATCTTCATGAACAGAGGTATTTACTTGATTAGTAATCTTGTATTAGAAAAATAGATGAAGCTCTTAGTAAGGGTCTTAAGACAGATTCTTTTTTCACTCCATTTCAACTAAAACGTTAAGCCTTGTGTATCTTTACAGCTCCTAGTTAAAAATACATATGCTACTCCCTCTAGCTCTAAATGATAAAAAGGAACAGTCTAATAAGTGCTTTACAGCTACAAATCCTTAAACAACTGACATGTAACACTGTCAAAAAGAAAGAAGAGGACCAATTTCAGCTCACAGGACTACAAACTAAACAAAGGGACTCTGTCAGAGACTACTGTGCACAGAAGAGCCAAGGGGAGGACTTCCAGAGCCAACACTCATCTGTGGAGAGTGCTGCACTTCAATCACCTCCCAGGTAAGATCAAAGAGAGTCGGAGCTGAGCTCCTGGTTCAGCCTCCTCCCCTAGGGGAAAGACATCCAGTTCTTATACTTGCACTTTAGGTGAACAAAATTGAGAAATTAATAGATCGTTAGAGTCTCTAGGTAGTGGGAGTGTAACACCGGTGGAAGGCTTGTACTTCTGCTTGGCAAGCTTGCGTGCTGAGCGATTGCAAGTAATGAGCCAGTCTGAAACTTTTAGGCGTGTGGTTGTGACTATTCAGGAAGAGTTTTCCTCAGAGGCATGAAAGCTTTGGTTTTATTCCATGCCGTTCCTAAACTCTTATCCACCTCACTGTAAAAGTGCGTACAAATTATGCAGTCGTAAACCCAAATATATTTGGCTGAAAATAATTATTCACAGAAAATTAATGGCCATTAGAGTAATTTGGTCCAAGAAACACTTTTAGGGTTCAACAGCTTTTTACATGTGCCATGCTTACTGAAGTGAAATATTAAATAACTAATCTGCATTATAATGCTACCCATAAACTGAGAACTTAATATTTGGTTTGTCTTGGGAAATTATTAAACTGTAATAAAATGATACATATGCTAAGGCTGGCCTTTTAGTTCTGATGATGTATACAAATCATTCCAGCTTAATCTTATGTTTCTTGATTAAAAGAGGTGGTCTACTAGTACACTAATGTACATCTTTTATTTAATCTATTGGAAGCAAAGAGATTAGCCATCCTTCAAATATTCTTATCTGCAACAAGCCCTGGTTACATTGCTATGATCCCATAATTATGTCATGTTATGAAACTGAGGTAATACACTTGAAGGGAACAACAATCACAACCAACTCCACCCTTCAAACAAAAAAAAATGCATATTTTACTAGGCAGCGAGGACTTTAGTCTTAAGACATTCATTGTTTTATTCCTACCTGTTCCCAGGATGTTTGTTTATCTAAACAAAGTGTCTGACCACCCCTGAAAACAACTGTTTTCTATTTTTCATTCCACATATTACAATAACTGATTAAAATCTAGAAGAGATTTTGTCCTCCTTTTACAGGTGAAAAACTAGGATTCAGGGAGAGCAAGTGATTGACTGAAGTAACAGATTCTGTTGCAAAATGGGGGCTTGAACTCTACTCCACAGGGTCTAAAGTCTACATACTGAATTAACCATAAAATCACTCATTTACTTCTAACTAGGGTAAATAATCATGTTATTGCCAGCTGGAACCATAATCTAAAAAAAAAAGCTAACAGTGCTGGGATAAGATGAGCTGCTGAATGATTATGATTAATTTTGTATTTGCACTGCTTTATCACTAACATTTATTTATTAGGCAGCATTTTTTAACACATCACAAAATCCTTGGTCTGAAAGGGTTTTAGAAGGTTACACAGTCGATCTCCCTGATCCAAAGCAGAGTTAACTGCTCTTCTGCTATCTCTAGATAAACATACACATCGGACTTCCAGTGGTGCAAATTTCACAGCATTTCCAGTATCCTTTTCTGGTACTTTACTATCTTTACATTACAAAGGTTTTCCTGGTATCCAGCCTGACCCTTCCTCACTGTCTTTTAAGATTCTCCTGTTTACTGTGAACTTGAAGAACATTTTATTCTGTCTCTTACTGCAGATTTTTGTGGTGATTTGTATACTAGTAACTGCCATACACTCCCTCCATACTCCTTTTCTTTAGCCTAAGCAACCCAAATTCATTCAGTTTTTAACACCTAAACACCCAACCGTTCCTGCTGATCCGCTGTGGACTTCCTGCTTTTGTCCTACATCCTTCCTGAATATACTCCAGGCGAGATCTCAGTGGGGGCAGACAAAGAGTAAGGACTTCATATGCTGATCAAAAGAAACTGCTCACTACAGAAAGCTGTCTATCTAGATAGATAGCTGTCTTTTTTTTCCTGCCTAGTATTTTTGCTGTTTTGAAAGCCAGCCTGCAATTGCTGGTGCATGACATAGAAAGATGGGGGAGATGAGGGTTTGTGAGGAGAAAAACTCTCTCGTGTATCATTCCCTTACAAGGCTGGGTGGGTCCTGCTCACATTTTTTATTGGCATTTAAGCCAGTGTTTGCACAAATACATCTTTGTTTCCAAGGCCTGAAGCAATTTGAAATTAGCCTCTGTGACTGCTAGCTCTGGAAACTAACCAAGAAAATGTTTCTTTTTAAAAATCTACTAATGAAATGGAACCTAGAGTGCTGGGAATATTTTATACATGATACTATGCCCTGCTGTGTTATTTATCTTCGTGGCTACTGTACATTGCTCTTAAGTGATCCCTCTCAATGTTGCAAAGAGAAATGCCTCAGCACAATAGTTTATTATGTATTCTCTCTCTAGGTATGCCTTATATAAAATAGAGATGCCTTACCCAAATATTGCGATGCAAGACAATTTGGGGACAATTACCCATTTTGTTGGAAAATGGCAGGCAGCAGTGGCAGAGGATGTTTGGGACCAAAATCCACAGGACCGGAGCTGAAGGTCAGAAATCTAGAAGACAAACACTTGGCACCTGCAACTTAATAACGGTCAAATAAGCCAAGATGGGACCCCAAGCCTCACTAGTTCCTTGAGATTTTTTTTGTTTCTGATGTACTGTCTTACTCTTAGGGCTGGATGTTTTCCATAGTCTGATTAGAATTGTCTTTTTTAATGGAGAAAAATGTCAAAGAAAACACCAAGTATGTAGGAGCAGCTCTACCATGCCCACCACAAGCTTGAAATATTGGGAATGGAGAAAGTGAGTGATAGATCAGATAGCTGCAGAGACCAACTGTCTCCTGGAAGACACAGTGTAGCTACCTCCTTCAGTGATATGTGCACCAAGTCAGGAAGAAGATGGACACAAGATATAGAGAATGATGAGCAGAAAGCTCAACAGTCAGCTATCTTCAGGACAGTAGAGATAAAAGTTTATCAAGGTATAAGTATATATATGCATATTACTTGTTACTAATAGAAGAGAACAGTTTGCATAATAGTTCCTACAGATCTCCGTTTTTGTTTCAGAACACGGTTATTGTCATGATGGACCAGTAACTGTTCCAGGATTTCATTCATTTTGTAGAACCTCGGATGAACCTCTATGCATATGGGAGCTTAAGTGCTGGTAATCAAGACATTACCATCTAATCAGTTCATTTGCAGGCAGCTAATCCTACAATTTCTAAATTAAGACAAAAAAAGAAGTGTTTCAGATTAAAAAATTTCATCATATTCTAATTCTTGGAGGAAAAAAAATCAAAGCTAGAAAACAGTTTGGAAGGTGAAACTATGTGAATTTAGACAATTTCTCCAATTGTGTAAAATAGTTGTTGACTTTTTTTTTAAGGGAGACAAAGGGCCATTGCTTCCATGGACTAGTCAGTATAGCTCAAAGGATTTTATTTTCTATTAGCTAAAATAGTAAGTTAGAATATCTATTAACACAGTTTTGATGCGAGAAGATTTCTCTAGAAAAAAAAGTGTTTCGGATGTAGTATTCTTAATGATGTTCGGATGGCTCTGGTGTGTGTATCCAGTGGACTCCTTTTATATGCCCAAAAGATATTTGTATCCAAGATACTACAACCAGAAGTGACATATCATGCAAAACTTCTTACCAGCAGTACTTTGTTTAACACCAACAGTCATCTTTGTCATTGTCTCTGTTTGCAATCTGCATCAAGTTTGTCTACTGGATTAGTACATTCACCTTAACATATTTTTCAGCAAATAAGGAATACGCATGTAATTAACATACGATACTTAGCCATTCAGCAAGCTTTTATTTTTTTCAGACTACAGCACTGTAAGAACTGGTAACAACTAAGCAGAAAAAGCAGGAAAAGGATGTTCATGTCAATTATAACAAGAAAATTGTTTAAAATAGAGAAGGATGTTTGAAAATTGCAAAATTTTGTTGTAAAAAGCTGCATATCTTATTTGAATAGTGTGCATGGGAGCAGCACAGAGGAGTGAGTGATTCTGTAAAAAAATGCCATCACTACAAGGGTTTATTAACACTTTTTTGAAATATATTGTCTTTTCTTTGTTTGTGATAGTGGTGTTTTCCTGGGGATCTCCAAATACCTTGCAGAAACAGACTGAGTGCTTACGTAGTACAACAATAATTTTTTTCAAATATGATTAAATGCATTTATTTGCATCCAAGATAACTAATAGGTGAGTTTTACACCAAAGGGAAATAAAAGTAGAATCCTGAACCATGTTATACCTACAGTCTAATTCCAGTCTGTCAGATGAAAATATTGTGAAGTTATTAATGTTTGACGCTCTGCATCCCTCTCTAGTTAGTAGACAAAAATCACTATGGCTTTTAATGAATAATCATTTCGAATAAAGTAATCATTTCAGTAAATTACAAGGTGATAGGTTAATACAATCTCTTCCACCACAGATATCTGTTTGCCTTTCCCGATATTTTACTTGGAACTTTTGCCAGTACATTCAAGATTAAGTGGAGATGATTTTTGCTGGGTCAAAGCCTTAGAGATTATTGTGCCAGGAAAGGTCTCACTATTTTGCTATCTCTTTCGTTTCCTATTTCTTGTTATTTTGATAACACCTTCTAAATTAGTAAATATCTCACTTTAGGGAGCAAGCTATATGGCCTGAAATGTATTAGGCTTTTCCAAACTGAAAATGCTGAAGCACAGAAGGAGAAATATTTTCTTTCAAATGCGCTATCTCAGCTCTTATTGAAGTGTTAAACCAGCATGAAAGGCTGATATTTACAATTTACTGCCCATTTTACCACTGATCACTTTGATGCCATACTATAGGTCTCCAGTAACAAGACTAGACTACCTAAGGAGCTGGATAGCTCTAACAGCGTCACAGCAGAACACATAGGATCAAAATCTTAGCTCATATGAAGTGGGAGAGAGAAAGTAATATATCTTCACTTCTTTGAGCTTCTTTACAGCACTAGGAACACTGCTAACTTTCTGATTTGATCATCTTCTTGAGCTCTTGAGTTTAGCAGCTACTAAAAGTCCAAGTAAAGTAGGGTATGAGGATACCCCAGACACATATGTCCATAGCAGGCAATGCTTGATTACATCTTTGGATAATTGGAAGTCTTTTTAGGGATCTGTACAACATATGTCTTTTCTGAGAATGTTTCTGCAAGCAGATTTTTTTCTCATTTCCATTCTCTGCATGCAGCCAGCAGGAACACGGTCCTCTTTCAAAGCAATGAAATGCTTTGCAATGGGAACAGAGTTATCAAAGATGTTACTTCCTTTTTAAATGTGGTTCATGGCATTTCTGAGTTTTCTTAATGAATTCTGCTGTGGGAAACAGCAAGAAGAATTGAGCAGCAAAGAGAAGGGGAGACATCTTCCTGATCACAGATCCTTAGTAAGCTGGAACAACTTTCTAGAAGGATTTTACTATTTCTGGCATATTTGAAATACTGTGAATCTGACATGCTTGACTTCATAACGTCACGGTGATTGGCTGCTATAACTCCATAAAAAATGGCACGACATATTTTTTTTTCCAAGTTAGATCTGTTTAATAATGTTTACTATTTTACTGCCATGTTTAGCCCTGATATTCCAACTTCTGAGTAGCTGCAATGAACTGTCATATTAAAATCAACTAAAAGTTTTCCACCGGCACCAATAAAAAACCCCAATAAAACAAAACAAAACAAAAATGCCCAAAATAAAACACCTTCTCTCTTTTAGAAGATGTTTTTTCATTTTTCTCAAGCACAGACTTTTTTAACCAAAACCTTACTGACCTGAAGATCAATATAGGTCATAATCTGCCTCAGAACAGTGAAAACTTTAATGTTCAGCATCTTACTAACCACTGGGATTTAAAGTATCTTGTTTCAATAAAGCAGTTTCATAACTGGATTATGTACGGAAATTCTATCTCTGGTCTCCAGTCTTAGCAGAGATGGTATAACAGAGATATTGGCAGGATAGCTGACTTTCCATGGTGGAGAAATGGTTGAGGGCAATGACTGGGTCAGCAAATATGAAAATATATCACTTCAGATAATCTGGTTTTATTGTTACCATTATTTAAGTTATTATTATTTAAGTTATGTTCCCAGATAACCTAGATCAAGAAAATTGAAATAAGTGTAAAATTAAATTTACTTTAAGCTTTTTTCTATTTTTTATGTTTTACTCAGTTCGGCCACAGAAAACAAATGGGTTAGTTTCTTTTTTTTTGATAGCAAACGCTGTACAGGTATAATATATAGTATTTATTGGAAATATTGTGGGATCACCTAAAACTTACATGGTCACCTATTATTAAATATCACACTAAAGCTGTAAAATATTTCATAGCACATTAGCAGGTTCTGTTTCCTACATCTATATCACACGTATAATAAATAAGCATTAGTTTTTTTGTGCAGAGAGGAAGATCCACAGCAGCCTGGGAGCATAGGGTGCTGTAGCAGTCCCTTCTGTGGTAACCCATATATGTGAGTAGAGATATAATTACTGGATAAAAGCAGGTCAAAGAGTGGAAAGCTAACAAGCTGAGGAGTGTGTGATAATCTCCCTAGAACTGATGAGCTGCAGAGGCCAGCAGTCCTGATGGATCTGTAAGAATGGAGAAACTTGGGACAGCGAGGGCCAGACAAAAAATATAGAAGGCTGCTAGCATGTATGGGCACCAGCAAGGAGTTGCACATTTCCGACCTTGTGTGGAGGGGTGGTGGCTGCTGTTTGCAAAGAATGACTACTACACCCATGCCTCGTGGGATGAGGGATTCTTGGGGCCTTTCTGAACACCAGCCCAGAAGCTACTGGCACGTTGGGATGAGCTGTTTCTTCTGCAGCTGGGGTTCATGTTCCAACTACAATCGGGTAATTGAGGGACCCCAAGTATGCATGAGAGTGAACTGCACGAGGAGTAAGTGAATGCACTGTGTAGACAGATATTTGCTATTAGTAATAACAGCTTGATTCTATTAACAGTTACAGCTTAATTAGTAAGAAGTGGTTTTTACCTGTGCTTCTCCCTCACTCAATCCCATATCAGGGAAAAGGAAATCTAGAGCTAGTATACAGAGTGGAAGACAATACAGAAGAAAAGTTGGATTTAATTAGGATGAGTCTTTCCTCAAGAGTTACACAGAATTCCTTCTCAAGAAAGCTAAAATTGGTTTTGCTGTCATTTCTGTGTGACTAGGATTTGACTTCATGCGTTGTTCTGCTATAGACAATTCTTAGTTAAAAAAAAGATATTCAGAATCCGTGGTGCTCATGAATCTTCATAGTTTTGATCTGCTCAAAAAAACGCCCAAAACACTGCGTTTTTAAAAAATATTTACTTGGTGGGGGGAAAGAATGGAAGGGGGAGTAGAGATTTTTTACTTGTTAGTTGAAGCAATCAAGTATGAGAGTAAATCAACTGCTCTGTGTAATCTGGACATGACCCAGAAATATTATATTTTAGATGGACAGGAATTAATTAAATCATTACATCAAAATCAAGAATAATTATCTAAGATTATCAATGTTTAAAAAATTGTCACACGACAAAGAATCCAATTTTACTCTGGCAGCCTGTTTCTGAGGTTAGGGGTTTAAAATGAACAATTTTTTAAAGCCAGCAAAATGTTATACTAATGCCTCCATCTAAATATAATTATTGACAACTTGAAAAACTGTTTTTATTGATTAAATATTACGAAGTAATAAAATATATGCAAAAATCTAAACTTAATTCAAACTTCATCAGAGATTTTGAAAAGTTATTAAAAGTTTTGTCCTTTTGTCTTCTTGTCCTGCCAGGATAAGAATGTCCATTCATCCTGCAGATCAACCTGGTCTGCGAAACATTTTAATAATAACAATCTGATCCAATATCCCTCCGAATCAGTGGAAAGATAACCCTAGTTTACTATTTTCTGTTGAGTGCACCCTTGGTTATGGGAACAAGAAGATGGCAAAAGCTGTGCGAAATCATAGTGATGTATTGCATTATAACTCACATTTTCAAAGACTAGTGTTCGGTAGATTGATGTCACACTCATGTTTCTAGGGCCAGAGCATAACCTGTGTTCCTGCAACTCTTAGAGTCTTGGAGGCCAAGAGAAAATTCAGTGTCTTGAGAAGGTATGTGAAATCCTTTGTGGGTGCAGGTAAGAACATCTGTACAACAACAATTTTGGAAAGTTTCTGGAGTGCCAACATGTTTAGGAGCCTATTCTGTCTGACTGTCTAGGTTTTTATTGTCTAGATTATTAAGAACTACCTAAGCAACATAATTCTTCTAAAGTAAAATTTTATATCCCAGAATCACCAAAAATTAGGTAAAATGTGTGCCTATCACTATTGTAAAATAGTATTTTTTAAGACAGCTACTCATAGTGGTCAATTTGTGTGATCAGTGGTGTTCATTGTACACCTACAGGAACACGCCATAATATCTCCCTTAATAATATCTACTATTTTTCACATTTTCATCCCCTTTCATGTGCACATGCTGTACAATCCCTTGATCTATGCCTGCGTGATTTGGAGGAAATTTAGCCTTCTGCATCTAAAAATAAAGTATACATATATATAAAACTTGGTAATACCAACATGTGAAATAGTGCATCCATTTCTGATGCAATGCTTAATTATATTTTAAGAAACATGCACACATACAAGCCAATTTAGAAATATCATGAAGTCCAGTAGTCAGAAGGAAATATCAAGATGTCATCACCTTAATATGGATGATCTTCTGATTGCTTTATTTTCAGTTCTGATATGCTACCCTGTCAAAAATATTTACGAAGTATGCATCACCTAATGAGAAAACTTCATATGTTGCAAAATGATCACAAAATATGAATACATGCCAGAATGTTCATTGCATTTGTCTGCAGATAGGAAACTAATAGTAAATGAGTTCATAGCAAAATTAACCAACACATGTAAACATACACAGAGAATAATTATTCTGAACTGTGAATTCAGCTGTGTAGATCCACAATATCTCTTTCACAAGAAATCAGGAGATTTTGAAATTTCCTTTTGTTCTGTCTTTGAAGAAAACCAAAATATTTATGGATTTTCTGTGAAATGTCACTCAAAATTTTGCAGTTCAAGCAGAACTTGCACTGCAATTTCAAACATTTTATTTAGAGCAGTAGAATATGACAAATTTTAAAACTATCATTTCAAACAAAGAAAAAAATATGTTTTCCATATAAGAATATTTACAGAATTATTGAAACTCTTCATACCTCATCCTTACTGTGTTTTGTTTAAAACAACTATATTTTTAGGGAAAGTTTTGTTTTAGTGCCATAGGTCTTTTTGAAATGTTTCCAGGTCTCATGAGCGCACATTCAGTGTGCCTCAGACTGCAGATTCCAGTGTTTAACTGCCAGGTCTCTACAGCTCATTTTCCCACTCGAACTATACGTCTCTACCCTTCGTTACTCATCATTTCCACCTTCTGATTATCTGATCTTCATTTGGTTTCTGATAGCATGGTTACATAGAGGCCAGGAAAACACAGGAAGCCTGTTTGGATTGTTTGGAGCAGGACAGAATGAACAACTCAACAGCAAGAAGTCTCATTTTGGGTTGATAGGTTCCAGGAGAGGGCAGTCTGAAGCTGAAAGATCACTTTGGGTTAGGGGATCCCAAATTTTTGTGGTCAATAAATCACTGCAAGCCATCAAAACCTCTCACCAGTTACTCAATATGCACCCTCACCTTTGAATCAGGTGTGAAAGCACTGTGGTAGGGACCAGCTATGCCTGGTCTTATGCACTCAGAGACATCCATACCTGAGGACTGGTGACCGAAAATGCCAACCAACCTCTGAGACTGAATTTGCCTTCTTTTGCCCAGCTGTTGTCATACACTACTAGACAAGGGCATGTTTTCCTTAACCAGGGAACATTATATTTGATAAATAAACCCTGGTGAATGGGTAACCAGGCAAGCTCAAACCTCTGCACCCAGAAAGTAACAATATATCAGCAAGTGATTCTGCCCCTCTACTCTGCTCTGGTGAGACCTCACCTGGAGTACTGTGTTCAGCTCTGGAGCCCTCAGCACAAGAAGGACATGGAACTGTTGGAGCAGGTCCAAAGGAGGGCTACAAAAATGATCC
>Ga0065711_1005046_pt1 | contig 23361 bp, 17 predicted proteins | sample Hoacrofraction12_FD_59098 | JGI IMG/M metagenome (GOLD analysis project Ga0065711, IMG submission 59098) | Hoatzin crop microbial communities from Cojedes, Venezuela - Epithelial fraction 12 v2 (version 2) | ecosystem: Host-associated > Birds > Digestive system > Esophagus > Crop | place...
TGGCTCAATTGGCAGAGCAGCTGATTTGTAATCAGCAGGTTATCGGTTCGAGTCCGATCATCGGCTTTTTATATGGGTGGCTTCCCGAGTGGCCAAAGGGGACAGACTGTAAATCTGCTGCAAATTGCTTCGGTGGTTCGAATCCACCGCCACCCATTCAAACGCTAAAGTTTGTATATAGTGGGAGTTCATGAAGAACTCTGATGACGCGGGGTGGAGCAGTCTGGAAGCTCGTCGGGCTCATAACCCGAAGGTCATAGGTTCAAATCCTGTCCCCGCTACTTTGTGCCTAGATAGCTCAGTTGGTAGAGCAGCGGACTGAAAATCCGCGTGTCGTTGGTTCGATTCCGACTCTAGGCACTTTTTTATTCCTAATTTTTAATAGAATATGCCGATGTGGCTCAATTGGCAGAGCAGCTGATTTGTAATCAGCAGGTTATCGGTTCGAGTCCGATCATCGGCTTTAACATTAGAGGATATAAGGCATTTGCTTTATATCTTTTTTTATACATTTTGAGAATTTCAAGCGCAAAATCATGCACATGCTAGCATGCGCATGATTTTGCATTTGAAATCGAAGTGAATATGAGGAAAAAAGACATGCGAAGCATGAAGCAGTTCGTATTCTCAAAATGTATACATTTTGAGAATGCAGGGCACGAAATCATGCTTATGCTTGCGTATAAAGGAAAGTAGTGATTAAATGGAACTTATGTGGAACAAACTTGAGGAATTAAAAGATAGCAATATGTACCCGTTCCATATGCCGGGACATAAGAGAAATGAATCACTTGATATGGAGACTACAAAACTCTTTGCAGAGGATATTACTGAGATTGATGGATTTGATAACCTTCATGACCCAAGAGATTTGATTAAGGATAGCCAGAAAAGAGCAAGTGATTTTTATATGGCAGAGACATATTTTCTTGTAAACGGAAGTACTTGCGGAGTACTGGCTGCTATATCTGCGCTTGCGGATGAGAAAGACACGATTATTGCCATAAGAGGAAGCCATAAATCACTATATCATGCGGTATATATAAGAAAACTTAACTTAGAATACGCACGAGGTATAGTAAATTACAAGTATGATATTCAAGCAGCTATAGACGTAGAATATCTAAAAAAGCTTATTGATAAATGTATAAGAGAAAAAAGATATCCAAAGGCTATATTTATAACGTCTCCTACATACGAAGGGACGTATATGAATGTGAGAGAGATATCAGAACTTGCACATAGATACAGAATACCTCTCGTAGTTGATGAAGCGCATGGAGCGCATAGCGTACTGTTTAAAAGCAGAGATGTAAAGAAACAAAAGGATGCAATTAGCCTTGGCGCAGATATCGTTATTCATAGCGTGCATAAAACTCTCCCCTCTCTTACGCAAACTGCCCTTTTACATGTACAGGGAAATCTGGTAAATAGAGGAAAACTACGACGTTTTCTTCGTATATATCAGTCGAGCAGTCCGTCATATTTGCTTATGGCTTCAATTGATGCTTGTATCGATTATATGTACAGGCATGGCGATGAATGGAAAGAAAATGTGATAAATTTCCATAATAAGATATTAAAGCAAACGTCACAGTGCAAGCTAATAAAAGTCGCACCTTTGGACGCTGTCGATGATATGTGCAAGATTCTCATATCCGTTAAAAATAGCGCGCTGACAGGACATGAACTCTATGATATTTTTATTGACAGATATAAATTGCAGCCGGAGATGGCTACAAGTAGCATCGTACTTATGATAATAACAGGTTGTGATAGCATAAATGGTATAGAGCGCCTTATAGCAGCAATTATTGAAATAGATAAAAAATTGCAAGAATCAATTACAAAAGAAAATAAAGATTTAAAATTAAAAAATGAAATTGNGCAAGATAAAAAANTACAAGAATCGATATCAGAAGAAAATAAAGATTTAAAATTAAAAAATGAAATTGTGCAAGATAAAAAAATACAAGAATCGATATCAGAAGAAAATAAAGATTTAATATCAAAAAATGACATTGAGAAAGATGCGAAGGAGCAACTAATAAAAGAAAATAATGATATATTTCCCGAAAAAAGATATGAATTATGGAAAGCGTTTGATATGGAAAGTAAGCTGCAAAAACTCGATGATAGTGAAAACTTCGTAAGCGCAGATTTTGTAAATCTTTATCCTCCGGGAATTCCACTTCTTGTTCCGGGAGAAGTGATATCAAAAGATATGATAGAAGATATCAAAAAATATATTGAAATGGGTCTAAATGTGCAAGGTATAAGTAATAATCAAATACTTGTATGCGTCGAGAAAAATTGCCTTTCACCTTCGTATTTGGGGAGTAGTCCTACATACGAAAAATAAATAAATGCCTAAATCCGGCGAGTAGTTTTTTAACTAGAATAAAACAAAGGTCTAATGAATACAATTTTCTGCATAAGCAGACCAAATAAAACAAACTTCTATCAGCAGGACGTAAATTTGGTATACCAAGTAAAAAAGGCTTAATATATGTTGTTTTAATTGGCAAAGCATGAAACTTTACTTATAAATTCACATATATTAAGTCTTTTATTGGTTAGTGTTGTTCAAAGATTTTTAAGTCTTTGATTTTTGTGTGTAATATTAAGTTTTTATTTTTTCTCACATATAGAGATGTTTTGATAAAACGAGTGATCAGCTTCGTATATCAAAACCCCCGCAAAAGAAGATGCGCATGCGATACTTTGATTTTGAAGAAAAAATCAAAAGTTTGGGAGAAATCTAATTTTTTATATTTTTATCCAATATTATTTCATTGATTAAAAATATTCTCCAAAATCAAGGTAACCATTACTGACTGGATTCTCTATATTTTTTGCCATCCCTGGCTATTATCATCCGTGATTTTGAAAAGTCCCTTTTTCAAATGTATTATATATAAAACATTTTTAGAGCACATATAGCAAATTGTTTTGGAGGGGTTTGCTATATATTTGTAATAAGAATATTTATATGCCAATCACATAGATTATCATATTACGGCTCTTTTGCTTTCACATAAAATTTCGACGTCGTACATTTTTTTGAAAATTTTGTCTTATATATAGCCCAAAACATCCATGTTTTAAGCCTATAAAGACATCCGTGTCTTAAAATGTTACATCCATTTTGTAACAACATAGTATATTCGATATCCCTCATAAAAGTAATACGATATACTCATTTCCAAATGAAACTCATTCTATTTACTGATTGTAATATTAAAACATTTTATCAGTTAGAATGTATTCTAATTAAGAAATGTTGTCATCCGTGACAATTGCCTGCGCTTCGTTGCGCTTACAAGTAATACTATATCACTAAAAACTATCAATAAAAAAAATCGCGACGAAATGTCGCCCTAGCTATATCGAATTTAAGATGAATTATGAACCATATTTAGAACGCCATTCCTTAATGCCGCATATTAACTAGAATCTAAAGAATAATATTCTTTATTTCAAGCCGGAAAATCTTTTTTCAAAAATCATTTTCCCTGCAATTTTTTATTGCGGTTGATAACGCTTTTACGAAAAACGCACTCCAATATTACGTTAACATCATAAAAAGGTCATATATATGGCATATTTATTCGGTAAAATGGTACATGTTTATGATTAATATAACGGCGAATCTAAGTATCTGATACAATCCTTCATTAGTATACAAGGCAAATAATCAAACTCTACTTAAGAAGGGATTTTTATGTTTTTTGTTTTCTATTCGTATGAATACAAAACACATAGTAGCGGAAAAATATTGCGTACAACATTTATAAAAACTGAAATATGATTTATAATTTATAGAAGAAAACAAAAGAAAAGGTACTAAGAAATGGGCAAAATTATATTTTTGATGGGAAAAAGTACGACAGGTAAAGATACTATATATAAAAACATCTTGGGAAACAATAAATATTCATTAAAGAAAGTTGTACCATATACCACAAGGCCTATGCGGGATGGAGAGGCAGATGGAGTGCAGTATTTCTTTTTGAATGAAGATGGTTATGAAAGACTCAAAAATGACCGAAAAATCATAGAAGAGAGAACATATAATACGCAGTATGGTCCATGGAGATATTTTACTGTCGATGATGGACAGATAGATTTGGAAAATAGCAGCAGCCTCATGATAGGAACACTCGAGTCATATATTTCTATTTCCGATTATTATGGAAAAGAAAACGTGATTCCGATTTATATACAGATTCCTGATAGACTCAGACTTGAGCGAGGTATGCACAGAGAAGAAAAACAAGATAATCCAAGATATGATGAAATGTGCAGAAGGTTTCTTGCCGATAACGAGGATTTTTCGGAAGAAAAACTGGAAAATGCCGGAATAAATAAAAGATTTAATAATGATAGAAGCGTTGATGAATGCATAAATGATATTTATACTTATATTAGCAAATTCGTATGAACTTTTTTGTATTTGAAAGGAGCATGATTTGGATTTTAAGATAAATCAGGTGCAGCAAACAAATCAAATACAGCAAACAGAACAGGTGCAGCAAACAGATGATCAGTTCAAGTTCACACTTGCAAGTAAGCTTGAAGACAGTGGTCTTGCGCAGCGCCTGACAAGTATGATGCAAGATATCCAGCAGCAAGGAAAACTTATATCTAAAAAACATGATATAAAAGACATGCAAAGATATCGAAAGATGATAAAAGAGTTTTTGAATGAAGTTGTTACAAGGTCACATACTTTTTCCAGAGAAAATTTCCTTGATAGAAAAGGTCGACACAGAGTATATGGAATAATCAGACTTATAGATGAAGATCTTGACGATTTGACGAAAGAGCTTTTCAAAGATGAAAAAGACAATATCGCTATTATGGGAAAAATAGGCGATATTGAGGGATTATTGCTTGATATATTTACTTAAATAAATAGTATATCAGATGCGGAATGGCCGCATCTATATATTATTTGCGAGGATGCATACCGGTGCGTAAAAAAAGAGCACTTTACGTAGAGCTTTGGCGCACAAGACTACATGGCAAGAGCTTTGTATGTAGGTATAGAAAGCATAAGCCTATATTGAACTAAAACACAGAAAGAGGATTGATATGGCAAATTTTGCCGATATAGTGGGGCAGGAGCAGATAGTTGAACATTTGCAAAATGCCATAAAATTAAAGAAAATATCTCATGCATATATAATTGAGGGAGAAAAAGAGTCGGGGAAAGAATTTATCGCACAGATATTTGCAAAGACGCTTCAGTGCGAACATCCACGCGAAGAAAACGGATTCATCGAAGCATGTAATGAGTGCCATTCATGTGTGCAGGCCAAGGGCAATGTAAATCCGGATATTAAGACCATCACACATGAAAAGCCAAATGTCATAAGCGTAGATGAAATCAGACAATATATACGAGATGATGTCAGCATAAAACCGTATGAACGTCCATATAAAATCTATATTATCCCTGAAGGCGAAAAAATGAATACAGCGGCGCAAAATGCACTTCTGAAAACTTTGGAAGAGCCGCCAAGTTACGTTGTAATTATTATTCTTACAAGTAATATAGAAGCTTTTTTGCCAACAATACTATCCAGATGCGTAGTGCTATCCATGAAAAGTGTTGTTGACGAGAAAATTGAAAGCTTCCTCATGAAAGAATACCATGTTCCCGATTACAAAGCTAAAATCAGCGCATCATTTGCAAGAGGAAATGTTGGTAAAGCAATAATGCTTTCTCAAAACGAATATTTTGAGAATATGAAAAAAGACAGTTTCAATCTCCTTCAAAAAATGCCAAGAAATAATCTAAATGAGATACTTGAAATGGTAAAAAACATATGGGATGTCAAAGATGATGAGTTTGAAATAGCAGCAAAGGACAGAGTATCGGATTTTCTTGACATATTATTGTTTTTTTACAGAGACGTACTCGTATATAAAGCTACAGAAAGCTCTGAAAACTTGATTTTTGTAGGCGAGATATCGTATATTAGAAATGCGGCCGAAAGTTGTTCGTATGAAGGCCTGTCAAAGATTGTAAAAGAGATAGAGAAAGCAAGGCGCAGAATATCCGTAAATGTAAATACGGACCTTGCACTCGAAATACTTATGATAAATATAAAAGAAAACATGTGAAAATAGAAACGAGGTAAATATGACAACAGTTATTGGTGTTAGATTTCGTACCGCCGGTAAAATATATTTTTTTGCTCCGGGAGAACTTGATATAAAAAAAGGCGACCATGTCATAGTCGAAACTGCAAGAGGAATAGAATACGGAACCGTCGTATCGCCTATAACGGATGTTGAAGATGACAAGATTGTGGCTCCAATCAAGACCGTCATCAGAATTGCGAACGAGCAGGACGAGATTCAGGAAAAAAACAATAAGGCAAAAGAAAAAGATGCCTTCAAAATCTGTCAGGAAAAAATAAAAAAGCACGGACTCGAGATGAAACTAATCGATGCCGAGTATACTTTTGATAACAATAAAATACTCTTTTATTTCACAGCAGATGGCAGAATAGACTTCAGAGCTCTTGTAAAAGACTTGGCAGCAGTATTCCGTACAAGAATAGAGCTTAGACAAATCGGTGTAAGAGACGAAACCAAAATCATAGGCGGATATGGAATATGCGGAAGAGTACTCTGCTGTCATTCATATCTATCTGATTTCGCACCGGTTTCAATCAAGATGGCCAAGGAACAGAGCCTATCTCTTAATCCAACCAAGATATCAGGCGTATGCGGAAGACTCATGTGCTGTCTCAAAAATGAAGAAGACGTATACGAAGAACTAAATGAAAAACTTCCAAAAATCGGAGACATAGTTGCAACAGATGACGGACTTGAAGGAGAAGTAGCAAATGTAGGAGTTCTCAGACAAACAGTCAGAATACTTGTTGACGTCAACGACGAAAAAGAAGTTCACGAATATCCTGCTGAAAAAGTGCATTTTGTAAGAAAGAAAGCAAAGAGCAAACTTGAAAATGCAAAAGAAGAGGAAGAAGTGGATTTGGAAGAACTAAAAGCTCTTGAAGATAGCGGCACAAGCGGAAATTTGGATGACGATTCAAATGAAAATGTCGGCAAAGATGACAGAAGAAATCATCGCCCTGCAAAGAACTATAACAGACAAAGTCAAAGACATGAAAAGCGTGATTTCAGAAATGGAAGTGCAAACGGACAAACAGGCGCAAATCAGGAAAATAACGGATATAAAAAGCATAATCAAGGAAATAATTATGCACATAAAAATTTCAAAAATCACAAAGTGCACAATAACAATAACATAAATAATAATGCAAATAACAATAATGCAAATAACAATAATGCAAATAAATAACTGCAATTTAATTTGAGGCAAATGTGTTTTAGATATTTACTGATTGAATATAGATATAAGATAAAAATATTTGCATGAAAGAATAAATTTATAAGAAAAAATATTTGCATGAAAGAATAAAATTTATAAGAAAAAACATTTGCATGAATAAATGTATGAGAAAAAATATTTGCATAATTAAGATATAATCGTAAATAGAGCTTAGAATTGGAAGATACAATATGGAAGTGAATTTAAAAGACGGTGAAAGAATTGATGACCTCGAAAGGAATGGACTTAAAATCATCCAAGATCCGCAAAGATTTTGTTTTGGAATGGATGCTGTGCTACTAACGGGATTCGCAACGCTTTCGGAATATGAAGGTACAAGCAAATACAACAACATGGCAGGCAAAAGAGTTCTCGATATGGGAACAGGCACCGGAATAATACCAATATTGTTATCTGCAAAAACAAAGGCTAAAGAAATAATCGGTCTTGAAATTCAGGAAGAAAGTGCGGATATGGCAAATAGAAGTGTCATATTGAACAATCTCGAAGACAGACTAAAAATACAAGTAGGTGATATTAAAGAAGCAGGTAACATATGGAAACCTGCTTCTTTTGACGTAGTTACATGCAATCCGCCATATATGATAAAAGGGCATGGAATCATAAATCCCGATGCACCGCTTAATATCGCAAGACACGAAATAATGTGTAATTTTGAAGATATCGTTATGGCGGCAAGTAAACTTTTAAAAGTTAAAGGACATTTTTACCTAGTGCATAGACCATTTCGACTTGCGGAAATCATAGTCACACTTTCAAAGTACGGACTTGAGCCAAAAAGAATGAGACTCGTATACCCATTTATTGATAAAGAGCCGAATATGGTGCTAATCGATGCGGTAAAAGGCGGTAACTCGCGTATAGAAGTTGAAAAACCACTGGTTGTATATGAAAAGCCCGGAGTATACCAAAAAGAAATATATGATATATATGGATATTAAAATATAATCAAATATATAGGTAGCAGTATTGTAAATAGAATATATAAAATAAAGAAGAGGTTAATACATATAAAATATGAATAATGAAAATGGAATGTTGTATCTATGTGCAACGCCTATAGGAAATCTAAAAGATATAACAACAAGAGTTCTCGAAACACTTGAAAGCGTAGACCTCATAGCTGCGGAAGATACCAGAAACAGTATACATCTACTTACTCATTTTGGTATCAAAACCCCTATGACAAGCTATCATGAATATAATAAAGTCGATAAAGCATATTATCTTATAAATGAAATGAAAAACGGCAAAAATATTGCACTTATAACAGATGCCGGAACACCTGCCATATCCGACCCCGGTGAAGTACTTGTTTCGATGTGCCATGATGAGGGAATAAGAGTTACATCTCTACCCGGACCTGTGGCATGCATAACAGCGCTTACATTGTCGGGACTCCCTACCAGAAGATTTTGTTTCGAAGGCTTTTTGCCAAGTCTTGATGACAAAAAAGAAAGAAAAATGATTCTTGATAATTTAAAAAATGAAAGCCGAACCATAATAATGTATGAGGCGCCGCACCATTTAAAAGGAACACTCTTAGGACTGTATGAAACGCTCGGGAATCGAGAAATTGCTCTTTGCAGAGAACTTACGAAGAAATTTGAAGAAGTGATGAAGACGACACTAAAAGGAGCTATAGACTATTATGAAGAGCACGATCCAAGAGGCGAATATGTTCTTGTAATTGAAGGAAGAAGTCTTAAAGAGCAGGAAAAACAAAAAATGGAATCTTGGAATGAAATGCCAATAGAAGACCATATGAATTTTTATTTGGAACAAGGTATAGATAAAAAAGAAGCAATGAAAAAAGTCGCCAAAGATAGAGGAATACAAAAAAGAGAAGTGTATCAGGCGCTACTTGGGAAGTGAAGCTTATAATTAAATCTAAATCAAAGATATTAACAATGATTAGTTAGCTAGGTTCGAAAATACAGCAAATCATATCTATATGAAAATATAATTAGATATAGCAAGGTAAAAAAATAAAAACGCAAAATGAGGAGAGAAAAAGTTATGGGAGAAATTACAAGCAAAAAACATGTAGCAAAAACACCGCCTATGGGATGGAATTCGTGGGACTGTTACGGCGCAAGCGTAAGAGAAGATGAACTTCTTGCTAACGTCAAGTATATGGCAGAAAATTTAAAGCAGTACGGCTGGGAATATATAGTATGCGACATACAGTGGTCGGAGCCAAACGCAACGTCTTGTGCATACAACAAGTTTGCAAAACTTGAAATGGATGAGTATTCAAGACTTATGCCGGCAGTAAACAGATTTCCTTCGGCAGCAGGCGGCGCAGGATTCAAAAATATCGCAGATAAAATTCATGATATGGGTCTTAAATTTGGTATCCATATAATGAGAGGCATTCCAAGACAAGCTGTTTTCATGGAAACCAAAATAAAAGGAACTGACAAAACAGCTAAAGACATAGCACATCCATCATCTGTATGTGCCTGGAATACCGACATGTATGGAGTTGACGAAACGCAAGAGGGAGCGCAGGAATATTATGATTCGCTCTTTGAACTTTACGCAAGTTGGGGAGTCGATTTTGTAAAAGTAGATGATATCGCAGCTACAAGATATACACCACAGGCTCCTTTTGCTGTAACCGCAGAAATTGATATGATAAGAAAAGCCATTGAAAAATGCGGAAGAGACATGGTTCTTTCATTATCTCCCGGACCTGCAAGGATTGAAGAGAAAGATTTTTTCTTGGAAAAAGCAAATATGTGGCGTATGACAGATGATTTCTGGGATAAGTGGGAACTTCTCTACGATATGTTCGAAAGAGCAGATGTTTGGAGCGGAGTTGGCAAAAAAGACCACTGGCCTGATTGCGATATGCTTCCCCTTGGTCACATAGGAATCAGAACAAATCCTGATGGAACAGGCGATAGAATGACGAACTTCACACATGATGAACAAAAAGTTCTAATGACGCTTTGGTGTATGTTCAGATCACCTCTTATGTTTGGTGGCGATTTGCGAGGAAATGATGAGTTCACGCTATCTCTTCTTACTAATGAAAAGCTTCTGAATATGCATAAAAACGGAAGAGGTGCAAAACAGATAAGCCGCAAAGACGATATTGTAACATGGATGTGTAAGACAAAAGACGGCAAAAAATATCTGGCCGTATTTAATATAAGTGACAAAGATAAAGAAGCAAAAATTAAATTCAAAAAACTGAAAATTGAAAAAGAAGAAATAAATGCTACTGAAATATGGAGCGGAGATGCTATTTTGCTAAAAAATAAGACAAAAATAAATTTAAAGGCACATTCTTGTGTATGCTATGAATTTATTTCTGAAAATTCCGATATATAATTGTAGGCTCATACAATTATAAAAAACTTATAAAATCAACCCTATTTTTCAGAAATTCCTTTAAATTGGGTGACAATATTTTTTTTCTAATGTATAATTACGGAGTAAACGCAAAAGTTTGCATAAATTTCAAAGTGATATACCTTGATTCAATCAAGATATTATATACTATCAATATTGTCTACAAAGGAGGCTTTTATTAAGATGAGTACAATCGATTTAAGCAAGTATGGCATCACAGGAACAACAGAAGTTGTTTACAATCCTTCATATGAAGATCTCTACAAAGAAGAAATGGATCCTTCACTTGAAGGCTACGACAAAGGTCAGGAAACTGAGCTTGGCGCAGTAAACGTTATGACAGGTGTATATACAGGTCGTTCTCCTAAAGATAAGTTCATCGTAGAAGATGAAAATTCTAAGGACACTGTATGGTGGACATCAGAAGAATATCCTAACGACAACCACAGAGCTTCTAAGGAAGCATGGGCAGCAGTTAAGGAAATTGCTCAGAAAGAACTTAGCGGCAAAAAGCTTTACGTTGTAGATGCATTCTGCGGAGCTAATAAAGATACACGTATGGCAGTTCGTTTCATTATGGAAGTAGCTTGGCAGGCACACTTTGTTAAGAACATGTTCATTCAGCCTACAGCTGATGAGCTTGCAAACTTCGAGCCTGATTTCGTTGTATACAACGCTTCAAAGGCTAAGGTTACTAACTACAAGGAGCTTGGTCTTAACTCAGAGACAGCTGTAGTATTCAACATCACAAGCCGCGAGCAGGTTATCATCAACACATGGTACGGCGGAGAGATGAAGAAGGGTATGTTCTCAATGATGAACTATTACCTTCCTCTTAAGGGCATCGCATCAATGCACTGCTCAGCTAACACAGATATGGAAGGTAAGAACACAGCAATATTCTTCGGACTTTCAGGAACAGGTAAGACAACTCTTTCAACAGATCCTAAGAGACTTCTTATCGGTGATGATGAGCACGGCTGGGATGACCAGGGCGTATTCAACTTCGAAGGCGGATGCTATGCTAAGGTTATTAACCTTGATAAAGAGTCAGAGCCGGATATCTACAACGCAATCAGAAGAGATGCTCTTCTTGAGAACGTAACTGTTGATAGCACAGGCAAGATTGATTTTGCTGATAAGTCAGTTACAGAGAATACTCGTGTATCTTATCCTATAGGCCACATCGAGAACATCGCTCAGAAGGTTAACAAGATTTCTTCAGGCCCAGAGGCTAAGAACGTAATCTTCCTTTCAGCTGATGCATTTGGAGTACTTCCTCCTGTATCAATACTTACACCTGAGCAGACTCAGTACTATTTCCTTTCAGGATTCACAGCTAAGCTTGCCGGTACAGAGCGTGGTATCACAGAGCCTACACCTACATTCTCAGCATGCTTTGGACAGGCATTCCTTGAGCTTCATCCTACAAAGTACGCTCAGGAACTTGTTAAGAAGATGGAGAAGTCAGGAGCTAAGGCTTACCTCGTAAATACAGGTTGGAACGGAACAGGTAAGAGAATTTCTATTAAGGATACTCGTGGTATCATCGATGCAATCCTTTCCGGTGATGTTAACAAGGCACCTACAAAGAAGATTCCTTACTTTGATTTCGAAGTTCCTACAGAGCTTCCGGGAGTTGACAGTGGTATTCTTGATCCTAGAGATACATATGCTAATGCTTCTGAGTGGGAAGAGAAGGCTAAGGATCTTGCTGCAAGATTCAACAAGAACTTCAAGAAGTATGAAGGTAACGAAGCAGGTAAGGCACTTGTTGCTGCAGGCCCAAAGCTTTGATAGACATCTTAATATGAAATATAATGTGGAGCCGCTTTATAAGCGGCTCCATTTTTAGGCTTATTTTGATACAATAAATAAGGGAAATATAAAAATAAAACCTATATGATAAAATTAAAGACAAACCCAATAATTTGCGTATGACTTTGTGATAAAGAAGAGGAATATATATGAATTTGACTGCAAATCAGGAGATATATTTAATACTTGCAATAGTTTTTATACTATTTGTATTATTAATATTTTTTCTTAGAAGATTTAAAAATTACAGACCTATAGAAGTAGATGAACTTGATGGACACGACTTTGAATATTATTGCGCAGATTTGTTAAGATCGTGCGGCTTTATGGACATAGAAGTAACAAAAGGATCGGGAGATTATGGAGCGGATATATTGTGCGAGAGAAATGGTATATCTTATGCCATACAGTGCAAATGCTATGACAAAGATATAGGCGTTCATGCCATTCAAGAAGTATATGCTGCGAAGGACTATTACGATTGCATGGTTGGAGTAGTCATGTGCAATCAATATTTCACGACTCCGGCTGTTAAAATGGCAAGTAAACTAAATGTGCTCCTATGGGACAGAGATTATCTGGCTATGATGAATCAGAACCTAAACAGCCATGATAAAGGGATAAGAAAAAGGGCGTAAATGTAGTTTACAATAGATGATAGGAGAAAATATAATGAGTCAGAATAATAAATTATCTGAACTTTTAAGAAGTATTAAAGATTATAATAATGAGAGCGTGAAAAAAATTGCATATGGAATTTGTTCCAATGCGCAGTTACATAATTACATATCAGGGAAAAAATATCCAAATTATTTTGTGAGAAACAGAATACTTTCAAGAATGGGAATAACATCTGAAGGATATGAAGAATATTTATATTATGATGAATATATGTTATATAAAAAAATTGATAAACTTATATGCGCTGTAGCATATGATAATGATAACGTTCTATTACAAATTGATGATATATTAAAGCGTTCAGAATTAAATAAAAATGAAAATAAAATTGTGAAACAAATACTGCTAGACTTAAGGGCAAAAGAGTTGAAGAAATTTGGAGGAAGTGCAGATGAAATATTCGATATATACAAACAAATTGTAGAACTAACAGTTCCAAAAATCAATTTAGATAAGTTAGATGAATATTTATTTTCGGTAGATGAATATTATTATATTTTGAAATTTTTAGATAGCTCTTTAGATGCTGCAAATTTACATATTAAGTTCGAATTAAAAAAAATTTATATACAAATATTGAAATGTATTGAAAATAAAAAGCCAAAAAATATTTATTTTGCTGCAAAGATATATCCTATGGCTGTTGTATATTTGTATAAGGTTATAAAAGATGAAATACTTATAGATTTAGGGTTAATGGTTGAATTGTTTTCATATACAAATAAGGCTATAGAATATCTAAAAAAAACAAATAGGGTTTATTATTTAAAAGAAATACTTGATATACGCGAAAATATACATTTAATTTGTGAAAAAAAACAAATAAATGATTTTGATATAGATTGTGATTTTGAAATAAGAGACTTTGTTAAAAGATATTTTGGAAAATATGATATAGAGTTTAGCGGATATATATATAGAAGTTCTGAAATTTTTAGTATTGACTATATTGTTAAGAGTCGCAGAAAACTTATGAAACTATCACGAGAGGATTTGTCAGAAGGAATTTGTTCAGATAGAACAATATTACGATTAGAAAATAGTATTGGAAAAATTCATAATGACATAGCTGAAGAAATCTTTGAAAAATTACAAATAAGTACTGATTATAGAAGATTAGAATTAAAAACTACGGATATAGAAACATTAATTTTGTATTCAGAGTTTAAAATGAGTATATATAAAAATCAGGTTGAACGTGCATATGAAATTGCAGATATATTGAAAGATAAACTTGATTGTGATGATCCTCAAAATAAACAAGTTATAGAGAGAATATACGCTAATAAAAGTTATTTGCTTGGGAAAATCTCTCAAAAGGATTATTTGGAGAAAATAATAAATACTATAAATATGACGGTTCCAATAGATAGTGATATGGATGCCATGTTTTATCAATCTAATAATGAAATTATTGCTTGTTATAATATAGCAATAAAAAACAACGATAAAAAGATAATGGATTTTTTGATGAAGAAATGTGAATTATATGAGCATAATGAATTAGAGAGCCATATTTCAATGTATATATTGCTTCTTACGGGAATAGCAAGCTGGTATGGAAATGATAGAAAATATGATATTTCAGATGAAATATCAAAAAAAATAATCGATATTTCGGTTAAAACATATCGAATAAGCGGGCTGTATAATAGCCTTTACAACATCGTGTGGAACGATGCAGTAAAGACCAAAAAATATAATTGTGCTCAAGATGTATTGAAAGATTGTATATTACTTTGTGATTTTTATGATAATCAACAATATAAAAGAATATTTGAAGAAAAAATGAGAAAGTCAAAGAGTGGAATTGATTGGACGTCATAATTCTAATTCGGTAAATAAAGGCAAGTCATTTAATAAACGGTAAGTGGAAGCATTACAAAGTGTAATGTTTGGTAAAAATAATAGCAATACAGCAAGTAGACATGATAAATTAAAAATGATTTTCTTTGTTTTTTTCATAGAATAATCTCCTTGGTTTAAAAATTTTATATAATAATATTGCATTTTAGGAAATCAAACAAGTGACAGAAGTGTGAATAGTATTATTTACACTTCTGTCACTTTTTTTGATGAAAAAAATTATATATAATTGCCATAGCGAAAAGAACAAGAGGTAGTTAGAAATGAAAAACATTGTAAAAATATCAAGCAATATTGCGTGGCAGAAATCTGAAACATTAGATTTGGTGTATATATACAGCTATACTAATAATCAATATTATGAACTTTCGGGAATTTCAAAATGCATATGGATTATGATATCATGCGGAATCGGAATGCTTGAAGACATTGTTGAAGAAATTTGTAGACTAACAGGAGAAAACAAGAATATCGTATGTGAGGATACAGAAGGATTTATTGCACAGTTATCTTGTGAGGGACTAATCGACACCTCAATTAGATAAAATGAAAACTATGGAGGACACAAAAATGAAGTATGAAAAACCAGTAGTAAAAAAACAAGACAAAAATGAAGAGAAAAAGCCAAATATTGTGCGCTTCTCTTGCACATGCAGCGGTGCGACAACACATATGATAATGTGATGTGACTTATTGTGAGGGGATAATTATTGCTACAAATGCGAGGATGAATAAAAATCATCCTCGCTAAAAAGAGGTAGATATGGAAATAATAGAAAATGTTATAAAAAATGCCATAATAAATAGAAAACCCTATAGTGCTATATTGGAAGTTACTACGCGATGTAACTGGATGTGTAAACACTGCTTTATAGATGAGCATATAGATGAAGGATTGACGTTTGAAGAAATTCATCAGATACTTGTGCAACTAAGAAAGATAGGTGTATTTGAGTTGACGCTTACTGGAGGTGAAATATTCACGAGACCAGATATACTACGTATAATAAAAATGGCAAGAGATATGCATTTTAAGCTGATACTTTTTAGTAATATTTCGCTACTTGATGAAAATATCATAGAAGAGCTTAGCAAATTATATATAGATGAAATTTCATGTACTGTGTTTTCGATGAAATCACAAATACATGATTATATTACCGGAGTAGACGGTTCTCTACAAAAGACATTGAAAAATGCACAACTTATAAGAAAATACAATATTCCATTAACAATAAAAACAATCATAATGAATTTGAATTTTTATGAATGGCATGAAGTTGAAAAATACTGTGTAGATAACGGATTCAAATTTAATTTGGATTTTGAGGTCTTTTCTAAACTTAGTGGTGATGATAGCCCACACGAACTTGAAATAACCGAGTCACAATTATATATGGAGATTGAGCAATTAGATAAGTTCAGGGGATATAATAAACGAGAACATGTTTTAGATGAATATGTTTGTAATGGCATCAGAGATTCTATGTTTATTTCATGCAAAGGCGATGTTTCACCGTGCACGAAATATAGGAAGGTAATTGGTAATGTACTTATCCAGGATGTTGATAGCTTATGGAATAATGCTGAATTAAAGCGTATACAAAATATAAAATGGAAAGATTTGAATACATGTAAAAAATGTAAAAATGAATGCTTTTGTATTAGATGCCCGGGAACAGCATATCTAGAAGATAAAGATGATCTTGGAAAATCTGTAACAGCATGTAGAAAAGCGGATATTAGATATAATATTTATACTCAAAAGGAAAATGATAATGAAAATATACTTTTATAATATAAAATATAGTATTATGTTACAAATTTTATTTGGCATCGCAGGTTCACTTTGTCTTGCGTGGATTCCTCTTATAGAAAAAGAATTTTTTGACGTATTTAACAGCTCTACAGCGAAATACTTAGGATTGCTTATCACTTTATATGTTGTACTTAATTTTTGTAATGTGATTTTTAATTATTTGACGATGATTTTTACATGGAAGGGTGCGGTCAAATTCGAATATTTAATGAAAGAGGATTTTTTTTCGTCGATATTCAAACAAAAATATAGTGATTTTAAAAGTAGAGACATTGGAGAATATGTTTCTATGCAAGGGAATGATTTAACGGCAATCGAACAAGATTATTTGCAACCCATGATAGATTTAATACATTCTTTTTGCAAGATAATAATTTATGCTGTAGTGATATTTAAGTATCTTGATTATAGAATAGCATGTGTGATTGTATTGGTATCTGTATTGGCTGTATTTTGTCCGAAGATATTGGGTGATAAACTCTCAGAAAAGAGACTCTTATATCAAAACGAAATGGCAAAATACACGTCTAAAATAACAGATTTGATGGAAGGGTTTGAACTTATCAATGATGCGAGTAGAGAGAATTTTAATAAAGAACATGCAATAAAATTGTTGAATGTGAAAAATAAACGTTATGAATTTGGTAAAATGAAATCTCTAACGCTTAGTTTAAATGACTTGGCACTTAAGAGTATTAAAATAGCGACGATACTTCTTTCGATATATTTATTATATAAAAACTATATAACTATCGGAACGGTAGTTGCAGCACTTGGATATGCAGACAGTTTTATTGAACCAATAGATTCGTTTTTATATGACATAAATGCTATAAAATCTGTAGATAAAGTAAAAGAAAATTTTATAAGTATTGTTAACAAAAATATCGAAAATATAACCCAAAGTAGAAAAGAAATAAATGAAATTAAATTGAAAAACGTAGAAATTGCATGTGGGGATTGTGCACTTCATAATCTAAATATGATATTAAAAAAGGGAGAAAAATATGCTATTGTAGGAAAAAGCGGAAGTGGCAAAAGTACATTTGCAAAAACAATAGCCGGGTATATGGGATATACAAAGGGAGATATCAGCATTAACGGAGAGGATATTAAGTATTTTAGCGAAAATATCAGCTATGAAAATCAAGATGAACATATTTTCACTATGAGCGCAAGTGACAATATAGGAGTCTTGGGTACGTATGATATAACAAAAGTATTGGAAATTGTCCAAAAAATAAATGATGACAATATAGATAGAGTAGTACATTACAAAGATAGCTGTGCAAAATTAAGCGGCGGCGAAAAACAAATTATAAAATTCATGAGAAAAATTGCTGAAAATAGGCAGGTTATAATATTAGATGAGCCTTTTTCCGCGATGGATATCAAAAGCAAAAAGATATTTGAAGAAATACTGTTTTCGAAATATTTTGATGACAAGATACTAATTGTAATAACACATGATCAAACGAAAGAAAATCTGAAAAAATACGATAATGTATACAGAGTTAGTGATGGCAGCATGTTCAAAGAGGCCGTATAAAACTTGGAAAGATAAATTTAACACGTCACCGGCAAGAAAACTTCTGCTTTTACAAGCATGATGCTTCTGCCAAATGTTTGATTTTATAGCGTAACAGCCCTGATGATGTGACTTTGTCGAGCAGACAGGGGCACATCATTAGCATTGTTACGCTGTTTTTGTGCATGCGATAAATTGAGCTACTTAGAAGGAGAGAGTTCTAAGTAGCATTTTTGTTTTTTATTGTACAACTTGTATATATACAAGTTGATAAAATTGTATATAATTTTTGCCCAAAAAAGATTGACTTTCATCAAATATAAAATTATTATTAAAATGCAAATTAAAAAAATAAGTGATTTATCAAAAAACAATACAAGTCACGGATAATAATACAAGTTCTATGGTAACTAATATTAGGTTGTAAGCCGGAAATGGTTTTTAAATCTAATAATTTAGATAACTAATAACATATAAAGGGTGACAAAAAATGGCAAAATACAGGGAAATTGCCGGCTGGATACTTGAACAAATCGATAAGGGAGTCTATAAAAGCGGGGATAAGATATTATCCGAAAACGAACTTTGCGATATGTTTGATATCAGCAGGCAGACAGCAAGACATGCAATAGGCATGTTAATAGATAGAAATGTTCTAAGGAGTGCAAAGGGTAGCGGAACATTTGTTGCGGGAGGAATAGGCGCGGGGGCGTCGAAGAGAATAGCTGTTGTGACGACATATGTAGACAGCTATATTTTTCCAAAAACAATCCAAGGAATTGAAAAGAAATTAACAGAATATGGTTATACGATGCAGCTATCTTTCACCAATAATACATTCGTCAAAGAAAGAAGTATATTGGAAGATATATTGAAAGAGTCCGATATGGCAGGAATTATCATAGAGCCTACAAGGAGCGCACTTCCAAATCCTAATCTTGATTTGTATAAAAAGATTTCTGACAAAGGTATACAAGTTCTTTTTATAAATAGTTTTTATAAAGAGCTGAATATGCCGCATGTATCACTATCTGATGCGGCATGTGCTTACAGAGCCGTCAAATCTTTGATTGATGCAGGCCATAAGAAAATCGGCTGTCTTTTAAAACTCGATGATGGTCAGGGACATGAAAGATATGCGGGATACCTGAAAGCCATGATGGAGGCAAAAATAGATGTAGAAGATGCCAAAGTTGTATGGCTTGATACGGACAACCTCGAGCATATGTCGGATATTAGCAGTAGCATCAGGCGCAGATTTGCTGATTGTACGGCGCTTTTTGCATATAATGACCAGGTGGCTGCCAAAGTTATAGATATCTTGGAAAAAGAAGGTATAGATGTCAAAAAAGATATCTCTATAGTTTCGATGGATGATGCGGAAGGGGCTTTTTTGAATGGATTTGAACTTGATTCCGTACCGCATCCAAAAGACAGACTTGGCGAAAAAGCAGCAGAAAACTTGGTTCATCTAATACATAACGGTTCATATGATGCAACTTACGAATTTGTTGAAGATGTTATCAAAAGAGGCTCGGTAAAGAAAATATAAAGTATATAAATAATAATTAAAATATCTAAATAATATATGGAGGATTACAAAATGAAACTTACAAAAAACTACAAATTTTGGTTTGCAACAGGATCACAGGATCTGTACGGGGACGAGTGTCTTAGAAAGGTTGCCGAGCACTCAAGACAGATTGTTGAATATTTGAATAATAGCGGCAAACTCCCGTTTGAAGTTGTTTTGAAACCAACTCTTATAAGCCAGAGCTCAATCAGAAAAACATTCAATGATGCCAATAACGATCCGGAATGCGCAGGCGTTATTACATGGATGCATACTTTTTCACCTGCAAAGATGTGGATAATAGGTCTTCAGGAATATAGAAAGCCTCTTTGTCATCTTCATACACAGTTCAATGAAGAAATTCCATATGACACAATTGATATGGACTTCATGAATGAGAATCAGTCTGCTCATGGTGACAGAGAATACGGTCATATCGTATCAAGAATGGGTATAGAGAGAAAAGTAATCGTAGGACATTTTAAAGATGATGAAGTAATAGAATCGCTCGCTGCATGGATGTATACAGCAGTAGGAGTTATAGAGTCATCACATATCAGAGTTTGCAGATTTGGTGACAATATGAACAATGTAGCAGTTACCGAAGGCGACAAGGTTGAAGCTCAGATTAAGTTCGGCTGGGAAATCGATCACTACAATGTAAATGATCTTGTAGAAATAGTAGATGCTGTAAGTGAATCAGATGTAAAGACGCTGACAAATGAATATTACTCAAAGTATAAAATTATTCTTGAAGGTAGAGACGAGGCTGAATTTAGAAGACACGTAGAAGTACAGGCAAGACAAGAAATCGGACTTAGAAAATTCCTCGAAGAAAATAATTATCAGGCAGTAGTAACGCATTTTGGAATGCTTGGCGGATTGAAGCAGCTTCCGGGACTTGCCATTCAAAGACTTATGGAAGATGGATACGGCTTTGGCGCAGAAGGAGACTGGAAAACAGCAGCACTTGTTCGCCTCATGAAACTCATGACAGCAGGCAAAAAGGATGCTAAGGGTACATCTTTTATGGAAGATTATACATACAATTTTGTAAAGGGAAAAGAAGGAATACTTGAAGCGCACATGCTTGAAGTATGCCCAAGTATTGCAGATGGAGATATCTCCATAAAGGTATGTCCTCTTTCAATGGGCAACAGAGAAGACCCTGCAAGACTGGTATTTACAGGAAAAGAGGGATCGGGCGTTGCATGTTCGCTTATTGATCTTGGACATAGATTCAGACTCATCATATCATGTGTAGATGTAAAGAAAACTGAAAAAGAAATGCCAAAACTTCCTGTAGCAACAGCATTTTGGACACCACAGCCTGATTTGAAAATCGGTGCGGCAGCATGGATACTTGCAGGTGGTGCGCATCATACAGCATTTTCGTATGACCTTAATGCAGAACAGATGGTAGACTTTGCAGATGCAATGGGAATTGAAAGCGTTGTAATAGATAACAATACAAATATCAGAGACTTCAAAAACGAACTTAGATGGAATGAAATGTTCTACGGCAGAAGATGAATAGGAGAAAAATAATGGGAGCAAAAGAGACTATTTCAAACGGAAAAGCGATACTCGGTATAGAGTTTGGTTCAACAAGAATAAAAGCAGTACTTATAGATGAAGAGAAGAAGGTAATCGCAAGTGGATCTCATACATGGGAAAACAGACTTGAAGATGGCATATGGACATATAGCCTGGGTGATATATGGGGCGGCCTACAAGATGCATATTCCAATCTAAAAAAAGATGTTAATCAAAAGTATGACGTATTACTTACAAATGTTGCTGCGCTTGGATTTTCTGCTATGATGCATGGCTATATGGCATTTGATAAAGACGAAAAACTACTTGTTCCATTTAGAACATGGAGAAATTCCATAACAGAAGATGCATCTAAAAAATTAACAGAGCTATTTGGATATCATATCCCGCAAAGATGGTCTATAGCACACTTGTACCAGGCTATTCTAAATGGCGAAGAGCATGTAAAAGATATAGATTTTGTAACAACACTAGCAGGTTATATCCATTACAAACTGAGCGGCGAAAGAGTGATAGGAATAGGCGATGGCTCCGGAATGTTTCCTATAGATTCCAAGATAAAAGACTATAATAACGAGATGCTTGATAAATTCGATGCGCTCATTGCAGAAAAAAAATTCTCTTGGAAGATGAGAGATATACTTCCCAAGAATCTCGTTGCAGGCGAAAATGCAGGATATCTTACAGATGAAGGCGCAAAACTCCTTGATAAAGACGGAGATTTGAATAGTGGTATACCAATGTGCCCGCCTGAAGGTGATGCAGGAACAGGTATGGTTGCAACGAATTCTGTAGCAGTCAGAACAGGCAATATATCTGCCGGTACATCGGTATTTTCTATGGTTGTACTTGAGGATGATTTGAAAAAAGCACATGATGAACTGGACCTTGTAACAACTCCTGACGGAGCACAAGTTGCTATGGTGCATTGCAATAATTGTACATCAGATCTCAATGCATATGTGGGACTATTTAGAGAGTTCGCTTCTCTTACGGGAAAAGAGATTTCTGATGATGAGCTTTACAGTAAACTCTATTTAAATGCTCTTCAAAACGGCGATAACGATTGCGGTGGCCTCATGGCATATAACTATGTATCAGGTGAAAACATAACAGGATTTAATGAAGGAAGCCCGTTATTTATGAGAAAAGCGGATGCTAAAATGAATCTTGCAAACTTTATGAGAACACATCTGTATACAGCGGTTGGAGCGCTTAAAGTCGGCAATGATATATTGCTAAAAGAAGAAGGCGTAAAGGTAGACTATTTCTATGGACAGGGCGGATTCTTCAAGGTAAAGGGTGCAGGAGACAGAGTTATGGCTGCGGCTCTAAATAGTGAAATCAGAATGATGGAAACAGCAGGAGAAGGCGGCCCTTGGGGTGAGGCTATACTTGCGGCATATATGCTTGAAAAAGAAGATGCGGAGAGCCTTGAAAAATATCTCTTGGATAAAGTATTCGTAAATAATAGTGTAGATATCTGCAAGCCTATAGAGAGTGATGTTGAAGGCTTTGACAAATTTATGGATTATTACAAGAAAGGTCTTCCAGCCGAAAAAGCAGCAGTAGAGGCATAAAATATGGATTTATCAAAGTATAAAGTAAAAAAAATAAGTGTCCCGAATACATCGTTGCATTTTGCACCTGAGACCAGAAAACTTTATGAAAGAGACGTCCATACACCATTTCTTACAAGCGAAGATACATACAAAGAACTGTCAAAATACCTGGATTTTGAAGAAGTAAGTTTAGAGAAAATG
>Ga0065711_1034700_pt1 | contig 23361 bp, 12 predicted proteins | sample Hoacrofraction12_FD_59098 | JGI IMG/M metagenome (GOLD analysis project Ga0065711, IMG submission 59098) | Hoatzin crop microbial communities from Cojedes, Venezuela - Epithelial fraction 12 v2 (version 2) | ecosystem: Host-associated > Birds > Digestive system > Esophagus > Crop | place...
CAGGGCCCAGGCGCTGCGGGGAGCCGAGCGGCTGAGGAGACCCCTCCGGAGCTGCACGCAGCGCCACCGCCGCCCGCCCGCCGCCTCTCGCGAGACTTCCGGCGGGTCTTCCGGCGAGAGGTCCGCGCCAGGAGCGAAACACTGGGGGGGAAGCCGGAGAGGCGGCCGGCGCCAAAAACGGCCCTACCCTCAGCGCGCATGCGCGGTCTGGCGCCGGAACGTGCGCTTGCGCAGAGAGCGCCCGCCCGCCGTCACTCACAGCCCGGGCGGGAGCGCCCCTCCTCGCTCTCCGGCACCGCCCGCACATGCGCACTGCTCCGCTCCCGCGGCGGCTGGCTTTTCCCGCCGAAAGAGGGGGAAGCGCGCGAGCTGCCTCCTCGCGCGGGCAAGATGGCGGCTGTGAGGAGAGAGGGCGGCACCTGCCTCACGCCGCCGGCACCCGGCGCCATGGCTCGCCCTGCGCTGCCGGCCAGCACAGCGGACTGAGGCAGCGGCGGGTTGGGGGGTCGGGCGGTAGGACTCGCTGCGCGGGAGCTTTTCCCATGGCTCGAGGGATCGCTGTTCTGCGGCCCCGTCAGCGACATCATCGTCATGCCCCGGCAGTTTTCATCAGCCAGCTGTAGAGCAGCGCTGCTTGCAAAGGACCAGCCGTTTTTTACTAAAGCCATTTGTGTAATGAGAATAATAAAGTAGGCAGGTAGAGAGATTATTTCTTAACACCTTATATGTGACTCACCACAAGTATGCAGGCAAATAAATGGCCGATCTGTGACTGAACAGTTACAGGTGATTTGAGGATGGGTTCAATAATTAGCACGCCTGCATCTTTGCTGATGTGAGGAATTTTCAGCAAACCGCAGGTCAGAGAGAAAGACACAGAGTTGATGCAGCCCTGACATCTGTCAGTAGAGTATTTACACTGTTTAATGGCTGGATATGAATGAAGGCTCGTGGGTGGTCACCACTGTTCGTATCCTGGCATTCTCACACTCAGAATTGCCTGACATTTCTCCAGGTTTTGAGTGACAGATGAAGTTCCATCATGGACACAGGAGATATGTGTCAGCTATATATGCTGCTCTTCTGAAAAAAAGAAAATTATGATGGTTGTATGCACAGTGGTCTGTGTTCAGGACTCTGCTGAAAAGAGATGGGGGTTCTCTGGCAGTGTTTTCTGCATTTAATATTTACATTTAACATTATTCTGCATTAAGTGCGCTTGCAGCAGGTTGAGTTTGTTACCTTGCGCAGTATATACACAGGTCTGTTTACAGAAGTCATCAAAAGAACATGAAAATCAAGAAAGCACATTAGTGACTGAAGTTATGGTGGGAGTGAGTGACACAAAGCAGAAGAAATTCCTTCTCTAGGCATTCTGAAAAACAATGGAATCACTGGACAGTGGAGTTTGGTGATGGATAGAAATACTTGCTGCCAGGATTACCATTTCAGAGCTTTTCAAATTGGAAATGAACAGTTTTCAACAAGATCCAAATAAGATTATAAATATGAAGTCCTTTGCAGAAAAATTCACTTCGTTTTGTAGAGGAGTGGATTCAGTACTATTGTCCAAACCTATAAGGCTTTGTCATCCAGAAATGATCAATTACTTTGGGCAATGGGGCAAGGTTTGCAATCTGATCAAAATCCTTCAGGTTTTGACTTCATGAAGAGAAATGCACCAAGTATTTCCCCCTAAATCTGTGATGTGCTGTGGCAGGAGAATATTGCCATTGGATTGAAAAGATTGGCACAGTTGTCAGAAATACTAAATCACTGCAATTGTGAAGTAAGTATGGTGAAGTATTATTTTCAGAATTTTTAGTGCTTTCGATTAAAAATGGTTTAGCATCAGTTGAAGTTCCGTATAGGATTAGTGTGGTTTTAGTATGTAGTATCTACAGCCTATAATTTAAACCGCCTTTGTATATCAGTTGCCATGTGTTGAGGTGGAACTTTGATAAGGGCTTGAATAGGGAAGAAGCGAGTTTGCAAGGCATAAAATGTCAAGTGAGCAGGACCTGAGTAGTTGTTGAACAAAAATAAGACCTTAATGTTTCTTTTAAAACCAAACAAATACATATGCATTTTGCTTTAACAACATTTCCATTTTATGTCATAATGTATCAAAGCAAATAATTGTTTTGTAACAGGGTTTATAAGTGTAGTGTTCAGAGTAATGAATAATCTCTGCATTGGTTTAGAAATAAACCTGAAGCATCTTGTATTTTGTATCCTACAACTTACTGATACAGCATTTGGTCAGTGAAGACTTGCAGTGTTCTATGAATTTACTGTTGGAAAACTACGCTCTGTTTTGTAGTGTTTCTTTGTGGAGTTAGCAGCAGTTACCCAGCAACTTCCAAACAGAAGTGTTTCAAGCTCTTATATGGCTTTTTGCAGTATGGATGCATTAAAGCAGCCTGCTCCCTGAGTTTTACCAGTGTCTTGATTTCTGTTCTGTTGACCTTGTTTATGTGTAACTCACATGGAATTTAATTCAGTCTACAAAAGAGTACTTAGCATTAGAACTGCCTGGGAAGCAAAATGAACACAATGATACTTGCACAGTTGCACCAGTAAAACTCCTCATGAGGACAGCCTTATCCCAGAATGAGAATACATTTCTCAGATTGCTTTTATCACATTGCAAGTGTTATTAACTAAAACACAACCTCCCCCCTCACAAACTGCTCTTCTCCTAGCATCGGAAGATGTAGACTCAGCGCTCTTAGTTAGAATAAAATGTCCCCATGAGGATTTTTTTTTTTGCATAATCAGTCCAGCAAATTTTTTCATGGAGGTCTTACGCTCGAGACCAGTTCTAACAGAACTGCGGTGACTTTAAAAAGTATGAAATAGGATCACTAATATAATAGTAGGATCTAATCAGCAGTGAACAGAGAAATGGTTATAGGCATGGGTCCTGCCATAATCTGAACCTAAATGGTCTAGAGCTTGAGCTTCACAAACTTGAACTGTGACAAGCAGATACTGCGAGTACGTTGGAAGAATGTTCAATTCCCTTTGCACTTGTAGTGCCTCATTTTTGCTTAATTGTACTCTTGTGTACTTCAGTTTAAGAGCAGTCATTCCTATTATTACTTTGTAATTGTTTATGACTGTTAAATATTTCATAGCTTTTAAAATATTACTGTTTCTATTCCTGTTACAGACATGTGGTGCAGATCAACTAAACAAATGTCTAATTGTTCTTTGCTGACTAGATTATAGAGAAAAGGTTTTAGTAGAAGACTAAACTTTATTAGACAAAGGAACTAAAGCTGAATATGTTCACTGAGTATGTAAGAAATCAAGAAGCATTTATGTCAGCTTTTGTCTGCTCCCAAGGATTATTATGATAAATCATAATGTTCCAGTTAATGTCCAGCATTGGTTGTCTGGGAGACAGACTTCTGTCACTCTGAGTATAGAAGGGAACTGTAAGGGAAAACGCAGTCTGATAATAACGGGAAGCGATATGTGTGTGAAAGGAGAACAGAAGTCATAATTATTTCCTTCTACTATTTTTTTCAGATAACAAGTATCACACTTTGTGGAGACTGCACTTTATTTTAGGTATGTAAAGATGTCACAAAGAAGGTGATCTGTCTTTAAAGTTTCTTGCTTCTTCTGACAAGTGTTGCTCCACCCAAAGTTATAGTCTGTAGAAGACAAATATGCATAACTTGTTTTTCATTTAGACTTTAGGAAGTCTATTTATAGCTAAATGTCTAGAAGTTTCTGTAATTTACATCTGAATCCTTCTTATTCCACAAGTAAATACATTTACAGTATCTGCCTATAAATGTATGTATAACATTTACACCAAAGAGAATTTTTTCACAGAACCAGTTCTGAAGATGGAAAATCTAAATATAAATGCCATCATCAACTACATTTTATCACTCTGTTTTAAGAGCTACCATGGATACTACCAGAAAGATCTGCTTCCTGTAATAGAAATCCACTGTCCCAAATAACAATGGGGTCTTTTGCCTGGTGTTTTGCTTTACTTAATGTTAGAAAAGTAGTTTGACATACTCAAAATGATCTTAGTAAATTGTATGCCCAAAACCGTAGAACTGCAATGTAGGTAGTTGTCATTCTTGTAGTAGTCTTTACCCAAGTGGACACTTCTTGGGAGCCTAATGAGCTCTTCATCAGTACCGACAATTTGGAACTAACTGAAGAACTTTGAGGAACTGTAGGTGGAACAAGTGTGTTGTAAATTTTCAGATTTGGCTCAGCCTTTACTTTCTTTTCAGAGCCAATGCTGTGGATAAATCTGAGGGTGGAAACACTGCTATAGTATTCTAGAGGAATTTACAAGGAGTCTTTCTGCAACATGCTCAGCAGCTAAAGCCATTCACACTTCAGTGCCTAGAATTAGCCCCAGGGTAGTAATTAATAAAAAGATTTGTTGAGCAGGATGTAGTAAATGTATGAAGAATGCTTAAAGGAAAGTCATCTAAGGCAGTTGGTTTTAATAAGAAACAGGAATAATAAAGGATACTAATAATATTTTCCACTAACTGTGGTTATTTTGAAATACTGAAATTCTGCATCTGCAGATTTAAGCATGTGTAAGGAATTCTACAAGTAATGTTGTAATTTTGGGGCCAGGATTTGTTTAAGGTATTGAGCCTACACTATGAGCTAAACAACATAGAACATTTTTTCCTTCAGCATTTTTCTTAATGTGCCATTATTTTCTAACACTTACCTCCACCATTTCACCTCCTTTAATTTCTTGCTCATGAGAGAATTTTTCTGATTTGCACAAAAGCTTCCCATTTACCATGTTCACAGTACACTGTTGAAGCAGATTTAAAAATGACAAAAAATTTTATATTTTGAAATTTAATTAGAATAAGTAGGGGACTACATAAATAGGAAATAAATTATACCAATGCTTCATAATCACATCTGCTAATTTAAATAGGAGACCACAGCATTTTAATAAGAGTTTTAGAAGCAACATTTCTGTTTGTTGAAATGATAGAAATGTATGCTAATAGAAATGGTACAAACACATTTCACTCATACACAGAAACTGGAGTATAAGGGTGAATGAAGAGATGCACCTGTTCCCGAAATACATTACCTTCATCTTTTTGCCATCCATAGTGGTAATGTCAGCCTCTTTTCCAAGCGTAAATGAGTTAGTTACAGATTGCTTGGGTGTTTTTGATGTCACAACAAAGTCATCTCCTTTTTGTTGTATTTCAATAATAGGCTTGATATCTTTGGCGAGTTTGATAAGGTCATCTGGCAATGCTGTAAAAAAGGCAAAAAGGACTTTTTCTGTTATGAAGTAGTGTGTTGATATGAAATAGCAAATGCTTTTCTCCGATAAAGGTGCAAAAGATACAAACCAGTAATAGGAAGGGATGTCCAAGTTAACAGACAAATCCTATTTTGGATTCCTCACTTATCTATGGGCATATTCTTCCATTCCATCTAGTCTGTATAGATTTTGATATTATATTCATTAGTCTTGTGTCAGAATATGTATTGTTTCTTTCAGTAGCGGCTTGCCACGTGATGACATTTCTCCATGACGAAAACCATGTGTGTATTATTTTGTTTCCCTCCCTCTTCCCAGGGAGATTGGAGGTGGGGGTTATCGGTGTAGTCAGAGCTGCAACAGTGCAAGTAACCTCGACCTGCCTTGTTGGGGTGTTTCTAGCATGATTTGGGACTATTACCTTTAGCAGTAGAGGGATTGGTTCAGGCATCATACTGTCGGACTAGGCTTTTCAACTGTAACTGAATTTTATTCTACTGAATGTCTCTCACATACCTTTAAAACCCTCAATGTGAACGTTTTGTCAAGGTTGTCAAGACGGTAAGTGCATTTTTATTAATGTAGGCACCTACTAAGTCATAACCACCAAGTCTGTTACTTAAGGATTACTAAACAGCTATCACATATGTTAATCGCTAGTGCTGTAGAAAGTGCGTGCACTACCAATAGCACATTGGAAAGCTGTATACATCATAGACAACTTGTTTCTAGTTAAATGTATTTATGAAGTTATGTGTTAATCAAAACAAGTTGATTTCTGATATACCTCTTCTTTCCTGAGAGACTCATCTAATGTTAAGATACCGATTTGGGGGTTATCTGTAACATTTCTACATTGATTTGTACAATTTTCAGCTTCTTTCCGTTTCCAAATTAGACTTAACAGACTTTCCTGGCAGGGGGTAGTTTTTCCCAAACAAAATTTAAAAATAGAAATACAGTAATAAAAAATGTCATGCAAAGTGTTGCAATCTGAGCAAATTATTTCAGAAGTAGCTAGACACTTACCAAGAGCTTTCAGAAACGCTTCATAGTTCTCTTGAGCATAGACCTGCCAGGTTCCATTGAATGCCATTATGGATGTTATAACGCAGTTTAGGGCGGTGGTGCTAGCAGAAAAGCGAGGGCTGTCCCTGGTCATTCAGATGGTATTTATGGAAAGGGAAAAGCCAGCCCAAATTGTGAGATGACTGGCTAATTATTAACCGTGAAAGAAGAATTATTAATCATTTATTTGTTCTTAATGATCATAACCTCTAGTTCATTCTGCTTTGTAGAAAGCCTTACCTTGACCAGCTGGTTTGGGATGTTATGTTTATTGTGGGTTACTGAACTTGGGTAGTTATTCATAACTTGTAAAGTGTTGCGTGGTTTTCTTTTTGTTCACAACTTCTGTGTTTAATACATTTTCTGTGTTTTGGACAGAATTCTTCAGATAAAATGGCATAATTTACAATAGAAGAGAGGTAATTAGTGTCTTGCAGTAGGAACTTCCTAATAATCACAATATTCTGTACCGTGGGCGCTTGGACTTAAATGATGTCCTGATGACTTAAAATCCACAGCTAGTTCTTCCAAAATTGCGGTCCTCCTATTACTTGAGGACACGGAAAATTATGTTGGAGTGGCACCATCAGTTATTACTTTATCCAGTAGCTGTCAGTAATGTGCATCTACATATGTATTAAATTCAATTTGTTTTGGTCTTTTTTTAATAATTACTGCATACATAGAAGACTAAAGGTAAAATAACATGGAACATTGCTTGGAGACTGAAATGAAAGAAGTAAATAGGATGTATTATTTTTCTTCTCACCAATAACACCAAGAATTCCTCACTCATTATAGCTATTGAGTGATATTCCTTGCTATCTGTGCAAGCATGACTGTTGATTTTGGAAGACATTCATTAGATTATGTGTCTTGCAATTATATTGCTTAATTCAAATAGAGCCTGTATCCCAGGGGTAGGTGACCTTTCTAAGTTAACTTTTATTAGTCCATGCTGGTCAGTAATTCTTCTATTTAAATAGAAAACCAATGCTGAACTTTTTCTTACAAATTCACAACTTTTAGTATGTCATTTTAAAGAAAATTCACACACAAAAAGACAATTTTGTAATTGTATTTACATATGATAATATCTGAGTAGCAAGGATGAGGTACTGCTAATGAATAAGGCTGTATTTATGTGTGGGGTGTAACACACATGAGCTCTAAAAGGTACATGTTTATACTAGAGTTATTTTAAGACACGATTCATCTGTTTTACTGTAGAGTAATGTTAATGATGCCATCAGGCATCAGGGTCTGCTTTTCTTCATTCACTATAAGATGAATCTAGACAATTAGCTAAGCTCTCACTTTTTAATTTTATTATATTAAATGATATAAATTATATAAATTTAATGTAAATAATGTCTGAAATGTAACTGCCTTTAGTCAAATGATTGGCAATCCTGTACAGGATTGCTGTGCTCGTTCATGTTGACACTGGAATAGCAGTGTCCCTCATATAACTGGGAAAAATACTGCTATTGTGAGGACAGTTTATACTAGTTTGTGGAGCAAGGTAAGATGCTATTTTGCTGAATAAATGCATTTAGCTGGATGGCTGTATTAGGAATGCAATCTTTTTTTATGGCAGTTTTACTGGTAGAAGCTGGGAGTGTAGCTGTGGCTTCAGAGAAGTTGAGGGGCCAGACTTTTCTACATCCAAAATAACTGAACATAAGTAATAAACATAAAAATCTCTTTAATTCTAAAGAATATAGGTGTCCAGTAGGATGTTCCTCTGTAAAGAACCAAGCTTTGAAAATGTCACTGCCCTGTTTTCTTCCCGTATGGCTTAGGTTTGTAAAGGTGCATACTTCAAGGCCCTGATTCAGCACAGTACTTAGGGAAATTCCTAACTTCCCACACACAGACAGGCTGACCGATTTCAAGATGGGTGCACTTGACAACAGTGCTGAGGTGTCACCAAGGGTAGAAGTTTAATAATACACATACACAAGCATTTGTCAGCTACAAGATAATCAATAACACATAGTGATTTAATAAAAAAAAACTCCACTGAAAGCCTGGTTCTCATACGTGAATCCTCGGGTATTTCACACACAGATTTACTAGGAAAGAGTTTCTCCGTAAGGTGAACAGGCCTGTGTACACATGTGCGTGCACACACACATAAGAATTGTTTTCTAACAACTACCAAAATAAGAATGCTAAAAGATTACTAAAATAAAACTAGAGACATAAGCCTGAATTTTATGGCAGAGACACTGAAAGGAATTCGACGGAGTTAAATTCCTTTTAAATTCAATGAGATATAATTTGCTAGTTCATTTAGGCTTTTTCATTACAGTCCCAGCTGGGACTTCCTCTTCTTCCATTCCTATTGGTATCTCTCCATGCTTATAGACACTGATAGTAACCTGCCCTGTTTCAGAACCATACTTATTCTTGACATAGATGCTGTATTTTCCTGTGTCTTCATTGCAGACTTTCTCTATGGTGATTGTGACAACTGTCCCCTTCACATCCATTTTGTAGCGATCTTTAAAGACGATAACCTTCTCATTTTTGAACCAAGTGATTTCTGGGTAAGGATCTCCAGATACACAGCAAGTTAAACACAGGGTCTATTGTAAAACAGATAGCAGAAATAGATTATGAAAATGTAAATGAGCAAGGAAATCCAGTTGATGAGAAATTAAGAAAAATAAAAATCAACTCTCTTAGATTTTCAATAGGTGAGATTCCAGGACTGTCCACTCCTTTTCCTCTTATCCTCCAGTATAATCAGGATTAACCTGACTGAATTCACTGTGCCTGACTCATATTTGTGCTGCTTTCTGTAGCTTTCTTACATTGTAAAGTGACTCTTAAATAGGCACATGGTGAATTTGCAATTACTTTACAGATTTTTTTATTCTGCCTGTGTACCAGTAAAGGGGAATGTGACCCAGAAATGTAAGCAGTAAGTTTATATGTTGGGAAAATCAGGTCCAGCACTTAGAGGCCTTAGACTAATCCTATAAAATGGGAAGACAGCAGAAAGGCTCTGGCTGTGAAACAGACCTAGGACGCAGTAACATCTGTAACCTGCAAGAAGGAGGTTCTGTGCCGCAAAGAGCACCTATATGTGCAGAAGCACGTGCATGTTTGGAAGCACCACCAATATAGGGGGCTGGTACAAGTGTTGTGGATGGTACCACTTCACACCTTTCGCAACTGCAGTAGCTCAGGAAAGTTCCTAGGAACATACAGGAGCGGAAAACAAGTAGTTTTCTCCCTATCAGTTATTCTTCTATGTCTGTGCAAGGGCCAATTATACAAACAGTTACTCAATGTTACCTTGTCTTCCATGATGGTGGCAACATCTGGCAGACCTTGAACAACTCTGGCACGACCTGGAAATGAACAAATACAACCTTTTAGTTTTACTTATCAGCGTACCACTTGGCTTTGTTTCACAGAAGGAAGGAGATTAATTTACTTACACTTTTCTGCTACTGCTGCTTCCCTGAAAGCGAGAGACAGTAAATTATAGTGGTTTTATTTATTAGGCATTGTATTCTCAATACAGAGTATGACACTCAAAATAGATTCAACTGTGAAAATATTTAGGGAGGAACTTACTTTAGCCTTCTGTGCTCAGCCAGGGCATCTTCAAAGGCTGCAAGGAATGAAAAGGCCTTAATGAAAGTTGCTGTTTATTTCATTTGACTTAGTAGATTTAACATAATGCAGCAATGTTGTAATCACAGGTGTTTGTGCACATAGATATGTATAATTATCATCTAGACAGTATCTATATCTGCCTTAAGGAAATATGAATCTATTTATATACTACTGAAACAAGTGGGATCTAATACTCCCTTTCCAAAGGGAAGGAAAAAACCCTAACTTTGAATAGTCTGGAAAAGTCCTGGTAAACCTGAAGCCACATTCTCTTTTCCAGGATCCCACCTGTAAGCTCTGTTGGCCTATGGAGGAATCGAACACATCCCAGGAGCAGCTGCCCTCTCACTCATCCTTTCACCAGGAGTGCCTTACGCTATGGCAGAAAGGTTCCCTAAAGGCTTCAATCCTTGCTGCTGCACACTTCTCGTCTCCCCCTGTTTCCTCTGACTTCTATGGGCACTTCACTGTCCGTCTTAACCCAATTTCATAGCGTGCTGTCATGGAACTGCGGCTCCATCTCAAATAAAGGAGGGAAGAATCACTGCCCATGATTTGAATGAATCTTGGAAAGCAGCTCAGGTATATATCATTCCTATGATGCTATTGTTTGACTCAGCTTACCTTGTCCAGACAAGTCAGTTGACAGTTTGTGAGAGGTGTTCCCATCAAATAACTCCAGGGTGTATTTTCCTTTATCTGCATCTGTTGGGTTCAGTATGTGAAGCCAGATCTGATTCATTGTGCTCCCAGATTTCAGTCTGTCACGGCTTTCCAGTTGTTTCTCCCTAAGTAAACAAATGATATCATTTCAATAGTATTGAATAGAGCTGTATAATTTAGAACACTAACTTTTTTTAGACCTGCTGGTTAGAATAAGGGAGTGGGAGTCAGGAGGTCACTGTTAATTTCATGGAGAGTTATGTACTCAGTCACTTTTGAAAATCTCGTGGGGCATCTCGCTGTGCTTTTAGGCAGTTTGCCAAAGCTCTACAAAGTCTACAAAAGACCTCTTAGTTCTTATTTAGGAGATTAAATAGGATTTAGATGTTGAATATTTGTAAGTGTTTAGCCCTTAAATGTTATTGAAAATTGGCCTCCTTACATATGTGCGTAGGTGGTATCTAATAAAACACCATTTCTCTATTTTTTTAAGACATTATGAGACTGTTAGCTAGTGTTTGGAAATAATTTTATAATGTTTGGGAATATTTGTTTTTCAGAGTGGGGGAATGGAGTGGTTTAGGGAAGTCCTAAGTAGTAGAAATAAAGAATTTGAAAAAAAGAACTTCTTTAGCTGTCTGTAACCAAGGTGGCTGTAACTGAGCAGGACCTTAAATGCATCATTATTATTCTAGTAAAGATGATCACTTATAAATATTTCTGCAGTGCAAAGATAAAAATAACATGATTGCTTTTTTTGGAATTCCCAGACATGTTTCAGGATGCAGAGTGAATTGTGTTTTTCAGCCTTTACTCAGACAAATTTACCATTCCCTTAAAAAGCTGCAGGCTCAGGCCCAACATATTTCATTTTGATGATAAACAGTTACAAGCAACAGTACTCCAGAAGCCTTGCAAATATCTTTTGGGGACTTACTTATGATACCAAGTTGTTTTCATGTAGTCTGTGTAGTACTTCACGTCTGTGTAGATTTTGATGCCTTCTGCAGTGGGCTGAATTTTCAGAGGTGTAGCAGAAAGAGCTAATAGTATAATTGAAAGACTGAAATTGAGGAGGATGTTCAAGAAAGTACAGTTTTACATGTTACGCAAACAAACTCCCAAGAAACCTATTAACATTTCTCTCTGGAGAATCTGGCTAGCTGAAAGTAGGATTGTATTCTATGTCTTGAAGACCCTGGATCTTTTAGCAGCTGGTAGAAAAATTTCAGCATCTTTTCTATGGACTTGGGTCTGGAATACACATCTCATAGATAGAAATAATACAATTTGGCCAAATTCACATAGCAGCATGATGTGACAAGGAGCAGGCTGCTGGCACGTAAAGGTCACATAACTGTTTGTAAGTGCAGAGGGTTTTATGTCCCTGGTTTTATTTACTGACCATCCTCCTTGACAGTTTGATGGTGCTTCTAACACTTAAGGGACAGTAAGTGCATGGTATTGTGCTTGATCCAAACCCAGGGACAGCTCCTGTGAGCAGTTTGCTCTGATCGTGGCACCCCACATTTCTCCCCTTCTATTATTACTGTGTCAGCTGAAGAGAAAATGACATACCACTGATCCTACACAGCTCCTTGAGAAGGTCTTCAAAGGCTGTAAAAACATAAAGATTTAACTGTCTATAAATACAATATTTAGCAAATCACATCTGACCTACCAACTTAATTTCATTATGTTTAGGATGTATTATATCGAGTAGTTATTTGTTGTCTTTTTCTGTTGCAAAGCTTGCTCGGAATGGAGTTTTTACACTGACTCATTTATTTTTAGATGCTGAGCATTTGTAACTAAATTTAGATGCTTCTATCTTCCTTAGCACTCAATGTGTGCGACAGACTGCCTCACAGAAAGCAGATTTATGTAGCAAGTTTAAGTGATAGATTCCAGATGTCAGGGTAGGATTTAATCTTGGGAAGCAGAATCTTCTGATTGATGCTGAATTGAAGTGACTGAAACATTATTGAGCTTTTAACTGTGGTGCTTGACAGAATCTATAATGCGGTCAGAGCTTGATAAATGAGTATATATGTAAATGACATTAGAATGTCAGAACTGCGTATTTATTTTTCAATTTCCAGAGCATATTCAGAGCACTGAAAAGTAAAGCAGGAATCTGCAGTAACATGTAACTGTTTTTCCACTTGTTGTTGTCATTAAGAACTATTCTGTTGTTGTAAGTCAGCCTCAAATTTTTTTTTGTTGGAGGGGGATGCAGAGTGGAAATGGAAGTTTGTTCTCGTGACGCTTCGGAGGACTGGCTGAACTTCCAGGAGTGAAAAGTTGTCTGTAGATTATCAAATGAAGTACAGTACGGACAGATACAAAGAAAAGCTCTGAGATCAGATACAAAGGAGACTTTTATTCTGTTCGTTGGGCTCTGTGTAACTCTTGCAGAATATGAGACTCTTTCACATAGTGCATTTTATGACTCCAAACTCACATGAAATACTTGTGATTTTTAAAATTATCAGCATATATATACATATGCTATATTATATCAGGAAATTCTTTAAATTTGACCAGTAACTTTTTATGCAGGTTTTAATCCCTGTAAAAGCATGTAGGTACTATGGTATTTAACAGTGTGATAGAAAGTTACGATATTTGTTTTTAAATCCAAAATTAATTCCAGGCAGGGGTGTGAATGTGTATTATTGCCTGATACAAGGTTCTCTTACCTCCTTTTGTGAGATCAAGTTGGGTGTAGTCCTCTCCTCGGTCATCTGAAACAAGTGCTTTGTATTTGCCCTCATCTGCTTTGGTTATCTAGCAAATACATATGTACAAATGTAATATTTATTTAAAAAGCCCCAGAAAGCCCAAAACCAAACACACATAACACACACCCCCAACAGAAATTTCATGTATCATTGAAACAGGGTAGGATTTGGAAAATGGGGAAAAGCTGAGATTTTATTCTTCCCTCCAAATTAATTTGGCTGGACAGATCAGAAAGGAGGGCAAAAAAGGCAATTTGCCCCAGAATCTCCTTGGAAAGGTTAAAATGGGCCCCGGTTCATTATGAACTGATACGTTGTCGGTTGTGGAGAGTCAGCATCTCCACTTTTGCCCTGTTACTCTGTGCCACTGCATGCCCCAAGTGGTGTAAGCTACAGATACGTCTGGGACTCAGTGATGATGAATTCCCACTGCTCCATAAATTTTGCTTGTGTTGCTTTGCAAATGCTTTTGACTTCCAGCCTGCAACGTTCCTGCTGGTCTTCAAGACTTGTGTGAGCAGAGATCCCTGTTCACTTACATTTATCTGCTTGTTTTCTATATGTGATTCAGCTGTTTGAAATTAAGATGAAAAATCAACCCAAACAAGACTCAAATTAGCCCACACTTTTCTTTTTAGCCACTCAGGACATGTTAAACTTTTAACAACCACTCACTGTTAAAACCATGTTATTTCTTGTTCAGACTATTCAGACTTAACTGTGTTAATTAGTTTCTTTTTTGTGCTTTTCTTAGTATTTGTTCAATTTCATTCATTTAGTGGGCACTATGCAAAACACAGATTGACTGTTAATATGATCAATCCATATTTTTTGCATTTTCATGTGATCACCAAAGCCTTTGTGCTGCTCTATGTTTTTCACCTTTTTAATGCGCAGAGTTCCTATCCCAGTCTGTGGATCAAACACACCACCTGCTCGTGCTTTCTGATTGAAGAACCATTGGAAGCTGGTGTCCTTTCTCAGATTTGTTGCCTGTTTAAAGTTAACATTTAGAAGTCAGTGTCCCAAATGCCTTTTATTTCTGAATGTCTTGATTCCCTTCTAATATGAAACATCACTTGCGTTAGAGGATTGCTGAATAATCTTAGAAACTTCCTTCTCTTTTAAACTTTCTGTCCAAGATATACCATCTCTTAACTTTCATTCGTCTGCAAATAAGCATTTGGATGAGCGTTGCTCATACCCTTCCCTTAAAATTCACATCTAAAATTTAATGCTGAAGCAATTCAGACTGTAGTTGCATCACATAGCTGTATGTACCTTGCAGGTAAGGAGTACTTCACAGTTCTCAGTAACCTTCCATTTCAAATTCTCTATAAAATGTGGACCTAGAAAAGAAAAGAAATGTCTTTTGCAGTGCATTTCTGCAGCTCTTGAGTGTTCCCTACAGAAATGCCTCCATCTAGTGGTGAAGACCCAGGGACGGTCTGTGGGGAATGCTGCACTGCAGAATCCTGTCTCAAAACATAGTTAACGGCGCTGCCCAGCCAGTCCTTTATGACTCTGCTTTGCATCAGGTCAGTGTAGGAGTCGATAGGTATTTCCCAGGTGAATTGCAATAGAACAGAAAAGCCATATACGTTCTGATTTTCTTCCTGATTCTGGGAGGGTAAACTGGGGGACAGATTACTTTATATACACTTTCATCTTGTATTAAGCATCGCTGAAGACAGGAGTCTGGATCTATAGTCTAGTGTGGTATCACAGTTGTTACTAAGTGTATATTTTTATTCCTGCTAGAAGGGGATCACATTTCCAGTTGTAGTATTTTTTCTCTGAAACTGTTTTATAAATTTTCTTATTCATTAATATAAGATAGGGGATAAAAATGAAAGTGAAATGCATGGTTCTTTTTAAATTTATATGAAGAATCCTGTTTTCTACAAGGAAAGTGAGGGGATCTTAACTACATGATATATATTCAGATTGGACAATTTTCAGAATCCGAAATGTTCAGTGTTACAGCACTGATGCAGAAGATCTATACTGAGGATTGTGGCTAGCATGGCTAAAACTATTTAAATAAATTATTTTGCAGAGTATCTTAACATAAGGAATCTTATCCTAGTGAATTAATCATCTTAAATAATACACTTAAAAAAGATGATAAAGAAAAGTATTTAGAGCACTCAGTGAAATAGCTTTGCTCAGGTTTTGCCGTGCTGTTGGCATAGTTCTGGCAAGTCGTTAACCTTCAGTTTATCTTACCCTGCTTTTTCTTCCATGCTCTCCGTTTTGCATCAGCCTCCTCTGCAACTTTAGCAAAACCTGTGAGAACAGCAATGGTTAAAGTCAACAAACCCCTCACTATTTCTCAGTGTAACACTTCAGAAATTTCTGATCATGAAAGGTATTATCATTAGCGCTGTGGCATTTGTTTATGAGGCATCTCTAGTGCATCAGTCACCTCTGGTCCCCACTGAGGACCCTGAACAGATTAGTGCCATCATTCTTTCATTGTACTGGTTGCTCAGAAACTAGCATTTATTTTCATTAAAATAAATGTCTTTGAAGACCTGACCCTTATGCATTTAGGATATTAAATAGGGGTTTTGACCATTCAGAAAGGTTGGCTAGAAACCCTGAAATTAAAATATTTTGAAAGTAAGAAACACAGAAGAAGGCAGAGAGCATAGAATTTGCTTCCGTTTTAGACAACCACGTGTAACTTTAGTTATCTCTACTTGCTGCATTGTTAGTAAAGAAAAATGAGCATTTTTAGAGCACAATTCATCAAAGTTATTTTATATCCTGAACTTAACATGTGCTGAATCACTCTATAAAAAGTGCCTCTTTCTCTCCACTGGTTGTAAAGGGAGTGGAGTAGACTTGACATTTTATAGACACTTTGCATTCATAAAGTTTGGAAGCTTCAGAATGTCACTTGAAAGCAAACTACAAGAAATGAAAATAGAGACAGACACTGTGTAGGGAAGTATTTGAGAATCTTGTTACTTTCTATTTCTAATTAATTAAAATGTCTCTCTGTACTAGCATATGCAGGGACCCTCTATGTTTCATGTTCAGCTTGCTTTATTGCTTGGACTTGTCCTCGAGTACCATTGACACTGGTTTCATTACTGCATTCAGTTTAATGCAACTAACCAGCTGTTAAATACGCTGAATTTTCAGTCTGATCCTGTCCTGAGATAAATGAGTCCATGAAATAATAAATGTCATACAGTTCACTGCCAAGACACAGACAGTTTGCCATAGCAAAATAATATGTAAAACATTTGAAAAAAACCCCTAAGCATTCCACTGGCTGTTTTGCTTTGGCAGATCATTTTTGTCATCAAGGACCCTATTTGTAAGACCAAAAGCTTCAATTTATGTTAAAAGAAATTCAGATAATTTCTTTTGTGATTCCTGGACTTTAAATGCGTGCTAAAATAAATACTTGTTCTTCCCATTCCCAGTGTGCCTTTATCACTGTTGGAAATAGTTTGGGGTGTTAAGTGCCTGGAAAACTTTCCACCGAGCAAGGCAATCTATATTTGATCCTGAATTTCCACTTACATTCATCCACAAGAGCTAGGGTGAATTGATTTTTAGCTTTTCCATCTTGCAGCTTGGCTGTGTACGTCCCCTTATCGTCATCACAGAAATTCTGGATTATCAGTTCTATGAGACCTTTTCCTTTGACAAAGTTTATTTTGTGTGTCTGTGTAAAACAAAGGAAATATGATAAACTGAATAGTTTTTCCACAGCAGAACTGTTCCAGGGCCAGATCCTGGCACAGCATCTTCTGCAACACTCAGACATTACAGTCCTTTTACAGATGCATCCTTACAGATTTCCCTCATCTTACAGGAGTAATGAAGCCAATGCACTCTGATAGTATTTTGGGATTCATCTGTTATTAGTTTATGTACCTAAGTATAGTAGAAATGCTTACAGCAGAACTTTTCTCTGAGAGAAAGTTTCTGTTGAAACCACATAACACAATACGTTATTTCTTGTTGGATATTACAGACTTTTCAGCTTACCAGAACCTGCAAGATTTTTAGTATAATAGAAGCGTTGCACTTAACTACACATCCGTGGCATGTAATTGCATATTTGGGCAATGAGGAGTAATGTTGTCACTCTCTTCACATCGTGCAAGCACTACTAAACCTTTTATACGTACACCCCAAAACCTGCCAGCCGCTTAAACAGAAATACCATCGTTATGCCTTACTGCCTTGTTTGCGCTAAGCAAATATTGTCATTACAAAGAGCTTGACGACTACTTTGTAATCATGGATAACCATGTCAGTTCTCCAGTGTAGAAAAGACAGTTCTTAGAATAGACAAAGCCTTCAATAAATTTGCTACACATTGTGTTAAAAAACCCCAACATCACAATAATAGCTCTGGAATTCTTTGGGCTAGTCCTGTCCCTTTGTTATGTCTGTTCTTTTTGTTATCTTGGCATTGCTACACTGCATTTAACTGACAGGCAAATGATTTATATTGTTCTTCATTCTCAACTGTTCTCCCCTCTGGTCCTGTCATTCCAAATACTTTTTAAATGTTATAATATTAACTTGATATGGGAAGACAAGAAAGAGGCCAGAACATTTTTTTAACTGTATCAGCAGGTTGGAGTGCACTTCCAGTGCCTCAGACTGAGAAATAAATCACTTTGATCTGCTCTTAGAATTAATGAGATTTATCCTTATTCCGTTCAAAGAGACAGAGTGCAAAGCTTGTGGCTTTGCTTGGTAAAGCAGAAGAAAAATATCCTGTCTCATTGTGAGAGATGGTATTTCTTTAGTATTCACTGAAAGGAGTCAAGCTTGTTCATCAAAGACAAAGCTGTCTGTCCTGCACAGGTACATTTGTAGTATCAGATGAATTACACATGGCTGAAGTTTGTTCTCAGAAAACTCCCTTATAAAAGGGAAGTCTCTGCTGCAGCAAGATTGTTGGTGGCAGCCTTTCAGGAGGGAGGGGATAACAGGAAAGCTGGATAAGGAGGGGATGTTCTCTGAGTGTTACCGCTGAAGGTTTTGCTGGCCATAGCACAGAGGAATATTACACTGTCTTGAACTAACAGCCTCAGTGCAGCAGCCTTGCTGGATACTAGGACTGGACAGCTTGAGAACCAGACAGGTAGCTTTCTGTTTATGCACAGTGGAAAACCAAGCCCTAGAATCTTCCAAAAACACACATCAAAATGTCTGGTGGGAATTTAGAAAACTGGGAATGTACCCATTTGCTCTGTCTCCCTGTTCATCAGGAGGAAAGTAAGTCAGAATTCAAAACAAAACATACTGGAGTACTTGTAAGCTCCTTGTCGTTGAAGATTAAATGCAGCTCTGCATTCGGTGACAGCTTTTCAACCTCCAACCACAGCCGCACTTCCCCTTTCTCCAGAACATCAATGTTCCATCCAGATATCAGCTTGATCACTGGAAAACAGAGAGAACCACGGAGGGGAATTCATTGGCAAACCACAGAATTTAGCTCAGCCAGTTTTCTGGCAGGGTTCCCCTTTCAGAGTCTATACATATGGTAGTGGCTTCTTACTGGTTCAACTTACATGGGTTCCTGATTTCATGGCTATGTTTCAATAACTTGTCCAGATCTGAAATGGAAAGAATAACAAGTCATTTAGATTAGTACAACTAGGCCAAAATGAACTCATTGTATTAATTTAATTTGATTTGTTAATGAGCTTTATTTCTGTCAAGAAGAAGATAATAAGTACAAAACATTTGATAGCGGGGAGGACTAGAGAAGGTTGTGAAGATGTTTCTTAGTTATGTCTGAATAAAATGTTGGTTGTATCAATTCAAGAAACATATTAAAGAAGTTTTAAATCACTGTGATGACATAGCTGTGTATGAAATCTGAACTGTAATGGAAAAATGACCTTCCAGGGGCATGGAATCTTTTCTTCGGGGACTGTAAAAGAAACTGCCCTTGAGCCTTCAAGGAATGGGAAACGTGTTTCTGATGATGCCACTGTCATTATCACTCACTATTCCTCCATGAGAATCTTTCCTCCAAACATCTAATATTAGAAAATTATGTGCATTAGATTTTTGTTCCTGTCAATTATTAGGTTTTACCTTCTTTTGTTAAAGTGCAGCTGGCAGAGATATCGTCATCTACTTCTGTGACCTCAACTGAATATATACCGAGATCCTTTTCTGATGGGTCTTTCAATATCAGCTTAGATCTTAGAAATAAAAAAAATAATAATAATTTTATTTTTGTCAAAAAACATGCCTTCTGTAGCAGAATGCAATACATTTGATACACCTAGAACATCAAATATAGCACTCATTGTCATTTATATCTGACACTGAGGAGCAAGGCAAAAATATATGATGGCTGATGATTCCCTTTTGTGATGTGAAGGTTGCACTGAATGCCCCATTTCGTGAACACGAGAGCTGAGAATCATGAATAGATATTTGCAGTTCAGTAGTGTATTTTAGCTGAATATTGGAAGTAGAGGGAAACATTTGGCTTCACATTTTTCTCAGTGTTTAATGTCTTCTTTATTCAACAGTCCACAGTTAGTTTTCTCAGAGTGCATTATATACTCACTTATTGCCTTTCTCTTCAATCTGAACTCTGTCAGCATCTGGTGGTCCTTCATAGTCCTTTGACCAGATAAATTCAGAGGAGTCATTCTTTTCAGGAGCTTCAAAAGCCAGATAAATGAAACCCTCTTCATCAACCCCAAGTTCAATTTCATGTGTGCCTGCATGAGCAAAAAACCCACAAAACATTCCTTACCAGACCAGATCAATTTCTGAACATCCAACTCAAAAAAAACCCCAAACAAACAAAAAACCAGAAGACAATGTACAGCATTTATAGAGTAAATTCATTTGGGCAGTTTGATTTGCTGTTCGTTATTTTGACTGAGGTTCTTTCTAGCTATGAAACATGTAGGTGATGTTTCATAAAGCAGTTTTTTACTGGAATCATCAAAGTATTTACAGACTTGCACAATCTCATCACTTCCAGTATTATACCGGGTTTGGTTTTAGCCACCACAGGATCTGAGGGGAGTGAAGGGGGCCCAATTCCAGCCTTGTTCAGTGCTCTTACTCGGAAAATATAGCATTTCCCTGTCTCCAGATCTGAAACCTGCAGGAAACAATGACAGGAATTAACGTAAGACTAAATGAGAAGCCACACTTGGATGCTAAGTATGTGTACAGACCTTCATGTGGGTGGTGGCTATGGACTGCTTGTTTATTTGTTTCCATTCCTCTGACCCTTCTTCACACATGTCTACATAATACCCTGTAACTGGACCTGCTCCTGTGTACAATGGTGCTTCCCAGCGCAGCTGCAGGGATGAGTCTCTTACTTCAGTGCACTTCACATCATAAGGAGGGCCTGTTGAAAGAAGGGTAGGCAGTCAAACAGTGACACTAAAAAATGCGACTGGGTGCACTTGGAGTCTGAGATCAGAAAGCAGAGAGTATTAAGATAGCAAGTGAATAGTGGGTCCGCAGGAGATGCTTTCTATGCTAATTAACTGTAGAGGTAGGTCATCAGCTGGTTTAATGTTATTTGTTTAGTATACAAAGACATTAAGATATTTGATCCAGATTCTTCATTCTCTGGAAACATTATTAAAAATACCTGGGTGCTGTATCAGTGTAATACAGAAATAATAGCTTACATCTGAATCAGAACTTCCCTAGAAGTGTTTGTATGCTTTTCTGTACTGGGAGCCACCCTTACACAGCCTTCTATTTTTCAGAAGTCCCTTGGATTCACAGAAGCATAAGGAGATGACTGGTGTACCTGGTAATATTTTTCTGGCTGTTGTTTTTACATGAGAGATACCTGGTTCTGGCATTGTCCATTCCTCACATCTGAACAAGTCACTGGGTTCAGATACTTCCCCAACACCAGCCATGTTCATTGCACAGGCACGGAATTCATACAGGTGACCTTCCTCAAGGTTGCTGACCTTTGGGTTCAGAAGTGCAGACAAATTGTTAGTACAGCCCTGCGTGGTCGTAGTCTTGTGATGGTAGGGGGAGAGTTCTAGACTAGGGGGAGTTGAGGAAAAACAGCTCAACCCTTGTTATAGCAACGGTTCCCACTACGCTTCAAGAAGGACAGTATTATATCTGAAATGAATACCGTATAAACTCGTTGAGGAATTGGCTGAATATTGACTTCATGCCAATCTAGTTCAGATGCATCATGCTGATCTAGGAAATAACCCAGAATCTTTGTTCCTCCCTTGCGCTTCGGGGGTTTCCAGCTGATGGTCATGTCAGCCTTCCCACAATTTAGAAGAGCAAACCCATGTGGTGCCGATGGACAAGCTGTGCAGCAAAAGGAGAGAGAAAGCAGGGTATTGTTCAGTGAAGGCTTGGGACTGAGGGATCAGGAAAAGAGGTATGGGATGAACTGGACTGAGAAAATCTCTGTCTGCTTGTACCAGATGTGATTCTATTTGTGTTAAGGCCACATAATACCACATTTTCAGTGTAAAACTATTTGAAAATGACCAGATTCTTATTTGGAAATCACAGCAAAAGTCACGGGTCTGTCTCAGGATGTTTCTTGCATGTTGCTTTATGGTTTTTGGGACAGAATTGATAGAAGCAGTGGGTCAATAAAATGGAGAAGATGGAGGGTTAGATACGGGCTAATGTGGTTGGCAGAATTTTGTAATTGCCCTGGAGAAATTCACAATGCTGATTTCAAGATACCAGCATAACTAAGCACTTAAAATGGTCACTTGTACCAGTGCCAAATTAATTCTGAGAATATAACACACTGCTAAGTCAAAATGCTAATTAACTCTGTCCACCCTTGACAAGTATAAGTGATGACAGAAGCTGCAGGGTACAAGAAAATCAGTTCCCTGTTGCTTTGCTTTGCTTTTCTGTTCAACATTATTACCCCTACATGTAATAATAGTTATGTGTGATAGATACATTTTTGAGGGATTTTATTTTTGTGTGTATGTGCATATATATGTTACTACTTACCAATGGCTGGCCTTACAATGATAGGATCTGTTTCTGGTGAGCTTTCACTTAGTCCTGCCTCACTGACAGATTTCACACAAAAGACATATTCTTTGCCAGGCTGCAGCCCAGGAACAGTAAATCTAGGAGAGCAAGTGAATATGCTTGTGTTTGTTCAAAGTACAGATAAACAGTCTTTTGAACAGACAGCAATACGTTTTAGTAAGGCATTGTTACTTAGAAAATAATTATTTACCATTACAAATTAAAGTGCACTGTGTCACATAAAATAGCTACCAATAAATCAGACAGTAGATATAGATCAGATAGAGAGGTATCACACAGCTGACTGGCATTGTCAGTAGAAGAAGTAGCACTTTTTCATGCACTTTTTCTGCTTGAGATGTGACCCCCCACAGCTAGAGAGGTTTTCTAAGTCATATGTGTGAGTAACACCAACTTACTCTACTGGAAAGCAAGCAAAAAAAGCGGAGTGTGGTTCTGCTGGTGCCACAAGGTCTGTCTACTTTCTGCAGATCCAGAGTGTATGAAGATACACACAGACTTTGCTGTCAGTCTGGCTTTTGATGTAAAAGTGAGACTTTGAGCAATGCTTTATTCTAAAAGAGGACGTGGTGTATGTGTGCACGTGTGCAAAGAAGGAGGTTCTGTTTTAATCTGAAATACAACTCCAGCAATAAACAGAGGAATCCAAGTTGGCACCCGATCTTCTCTCAGTGGAGTATAATAGCTGAACTCACTCGTTACATGTCACGGGCTTATTATTGACAGTTTGCCATTCTTCTGTCCCAGTTTCCCGACAGTATATGTAGTAGCCAAGAGGCTCCAGACCATCCTTTAACTTATCCCACTGCAAAACAACAGATGTCTTGGTGTCTCTGAAAGCTAAAACCTGAGATGGTGGAGGCAGAGTAGCTAAAAAAAAAACACAGAGAAAAATAGGGGGGGGGGGGGGAAAAATTTATAAAT
>Ga0065711_1034701_pt1 | contig 23360 bp, 11 predicted proteins | sample Hoacrofraction12_FD_59098 | JGI IMG/M metagenome (GOLD analysis project Ga0065711, IMG submission 59098) | Hoatzin crop microbial communities from Cojedes, Venezuela - Epithelial fraction 12 v2 (version 2) | ecosystem: Host-associated > Birds > Digestive system > Esophagus > Crop | place...
CCCAGGTCCCTCTCCACAGAGCTGCTCTCCAGCAGGTCCGCCCCAAGCCTGTACTGATGCATGGGGTTGTTCCTGCCCAGGTGCAGGACCCTGCATTTGCCCTTGTTGAACCTCATCAGGTTCCTCTCTGCCCAACTTTCCAGCCTGTCCGGGTCATGCTAAATGGCAGCACAGCCTTCTGGTGTATCTACCACTCCTCTCAGTTTGGTGTCATCAGCAAACTTGCTGAGGGTACATTTTAACTCTTCATCCAGGTCGTTGATGCCTATACACTATCATCAACTCTATGTAGTGCCTAATGCTTTAGCTTCCAAGTGATTGTCTCTAATATCTCCTGTGATAAACTTCCAGAATGCTATTTTTCTCATATGTGTACATGTACATACAAAGTTTTCACAGCACGAAGGAAGTTGTGAATATTTGACAGTAATTTCTTGGGTGGTACAACAGGGAAATTCTGGAGCAAGAAAGACTCACCCGTAGTGGAGGGGACCAGTTTAGGAAGTGCTTAAGCAAACTGTAGCATCTTTCATAAGAGGAGAGGCTGAGAGGCCTGGGATTGTTCAGCCGGGAGAAAACAAGGCTCAGAGGAGCTCTTATCCATAAGTATGTCCCATCCACATCCCAGCCACATCATGGGAGGCAAGGAATACTTTTCTCAGTAGTGTCCAGTGACAGGACAAGAGGCAATGGGCACCAGTTAAGACCTATGAAACTCCATCTGAAAACAAGAAACCACTTTTTTCCTGTGCAGGTGATCAATTGCTAAACTAGGTTGCCAAAGAGAGGCTATGCAGTCTCCATCCCTGGACTAACTCAAAACCTGACTGGACATGGTCCTGGGCAAATTACTCTAGGTGACTCCACTTGATCGAAGTGGGAGTGGACTAGGTGGTCTTCAGAGTTCTCTGCCAACCTAAAAGCTTCTGTGATTCTGTGAAGATAACTGAAATTTGGTATTATATAGGAAATAATGTTCCCAGTATCAGGGATTTCAAAAGCTGTTGGAGACATCCAAACAATTGACATTAAGCTTTTTCCTTGCCTTGTCATTTTACTTTGGTGATACTCACTAGAATATCTCCTTTTCTCTCCTTTCCTTCTAGTCCTTATGTTTTCTGATAGGAACTGGACAAAGAAGCCTAAGATGTTTTGACAGTAGCTGTAAAAGTCAGAGTAGGCAGGGTAGTGTGGATATTAGAACAAAGTCCCTGGGCCTTGCATGGCACAAACTATTGTTGATTCTGGGTGAAGCAACCCAGCTGTCACTCACTCTCAGAAGCCTCATCCAACATGACATCCATGCCATGCCTCTCTGGGGCCATGCAACATATCCAGCCAGGTGTTCTTCCTTCATGGGAACATTTAGTGCGTTATGACCAAACTCCTTCTCAAGTGTATGCTACTCACTTCCTCATCCTTGTAGTGACTGCAGAGTCCAAGAGTACTATTGGTTTCCCTGCTAAACCTCCATGCCTCTGAATTACTTATTGGCAAGTGGAGATTCAGATAAAGTCCAAGTAAAGAGTCTTTCCCAGTACTGGTGCTGAAGAGCAAGAGAAATCCACTTTTGGAAGAAAATGTGCAACATGGCATGAAATGCTCTGCAGCTGATGTATGCCTTGAGACTGGATCTACATTTGAAACTGAGATGATTAATCATCATTTTATATTTTGGAGTCCAAAATGCACATACTGAAAATCTTTCTCAGCTGTTATCTGTCTGTTCGAAGGAGCTTACTTTTTAGCAGCAAAGATCCCCCGATGCTAGAGATCTGCCTCTGAGCATGGTGGGCAGTTCCTGACATCCATGTTGTTCTTAGCAGCTAGATTCTCACCAGAAGGACAAAAGACCTGGATTCCAGTTTCTACATCAGTAGGGAGTATAATGCTTGATGGAAATGCAGTGGGAAGTGAAACTTGTATGATTTTGTAGCCTGAATGTTCACTGGGGCAAGGACAGGCACCCTGACACTTTTTTTCTTATAGGTAAGTGCCAAAGTCAAACACTACAGTCTGTTCCTGCCACTCGTACTCCTTTCTGCCGTTCTCCCCTCCTGAGCTCTGGAGCCCAAGCGTATTCCTTCCTTCCACTGGCTTTAACATTCAGCTAAGACAAGGTAACTCTTGCTCATAGTGTATGGTCCATAGAATACCTTGTTCATCTATGCAATCCAAAACAACTTCTGCAGAAAGGACTGTGATTACTTGTATACGTACACACACGTACACTTCAGTGTGTATTCTGATCTAAAGAGCTTAAACATGTGGGACGTGTGACTTCACATCACTTTAGTCAGAACAAGAAAGTGAACACACATGTGCCAAAAAAATAATATGAGTGCTCTAAGAAATGAGCACTCATAATTTTTTGTAAAAGGTAAAAACGTTAATGGTGAAAACCCTACAATCTCCAGAGGGAAAAAAAGACAACGTGCTACTCAGTTTAAAAAACAAGATGTTTCAACATCTCACTCGGGTAGGACTGCACCCATGAAAGAACAAGAAATAACCTTCTAGTTCAGGAAGAAGGCACACAGGTCAAAAAGAAGGTGTGGTATAAACTTCTCTTTGTTCTCAGTGTTTCCCATTGGATAGCAAATGGTTTAACAATAAGGGTGCTGATTTCTGCAGAGACCATTCATAAGCATATTCTGTGTGGAGAATTAGTCATGAACTAGCATCTGACTACTCCAATTCTGCTGCAATTGTCAGTAAATGTAATGGGTGATCTTGAAATAGAAAAGAATTAAGTCTTCACTAGATCTCAGAGCAGTTTGGATAATTGTCATATAGTTCTTCTTGGGCTAAGATTTCACAAGGTAAAACGAGTCCTTTGGAGTGCACTAAAATATATGCAACTTGATAGTTTGGGTAATAAAGGAATACCATGGTCAGTACTTGCTATTACATTCTGTTTGGATTTAAAAAGTAGAACCATACAAAATCAATATTGTACACAGTGTTTGTTTTAAACTGGGTATCAGATAATCTCTAAGTATAACGACATATAGAAGTATTAGTCCTCTTCCATTTACATTTTTCTCATTGACTTGGAAAACATAGATCATCATTAAAAATTTTCACCCATACAAAGAATGCTGAGGTGGTATATAATGGAGATGTTGGACTAGTGAGCACTAAGTAATTTGAATTTCCTATTAACTTGGCGGCAGTCAAACCGTAGGTGTACTGAGACAAACAAGAAGTCATGACTTTCCAAATACAGACCACTGGTATGTATTAATTTAACAGACAATAATAATAGCATTTTTTTCACTGCATTTCTTCTGCAGGCCTACATCACTGACATTCTCCTTAACATTGATCATAACCATTTCTGCCCAGATTTAGCTCCGCCCAGAGATTAAACTTCAGCAGGGGATGAAGATGAATGGGGAGTTACTGTTATTGCACAGCTTACACTTAAAGCAGGAGTTAACACACTTCAAGTTTTGGAGACTCCACCTTTCCGACATTGGAAAAGAATTGGGATCATACCAGAAAATCAGTGAGAGCTCCGCTCATATGGAAATATGTGATCAGAAGGACTTATATAATGAAGGATATACACAGACTTAGGGATAAAGGAAAAATAAAAATACACACTCGGGCACCCCCTTCTTCCCTCCTTCCCTCGCCCGTGATGGCACTCCTACAATTACTCTTGTTTTGGTGTCTGCATTCCAGAAGGATGACAAAAATTTTGTGAAGAACCATGAGAATGATAGAGAATTAGAAAACATTTGTATAACAGAAGGCTCAAGAAGCTCAGTCAATTTAACTTACTGAAGGAAAGGAGGAAGGTAGAGGCATATAGCCTATAAACACCTGTGAGAGAAACATTAGAAGAGGCAGCTCTCCGATTTATCCCACAAGTATATAACAGCTGCTACTGGAAGGCTAGGTTACAGAGATCCAGTCTAGAAATAAGATGAGATTTTAAAAAGTGAAGGTATTTAAGCAGTGGAACAACATTTAGACTTTAGCGTGGATTCTAATTTCTCGCGTTCTTAAATCACAATCGGCCCTATTTATAAAATATATTTCTCTATTTTAACTACAGCTTTTGAAACCAGCGACTGAAGTGAGACATTTCCTATATCCTACATTGCAGGTCTGACCACAAAAATCTCTTATAATCTTAACACTGATGTATTTTATACTGTTATTTCCAGAGTTACTGATATAAGATAAGTGCAAGTGCAGATGGTTCCAGTTGCAAGGGATGTTTAACTCTCATCAACAGTGTCTTCGTTTGGACTCCTGCGTGGACATGAGTTGGACCCTGTTGAACTGTTTACACCAGGCTGTTAAGCATTGACTGTTCTTCCATGAAATAGAACACTTTAACTGAAAATGCATGCACTTCAAAATATAGCATTAATTTTTTAGAAGTATTTTCTGTGCCTGAATGTTAGTGAGCCCCATGTGCAGAGAGAGAGAGGGAGAGCAGAGAACACATGGCAGGAATGCTAGCAGGAATGAATACTCACACGTCTCTGCTGCAGCAATTTCAGCCCCTACCCTGGAAAACCAGACGTTGCTTGTTTGCCTTCTAGTGGCTTGAATTTAGAATAGCTTCAGCCAAGAATAGGTCTTGCAAAAGAACGAAGTGAAACTGAGAAGTTTTTAGCTCACAGACAGTTACTATTATTATAACAAGTTCTGAAATGTCAAAATGCCTTCGGTGGGAAATATCTGTGAAATGCCACATACAGTATTAAGAATGTACAAAGGCTAGATCTGCAGTACAATCTAAAGAACCATGATTTCAAAAGAAAAAATGTTTTCAAAGTAGATGTGGCTTCTCTCATACCAGTGACTTTTCATTCAAGCAACTACATTAATATTTTTGGAAATCCTTGCCACAGCTGCACCTCTGAAACTGTGGCCTTTCCAGAGCTGCTCCGCTTAGTGTGGGATAGGTCCCCCTGGTGTAGCTGGGCCTACTGAATATAGCCAAAAACACTGCGTGCTTTACACGTCATAACGTAATTTGAAATGATCTTCACAGACTCCTCTGATTCCCTTCTGGAATATTTGAGACTAAGGATTCAGGCAAGGACTAGCACCGAATCTGCTGCAATACAGACAGATTGCAATACGGACAATCCTCCTGCTGCTGCTGAGGATGTAAACTCATGTGTCTCTGTTTGCTTTAATGAAGACACACTCATTTATGATAATGTCAGGGCTATATTACTGCAGTATATGAACCAGTAACATACGAACTCACCCACCCGAACCTTTGATGATGTGATATCTTAATGTGTACGAAACTGTTCCTCTTTGTGAATGAAAACTGCTGTATTAGCGTAAATGTATTTTTTCTGAAATACATTATTGGTTTTCAGCACTTTTTTACTCTTTTACCATCTAAACTATATCTAGATTTACCGGATTGTTTTTTATGTTAATAATACACTGTTCCTTGTTGAGAGGCATAAACGCATTCAGAGACTACCTGCGTCTGCTGGCCTATGAAGGCTGCTTTTAAATCTTGCTGATCTTACTCCACTCCACTCTGGAGCGACTGTCTCTGTGTTAGCTGAACTAAATTAGTCTACACTCCTCTGATCCGTTCTGCTGAACACTAAAGGCTTACCAGAAATCTCTGCTGCTTACATGCCGTTCTGCTAAATTTAAATGGGTCAGAAACTCTCACCATGCTGTCACAAAAGCTATTTTTAAAGTTAATACAGCTCAGAGCTGGATTAATAAGTGTACATCCTTCTAACTGTGCATGAGCTCAGTATGGTCCAGCAGGAAATCGTGCCCTTGGCAAGCACACGTGAGGAGCATCTTTCTGTGTCAATGCTGATGGCCACCTGTTCAGATGGCCTAGTGCCCTCTTGCAGCATGGTCACACAGCTGACTTTGGGTGTTCATAAAAGCAAAGACAGCTTTAGAGCCATACAAGGAAAAACACTGCGAATGCCAGCTCTTCAGCAGTCCTGCATGTGACAGCGTCAGTAGCACATGCCCGTTTCTTTTCATCTTTTGTATGTTACTAAAAGTGTATCAGAACTGTCAAGAATACAGAATTTCTGGCATATAATTCTGGCTGCCAAAAATACATACCTTCTGCACTGGGAGACGACAGGAGAAGAACATGGAGAATTGGATTCTTCCTGTATCAATTTGTATTAATAATTAGGTAGTCTAATTTCATAGATCAAGAGAGTTCTCTTTTTTTTTTTAATGTGGATAAACTTTCCATATATATGAGATGGATCTTGTTTAGATGACATACACACCCAAGTCTTTAGGGTTCATTTTCTGCACAGCTGCACTAAGACAACAATTCACAAGTGACCTGCAGCTGTCTGTTGTGTGAGATGTGGCAGCAGCAATATGCAACAGGCATACCATCCCTAGTTGAAGTAAGAAAACGTAAGGACGTTCAATTACTCAACATATTTACTTCTTTCAGTTTATCAATGAGTCATTATTCCATTTTGCGACAATATCTGAACATCCACATGTCATTCAGTGTACTGTTTGTTTTGCTCTGGAAAAATACCCTCTAGCAAAATTACTATGAGAAACAGAGCCACTTTACCTCCTAATTCCATTTCATCCTCAGATAACCTTGGAAAAAAAACATTTTTCATTAAGTCCAGGAACAAAATGAGTTTGGATAGTAAAGGTCAAAAGAGAAATTAAACTCCAGAGGAGGAAAATAGACTCTTTAAATGTCTCCAAAAAGTAAGTATTGCCTGTTTATTCTCTGAAAAGTCCTTGTGACCTACTAACTGATGGGTGTAACTGATAACACCTATATAGAGTCATTTCTGGACATGAACCCAGCTATATTGCTGGCTTCTGGCTGGACATCAGGCTAAGGAAAATCAAGTTTCTTGGAAATGCAACTGTCTTAATGCAGTAAACCTTAAATTCTTTCAAGTAGGGAAAAGCAATTAAATGGAGAGTATTACAAGTTAAGATGATATAATCTTAAAAGCTGTTAAGATACTAAAAATTACAATTTGACTCACCTGTATGAATGATCAACTTGTAATTTCATATTATTTTATGTGTCAAATTCAAATAGAAGTATTAATATAGGATCATTTTTTCATTATTTCTTTGTGGAATTGTCCTGTTAAAAAACTGAATTACTTGTTCATAGTTAACTAGTCAGATTAAAAAAATACAAGAATCCCTTTGGTGTAATTATAAGTTAGATTATGTTACTTACACAGACATTGTCACATCAAACTCTCTAACAAAAACACGCCTGAATGGAGTCTCTTTACTCATACACGAATGATTATGAAAAGAAATATCTCGTCCATACAACAATCCAAGATCTTCAGGATGTCTTCTGCAAATCCTATTTCTGGTTTGTGCGTCTCATGCTTTTGCAGTCAGAGTCTCTTGGTCTACCATTTGCTTGCTGGAGTTGTCTGTATGTCCACAGATGTCATCAAGGAGACGGCAAGGCCATAGGGGTTTCTAAGACCAGAATACCATGATAGCAACGAAATGGAGTGAACTGGTCATTACAGACATATGAACAACAGGCCCTAAAGGTGTTCAGCTACTCTACAATTAGTTTTTTTTCTTATTTTGAAAATTTATTCAGACACACACACAGATACATGTCCAGTCTTAGTGAGTCACAAGCAAAGGAGCTGAAAATTTGGAGTTAAGGAGATAAGATCACACAGCATTAGCAAAGTACCTCTACCTCCTAAAACAACAGTGTTTTTTCAAAAGTACACTTACTTCTATGTGTCTGTTCTAGGAATATCAGAGAAAGAATCGGGACATGCAAGGTCTGCAGAAGGTCTCCAGGAACTGTTAATATGGGCCTTACGCTGACTTGAGAGATGACTGCACTGTAATAAATCAGCTGAGTCTAACACACACCTGGATCTCAAAATCTGTAAGTATTTTGAGGCAAGCCTGAGGCTGGATGGAAGTGATGTTTTGTTTGAGTAAACCCAGCAGCAAGGCCAGTGTCTCTGCAGCCTTCTTGTTTTATGTAACCACTGTTAAGGACGCTGTTAGAGCTAAACTGGGTAGGAAAGATGCCGTTGTGCTTCCACTTCCATCCTAATCAAAGATAATTACATTAAGGTTTTATGGGCAGAAACATTTGCTGACTGATAGAAAGATCCTGGTAAGACCCTTCAATAAAGCAGCCTTGCACAGTCCTGGGGTGATTATGGCAAAGGAACTGCTGAATACATGCTAATCAAATTAATGGATAATCATCATGTTTTAGAGCAAATAAGTAGGTCAGTATGTTAGGCAGCTGTGTATCAGTAGATTCCCACTGTCTGTTTGCACCAGTTGGTAAATCTCCCAGTTCAGAGAGCTGGCCAGCCTGGGTCTTTTCTAGTGTGTGTTAAGATAATCTGTATTTCTGGGAATAATGAAGCTACTCTACTTGGCTTCCAGCCAGAAGTCAAGTCATAACATTGATGAAGGCTGCCTCCCCACAGACATTCTGTACCAAGTTATGGGATTTTGGCTGGAAAGGAGGATTCACTGGAGGATAAACTAAAGACAAGGTGAACTCTGAACACTGAAACTAGCAAAATATTCATGACCCTGACAAACTTTGTCTGATCTGCCAGTGTAGCCAGGGAATCAGGAAATCTAGAAGATGTGTAAACTGCTACAGACACCACTGTAAAACAAAAAAAGACACTAGAATGGATCTCGGATGTCTTTTGTCCTGGATCAAAAGGCAAAGCATTTTGTAGTCTCAGTTTTTACAGTCCTATCAATTACTGGCTGATAATATCTTTGGGACATACTGCAAGTCAGTGCATCTTTTAAATCCTTCTCATGGCTTGACAAGAAATGTCTGTTCAGCTTATTCACCAGGTTTTGCAGATACAGCAGAAATGACCCCAAATCAGTGGTTTCCTCTCACCAAAGCTTGTTTAGAAAGTTAATGACTGTCCCAGCTTTTGTGTAGTACACAAACAGGAATAAAGAGTGTCCTTGGAACATGAACAAGAAACACAAAGTACCAGGAACCTATAATTAACAGAGTTTTAAATGTAAGATCTGCCACTAGTTTTCCCCAAATCATTGTTATTTTTCCTAAAAGATGTTGAGTAGTACTAGTGGCAGGTTAAGCTGAAGCTCTATAGGTCTTCCTAGGAGCTATGGTCCTGAAGAGTTCCTAAAGAAAGTTTCCAGAACTGAAAAGTAATCTGGGAGAAAGCCTGTATGCAGATTTGACACCAGTTTTCCAGTAGCTTAAAAAAAAAAAAAAAAAAAAAAAATCTCCTTTTCTTTAAAAAGAGTTTCTAAAGAACAAGGGGGACGTTCATCATAATTGCACACCAGCAGACAACACTGATGCTCTTCTATGCAAGCATAGCATGAAATTGCAATTATCCTATATCAATGCATCTGATTTCTCTACACCAACCCCTTCTTTTTTGTTTTTATTAGGTAAGTCTGAATTAAAGGAGTAAGGAGATTTTTAAACTTATAAGTGTAATATCAATGGAATTACAGGTCAGAGGGTTAGAACCTTTGGCAAAACTTGGTGGGAAAACCATTCACTCTTGGGACATGTTTGTGCAGTTACAGTAAGTTTGCAATTCATGTTTGGAAGAAAAAGAAAGGGTAGATCTCATTGTCCACAAAGGGTTGCAAAAACTGAGACACCCAAGGAGAATCTTGAAATCTGTTGTTTGTCTACGGATTTTAGAAAAAGATTGAAAGCAAGTGCTCTCCACATAACTCCACCCAGACACTAGGAACATTTTTTATTTGACTATGGACTGCCATCTGATGGTTGTAGTTAATAATGCTGAAGGACAGGTTCAATCTACTTTTCAAAAAATACAGCTCAAAAGAAAACACCCATAGGGCCTCATATAACACTGCTGGATGGATTTCAGCTGACTGGTGATTTATCGCTGAGGTTAAATTTTTTGCTTACTGTTTCAAATTTACAAGAGATTCACTCTGAAAGGCTTTTCACTACCTTAAAGAACGTCTAGAAATTCCAGTGTTGCTTTGCAGAACAGCTGTGACTTTAAGCTGAATTTTCCAGGGTTCATGAAGCTCATACATGTCTGGCTGTCTGAGAATTTTTCTGGAAAGGAACACAATTTCAGCTCACTACCAGGGTTTAATGACACATCATTGGCGTATCAAAGAAGGTCTCTCACAATGGGGCGAGCTAACAGTGGCAGCCCTGTTAACAGAGTTTAGGGCTCTTTAAATAGTAGACAAGTGTCTTTTGCCTCCCAGGCTGAAAGGTGAAGTAGTTCAGTGCCGAAGAAACTGATATGAACTGTTGATGACCTTGCCAGATATAGCTAAAATCTAAAGCTCTTACGTTTAAAAAAACCAGCTGAGAAACGCAACAAATATCCAGTGTCAATGGAGCTATCTCTTCACAGTTCAAGGCTCAGTATGCACCAGACTGAAGACTAGGAAGAATATCTTTGTTCATCCAACTGCATCTCCCAGTAGCACCTATGCTTGCTACATGTTGGAAGATGTTCTCTGTATCAATGAACTTCACCTTTCTCTACATGTCAAGGAGTGTGTTAGCTGGGAATGTTCATTCTAGCTGAAGGACTGGCATTGAAGAAATCCCTTGTCGTAATGTAATCTCAGAATTTAACACCACAAATATTTTAGGATTAAATATTTTTTGGAAAATACCTTAATTTAAAATAAAATACAACAAAATAGATGTTGTGCTGTGTATCTGGCTGTAATGCTCAAAAGGAAAATCTACTATGCTGGGGAAAAAAAACCCAAACTGTTTTAAAAATATGAAATGTGACTGTTCAGATAATCAATATTCAGGTTAGAGTTGTTATTAGGAATTATTTTGTTTCAAAGTGTTTTACAACGTTCACTTTAACTTTTAATTTTTCAAATAAAATGCAGAGGATTAGTGAATGATATCAGCATATCATGTAGTCTCACTGAAACAAAGTTTTGGCAATACTTATTCATGTTTTAATTCCTTAGTTCTGCATATACTGACTGAAGAAGGTCATAATTTATGCAGTAACAGCAAAAGCTCAACAATCACCATTTAAATCCTTAAGGTAGCCTTCTACACAGCAGGTACATTTTAGCTTCTATCCACCTAAACCTGAGTAGCGCAAGCATTTGGGTAAGTAACGTTTGCTTCTGGAAGAAATGTTCATTGTTTTGACCACCAGAAGGCCTCCTTACACTGAGAAAGCTGCTGTGTCAAAGCCATTATGCTTTTCCTCCACTTAGTTTGCAAATCATTGGGTTAAAGAAAAAAAGTTGTCAAACTTTTAAAATTCTTTCTGACTACATCAAATTTTTTATTTTAGATTTGTAATGCTTTATTAAGGGTTACCTTTGAGAAGTATTTCTACTAACACATATCTTTTCCCATAGTCCTCCCCCCTCCACGGAACGCTTTTTGTTATTATTGTACTCTTAGTGCTGGGAGATATCCATTGCTTGCACCTCTAGCCTTTCCTGACAGGCACAGCTGAATCACCTGTGACATATTCAAGGTGAGAAAAGTCTAGAGTCCTCCCATGCTGTGCCCTGGAGTTCTTATCATCTGTTTAATAACATATATGAATGCAAAATTTCAGATAATTGACTGAAGCAGTGTATTGGAGATGGGACCAGTTGTTTGTCGTATATTTTCTCTTCATGGGATGAACCAAGAATTCTGAATTTATACTGAAACATGTTTTCCTTTTATCATTTTTGTGTGGAAAGCAACTTTATAATTAAAAGGTTGGTAAGATTTAGCATGCAAGTAGATAAGACACAGTCACTTCACTCTTCGAGTTATTGTTTCAGATTACTATAGTACTATTAAAAAAGAGAGAACCTTGCAGTCTCATGCATATAGATTTCCTGTGATTTAAAAATTAATCTACAATAAAACTAGGTAAAAGCAAGAAGGAAATCTGAGTGTTTTCCCCTGATGACATTGCTTGCCAGGATCTTTAATCTTTCAAACTCTGACATTCAATGCAAGCCAAAGGACTGGGCTCCAAATACTTTCTCATACTTTAATGCACTTGTACTTTATGATCAACACACCACAAAGTGTGGCAAATTTTATGATATTTTAAACATCATTGTTAATGTATCTCAAATATGTTTTGTTTCTGTTGTTCTGTTATTTACTTATTCATAAAAATAACTTTTTTCAGCATGTTAAGCAATTACTTAAACATATTGACAAAAAAACAGTTCTGTGTTTCTAAGAGCTGGCGAATTAGCACTTCTAAACTGTCTAGACAAAAGCGTTTTCAAATTTCAAAACTTCTAAAATGCGTAGGATGTCATATGTGACTGTTTTCCCATTGCATTTCTTTATTAGTACTGGACATAACCAAATTAAGTACTATATAATTCTGCAGTTCTTAGATATTCTGACTATCTTTGAATCTTTCCTATTCAGTCATCATCAGACAAAAATGTCACGTTGCAAAACTAGGGCACTGTTGTAAATATACAGACCAAAAATTTGAGAAGTATACACTGACTTGGGTTGCCTTAATTTCAGATTTCCTAAAACATGGCTCAGGTTTGATACCTTAAATGAAAGGAGTTTAAAATCAGTAGACTCTCTAAAACTTGAAACTGTACTACTGTACTTCATTTAGTCCTGCTCTAAAGTAAAAGCAATTGATTTAATATTCGCAGGTGAGAGTAGCAATGCGTACTATTTTTCAAGGTTACTATCATCTTATTTACTACAACTATTCCTTTCTTGTGCTGGAAAAAAAGAAAGAGTTTGTTATATTTCATGCTATGGTTTCATTACAATGCTCTGTTATGATGGGAGATACAAGATATGTAAATGATAATTACAACATAGACTATTGTGGCAGTAAGTTCCAAAATTAATTTTTTTTTTAATTACTTGTTCCTAAGGAAAAATATAGAACTATTAGTTTGATTATCAGCTTACTAGGATTGCTTAAAATAATAATTGGGAGATTTATTTATTTGCAGCATGTTCAGTCACACATTCTTTTCCTCTTCTTCAGAGATTTTAAGGGTACGAATTTTTTTTTTAAATGAACAGCCACTTCAGAATGTAGGCTGTGAACTTTAAGTAACTTTTTCAATGAGCATTGAAGTTAAGCCAGATAATTATGTGAAAGTAATTTACATGAGTTTGATTTTGCCACTTCAACTCCAAGCCAGTGATAAAAGAACTGCCCTATTCCTTCTCATGTGTATGAAAGCAGCTAGCGCCAATGATTCAACTGAGTGAAACTGTAAATTAAAATTCTTTTCTCCCACGTAGAAATCTACATAAACAAATGTTACATACTTATTCATCACCTGATTTACAGTGTAAGCACCCTTTAGATATCACACATTTAAAGGGCAACATTGAAACTCAAAGAGCAAATATCTTAAAAGTAGATATTTTTCTCTCAGAACATTTTACCAAATTATAAACATGCTCTTTATTTATTCTTTCCTGAAACTGTAGAGATGAAGCATGATGAGTGCATTCTAGTTACCGAGTTTTTGTTCAATCAAATGTGCACCCAGTATTTCCACAGCTGGAGGCCACTTTTCAAACTATCCATACCAGGGCTGAATACTTACAGTGTGGGCACCAGAACCTGAGCAGATGTTTGAGCAGATCTGGGCCCTGGGAGCCAAGGCACCTCCATATCAATGTCGGTATGAGGAAGGTACTTCTAGCTTTCCTGAATTTCAAAGTCTCTGGAAGCTGCTTCTCTTGCCTCACACAGTCAACTGGTCTCATCTTGCCTCTGTGAGCACCATCCCCTTCCAGCTCCTGCTGGGTTTCAGTTGTCATAATGAACCACTAATTTGAGAATGAAAACTATGGTCTGGCTCATCACTCCTGAAAGATTACCAACTCCCCACTGCAGTAATTACGGGCTCCATATTCCAGGGAATGCATCATAGAGAGCAAAATTTCCTCTCCCATCAGCAGCAGACATCTCTGTTCACCAGGGAAGCATTTTGATGGCAAGGGATGTTCTAAGTGCAGACTATGCAACAGATACCTGTACTACCTGTATGGTATGGGAATAAGTGATCTCACTGGGCTGTTCTCAACTTAGTTGTAGGTTGTATTTGTAAACCTATGTATCTTCTGTAATTTCTCATCACCTCAGTTTCCCTAGGGTAGAATGGGTAGAATTCATTAACATTTGAAAAGCCATCAGAGATCTTGAGATGGAAGGTGATGCATAAGTGCAAATCAAAGAGAACTGTACACTAAAACTGATAAAAAGGAGAAAACTGAAGCTCAAGCTATAGCCTTAAGTACACCATTAGCTTAACCTCAGTGAGATTTACCTGCAGGAGTGAAAGTTGCAAAGGATGCCCAAGGACATGGGTAAGATCCTGAAGATCCGACCGGTGTCTTCAAAGTCTCTTCAGGTATCCTCTCACTTTAGTGGGAATTATCAGTATTTAGAACCTGGCAGGACTGGTTTGTAGACATACAATGTGCTTGTAATTTTATTTAGCATCTTTTTAAACAAATTGTTAGCACCAAAAGATCCCTGATACAGAAGGAATGAACCAGAAGATCTTTTATCTGTAAGAAACAAGTTGAAAGAAAGAGTAGATGATGAAATCGCTTTCTTGAGGTAGTCCATAATTTATGGAATCAGATATATACTAACATGCAGAGCATCACAAACACGCCTAGACTAAATACAGGTATAATAATATCTTCTCCTTTACACTCTTCTGCAAATGGATGTATAAGGACACCTCTTAAAAAAAAATCATTAGAAAATTCTGCTTTTACATTATCTTTTTCAGGCATATAGCCCATGATTTCATCGCTCACAATGGAGAAGAGAGGAAGAAACGGTCAGGATGGTTAAGAGAATAAAGTCCTTTTCTGACCTGAGTCTTAGCAAACTGCTATTTTTAGCTTTCCCACAGCAAATGACAGATCCTTTGTCCTGTGACTTAAGCCATTGTTTAAAAGGAAACCTAAACAGACTATGACTCTGTTCTTCTCAAATAATACGACTGGCCTGAAAACCTCAGATATTTAAAGCTTTGCCTTATGTCATTCTTTTTTAAGGTTGTAAAAAAATTGCAGCGAGGTACCCTAATACACTTTTTATGCACAGACTGAACTTGTGAGAGATAGCGGTGATCAAAATAAATGACTAGTGTGGACACTAAGGCAAGATTCACATTTTACCTGAATGTATCCAACCTTAATGATTTTAATCTCAGCTTTATCATCAAACACCTTTATTTCTGCATGCAGCAGAATTACCCTAATTATCTGGGGTTCCTTTCTCTCTTTCTTTCTTTTTTCAATGTTTTTTTGTTGGACTAAACATTAAAAAGCTGCTCCAGAGCCCTAAGCACCTCCTCAGCTATAAATGAACAAACAGAAATACTGCAGACTAACCCTCAGATCTCACAGATGTTCTTGCACACAAACCTACCCACAATGAGCTTGGCTCCCCACCTGCCCCCACTCTTCATTTTGCCTTCTGCAGCTGCCTAGGCAATATATACATCAGACAGCATGCCTTGAGAACTGTTAAAACAGAGGTCGTTCAGATGGATCTTGTCTGAGAGCAGAAGGTCTACAAATGAGAATGCTGCCATATTGCTGCAGCTCACATACTCCAGAATGATTCATTAATGTTTGTCACTGAGAGATGGATAAGGTGTTGTTTTTGCTAAGTAAATCAGGGATTTTCCTTTTGATGTCAGGATGGCAAGATTGGGATGTTTCCAGTAGTGCTAAGGGAAGAGACAAATGCTCAGATGACTTGGAAACACCCCCTGAGCAGTTGGAGAGACTCTTCCTGACGTGCAGTTTGTTTTGAAAGGTCCCCAGGCTTCAAGATCCCTACTTCATGCACTGTCACTTCTCTTTTCCGTTCACTGGAAAAATTGGTCTCCCTTCTTTTTCTCTTGCTTAGATCAGCTACAGGTTCATTGAGTCATCTGTACCTCCGCTGAGAATAGATGCCGTTCCTTTCCACTTCTCTTGTTAATCTCTGCTTCTCACTCTCTCCTGGACACCCTTCCATCAGTACTTCTTTTTCTTCTGTATTCTGCCTGTGTTAATGTTCATATTCCCCCCAGTTTGATATAACACATTCATTTCCTGTTTCTAGCTAGAAATTGTACCCTCTTTCCCATTGTTATACCATTTCCTTTCCCAGTGCCCCCAGGAAGATAATTCTGTTCATGCATCTGCTGGTGGGTACTGCCTCAGCCCCTCTAGCTCTCCCACTGCTCTTCTGCCTGGATGCTGGGAGCTGGGGAGAGACAGCTGATGGCTCTTCAAGTCCAGAAGTTGAGTAAATCTTACAGATATACTGAGAAATTTATCAAGTCTAATGGTTTTCATACAAGGATCCCAGTGCAGCCCCATGCTCACAACTGTATTTACACAGCATTTACTGTATCTACAGTGCATGTATAAAACAAAAGATCTCTCTGTTTTGGCAGGATATTGTACTGAGCCCAACTTGTCTGTGGCTTTTTCATCTGCTTTCCGCCTCATCATTCCAACCTTTGCCATATGACACTGTACCACAGACTACCATTGGTAGGGGCTAGGATATCTCAGTCACAAATTGGTTAAGGACAGAGATTCTGTGCCCAGGTAAATAAGTTCTATAACTAGTAGTGGGTAATTATCCTGTGCTTTAACAAATGTTGAATTTGACTTTTAGCCATACCACAGAACAATTTAAAGTACTCGTGCATGAGAGACAATAAACAGATAGTAAAAGAGAATGGCTGGGGTATTTTTTTAGGTATACAGCTCTTGTGCTACATTTTTTGTGCCCAGTATGGTGGTTAAACTTGTAAACCCACCAAGGTCAAGTCTGAAATTCAGAATAGAGATGAACTTGTTTTTGTCGGGACCAATTTGTGGCAACAGCAGTTTTATCAGCAGGGTGTAGTAACTATGGCAGAGGACTGTCAAACTGCCAGTTGAGTTTCCGGGAAGCCTATTATCAGACAGGGCAATGATTATTACTACAATTCCATCTTCTTTGTTTTGCTGAAATATTCTTGTAGAAGCGTGAGAAAATAATTGATAGACACAATACAGAGAATGAAGTCACTTGTCTTTGAGAGTGTACCTTTCCAATAGACCATCTACCTCCTTCCTCACCTTACTGTGTAAAAATTAATGAAAAGACATGAGCAAAAAGGTGAAGGCACTGTGGAAATACCTAGGCCCTTTCTTCTTTATTAGAAACTGAAAACTGTGTGGTAAAATCCTGTATGTAGCACACAGAACTCAACCTGAACAACGGAAAAGGAATCTTCTTCTATAATGCTGATAAAGTTACATCTGTTCTAACATAGCTGCCAAAGACACTGAACAGTACCCATAAAAGTTAAAAATAAATCTCTGAGAGGAAGGTAGAGGGAGAAGGGTGTAGACCAGAGAAATGGGGGAAGGCTGTTGTTTAAAGACATAATTGCCAAAGAACTAAAAGTACTAGACAAGTGAGAAAAGGAGGTATAGAAACAAAAGAACAGAAGGGCTGGCCCAGCAGATGAGCCATAATTTCTTCTTTCACAGCAGCTTGCTAAGACCACACACATGTGCTGCCCACAGAAAGTTCAGTCCAAGGTCCTGCCCGAGGTCACTTGGTTATGATTGCACAAGAGGCAGAAATATTTCACTTTCTGCTATTCTCCCTTTGGCAAGCAGCTTTCTTCATAGCAGCTTTGAAAATATCACACAGCAAGGAATGCACATAGCAGATGCCCTAGAAGAGTACGGGGTATCATGTACTTCATGCACTATTGTCTTCCTCTAGGTCTCTGTATTGCGTATAATCTGGAGGAAAGATGAAGAGGGGGACTAGAAAAGATGTGGGTTTTTTCCATATGGTTATCTAAGCTTTCTAAATTTCTCCAAATGCCACTGTCTGCAATGTATGTACAAATCTGTAAGTAACATGTCAATAACTTCATGCAGAAGTCAGCAACTATCTCATCTTGTATGATGTTTACAGATGCAAATGGAAAAGAATCTCTGTGATTAGTGTGAGTTTTTACTTCTTTAATTGTCAAGATTTTCTAGTTCAAATTAAAGGCAATTTGTAGCAGAGGCTTCTAAAATACTCTCTTTTTTTTTTCTTTAAACCACATAGCTTCTCGCTAACAGAGATTTTTCTATTCAGTAAAAGCCTGTAGCAAGAAATATTGTTCTCTCAGAGCCTTATCTTGGCTCAAGAAGACCATGTCATTTTCTAAAATTAGACCACAATTTCAGATCAATATAAACAAAAAGGGGGAGGCTCAAAGTAGCCTCTACACTTCTTTCTTGCTTTCTTCCCAATGTATTTGTCTATTTATTATGGTTTTAGTGTCATCATTTTGTTTTGATTATCTGTCTTTAGATATAACTTGCCTCTATCTCCCTCAGACTCAGATGCTTGCTGCACTGCGAAAATATACAGCTCTATCTGGATAGTCAATTTACTGCCATTACAGTAAACACATCAATCTTCCAGTATTAAAACCTGCAGCTAAATTGTAGGTCTTGTCAGAGATTTTGAAATCCTGTTACTGATGCATACGGAGGGAGGGTCAGGTTTTACTTGATGATTTCTCCCGCTGCCATTCTTTAGTTCAAAGATCCTGGCTGTGCTTTGGAGTGTGCCAGGTAGGTTAAAGTTCATTAAAAACAGCGGAAAAGATATGCAGTGCCAGCCTTCCCACGCTGCATTACTAGTATGCAGGCAGAGAAGGGCATCTATACCAAATGTTCCCATCCTTCCTTTTAATCTAAAGATTGAGAACCATGAGCAATCATCATCTTCTCCATCCATCTGTTAAATCTGTCTCATTCACCTCCTAAAAAGAGGTACTTCCATTCAAATTGGTTTTACTAGTCATAAATAGCACAGAAGCAGACCTATCATACAAAAAGTATTTTTTGTCCCACAAATGGCATTGGTTCATGATTTAAATTGTAAAAGTGAGCTGGGAAAGTTAATTTCTAGTCAGGCCTGTTTTTTGACTGTTATTTTTTATTCAGTTATTTATTTATTTGACTTTGTAATGCATTTGGAGCCATAGGGTTCAAAGTGATGTGTCTGAGAAAAAAGTTCTTCAGGTCATATTAACCATTTGAGCTGCTCCCTCTGCCCCAAACCAGGATAAAAGATTGGATACAGAGAGGATCAGAAACTGATGATGACAGAAAAGTACAGCAGGATTGTATGATCTCAGCTAAAAAAGATTTTAAAATTAAATTTAGTTAGACACGAATGCTGAAAATATGGGCAGAAGCAGGAAGAAAAATTCAGCTTAACTCACGTAGGTAGAAAGGTGTGCACACAGTCCCTCAGAGTATGCACAGCTTGTAAGCATCAGTTGAGGTCAGGATCCTTTTATGCTCTTGCACTCCTTTACCCCCTAGGACAGTGAGAGTGAAAAAGCATGGAAAAAAGATCATAAGGGGTGCAGAAGTATCTCATATATTGAGCAGCTGAAAAAAAAACCACATTGGTGATCCCTCAGGGTCAGCGCGGAACACCAAGGGCAAGACTTGACAAGTGCAAGATCACAGCTCTTTGTCCAACAGCTCCCATGCTCTATATCATATTAGCCTCCACAAACATGACATATGGCAGCAAGCCAAGATATTCTCTTTCTTCCTTCTGACTGCTTTAAAAAGAGCTTTTCAATTTGAAAGAAGTAACAGAAATGGCAGTACAGCTTCACAAAAGACAGGCTGGCTCCTGAATCGACGGAGTAAGAGAGATAAGGTGACCTTGCTTGAGAAGAGCAAGGCATCTGTCTGTGCAAAGGAGTGACAGTGAAGTCTATTCAGACTTTGCCAAAAACCTGGATATTTATGGCTACAATTTGCCTCTCAAGCTCTTCATCCTAACCCACCCCCACATATGAAGACTGACCCATAGAATGAGTAAAAAACAGTATTACATAACAGCATTAAAGTAATGTTCTGTCAAATGTCCCAGTCAATGAAGCCCAATGTTTGCAGTTCCCCTGGGAACCTAATCCTAGGGTGTGTGGCTATTTCAGCTCTTTCCATACTGCTAAATAACACAACGGCAAGGAACAAGCTTGAGCACTGGCCTGGTGCTCATGCCTACCATTTAATTGCTAGCAAGCTTCCAGGATGCTTTGACTTACGCCAGTTCACAGGGAAGCGGTGCCTAAGCGTGGTTGGAGGGATAGCACATGCAGGGATCAATTCCAACAGGCAGTATAGACACGATGGCACCAGGTTTTGCTCCCTCCAGCCTCAACAGTCTTCCAACATCATCCCAGCTTTGCATCTCCAAATATTCGTCATGCTGTACCCTAGAGCAAGCAATATATGAAAACATGTATGAAAACAACATACATTTCATGTATGAAAGCACGATTCTGGTGAGACTCCAGCATAATATACAGGTTTTTTTTCAGATGCTTTGTACTAAAAAAAAGAATCACAGAAAATAGTTATGGTTTAGCCCTGGAAAGGTACCTTTCAGGGTTCATAGGAGGACAAACACTATTCAGCACAACTGTGGCTAGTCTGGGCCACCTGCTCTCAGGGTCAGAAAATTGCTCCTGTCTCATTTAGCAACAGAGATGTAGGGTTTATGTCTCTGCAGAAAGCTCAGTGGTTCCACAGAGCGTTATGGTAATAAAAAGGCTAAACTGCAGTTAATTTTGACATAAAGGAAAATGTGGGGAAGGGATCCTCTTCCATTATACCACAGCAGCAACATCATGATTTTGTCTGCAAAATACTGGGGAGCTCAAGGGAAGGAAACAAGCCAGTGCTGTCTGTCATTGCTCCACAGCCACCTGCAGGCAGTGTGTTCAGGTCAGTGCACTGACAGCTCTCTTGCTTCTGTTTGAACAGATGGACTAAGCAAAAGAAGATGAGCACATTCCTCTAGTAATTCTGCCAGCATTAAGACTTCTATAGACCTGCCACAGTGGCTTAAGATGGAGATGGCCTAGCTTAGAGTGAGGTGCAACATTCTGAAGAAAAATAAACACTCACAACACATATATTAAAAACATAAATTCTACGTGCTACTCCTACGTGCCCATATCTCCAAAGCCCTGTCTCCCCTATGCTGCCTTGTATTTTGTTTTCCAGAGACAACAGGTTTATGCCATGGAGCCATGGATTTTAATTACTTTTTTAAAACTTGCCTTACAGATGGACTGGTATCAAAAATACTTCAAGTAATTTCCAGCAAGAGTTAATTTTCCCTAGAACTCTGGCTTGGCTGGAACTCAGAGTATGTGGGTAGAAATCATAGCTCTCGACACCCAGGCTTTGTTATCACAACGTAGATCTAAACCCATGCAGCCCTCGCGTGTGTTCTCTACCATACAGAGCTATGTCCTCGCACTGCTATAATTATTGATGGTCTTATTATTCTGACTTTCAACTGCATCTCAGTACAAATGAGTTCAAAGGCCACAATTAGAATTGGGGACCAGTAACTGGGGTATACACAGAAATCCCCACACACAGAGAAATTCTTTGGCTTCCGTCTCAAAAGCTTAGTATTATGATTAACATTTAGACTACAAAGGCAGTTAGATGTGCCAAAAGAAATTGGGGCCCATTGTGTCACAAATACATCCACTGCATAAATACATTGCAAAAAGCAGTTCTTGTCTTGAAGAATCTATACTCATGAGCTTCAAGCAATTACTAAACCTGTGACTGCAAGTTTAGCAACAAAATTTGGGACACACCCAGATTAAGTAGGCAATTAGGGTGCCGTTGCTATCAGCTGTGTTATTTACTCTTGCCTCCATATTGGCCTGAATTATGCCTAATTTAAAAAAAAAAACATTAATAAAAAATTGCTTAATTAAAATAAAATGACAGGAAGAAGAAAGGACTGAGGACACCTGTTTCTATCAGATATTTTACAAAGGGTGGCCAAAGGCATAAAACAATGGTTTCATCACTGACTCTTTTTCAGTTCCTCTCACTGAAGAATTTTCATTGTCTGCGATACATCAAAATGGTTTTAGTACCTATTTCTTTTGTAGTAACCATTTCCCTCTTGTTCCTATGCAATCACACACTACCTAAGGAACTTCCAGACTTTTTGTTGTTATGTAGAGAACATGTTGAAGTGTCAGGAAGATGGGAGTTTCATTTATTAAATACGAATTTTGGGATCTGTTGTCATGACATTAAGGCTTTTGAGATGCCACCAAGACCTGCCCATTGCTTGAGCTCTGTTTAGCTTGTCTTTTTCTCCTCCCTGCTCAAGTCAATAATTGCTTATAAAGAGCAAGCTGTCAGAGTCTAGAGATCTGCGCTTTCAAAGAATATCTGAGTCTGTAAATGGAGGAAAGATGGATTGTGGAGTTCATGTCTCTGGTTAGGAGAAAAGTTAATGAACCCTTTGCCACCTCACACAGATGATAATGGAAAATTGCTCTTAAGGCTCATTTCCTCAGAGAAACTCTGTGAACATATTCAGCCACAAAAAGAATGAAAGGAAAGGTAAATGGACCATGCCAGAAGGTTATGAATTTCCTCTTTCTGTAGGAAAACTAGAATTCATTCATGTTGTTTAAAAGACTTTTTGGAAGACTTTTGCTTAATCTCTCATGCCTAAGGTATGTGAGTGTCCAGGTCAGCACTGTACATAGGGGTTTTCTTCAGTATGCTTACCTGATTTTACAGTTGCAGCAATTATCCGATAATAGTGTTGGTAACAATACATCTCTGAATACTGTTCCCATGCCTAAAACCCTGATTCTGAACATTGCCAGCAATAAACATCGTGTAAAGCCCAGGTATACAGCAGGAATATAAACACAAGGCACAGAAATGAGTTGTCCTGCTCTCTGCGTTAACCTCCTGGAGGTATTTAGTCAAGTCAAATTTCAATGTTTAGGCTGTCTACAAAAAAAGGGCCCCACTCCTCCTTGCAATACCTACCTTGAGAGACTTTCTTTCTGGTGTAGAACCAGAAAGAAATCAGCAGCCTCCAGCGATACCCTGCTAAAGCCCTGCCAGGGTTTTGCCTGTCCCCAGCACTCTGCTGAAAATGAGTTTCCGTCTACGTATATGTGCATGAACAGAAATTCGAACCCCGCTCTGCTGACCCACCAATGAAGGTTCTGTCCTCAAGCTTATAGGGTATCTTAGAATCATAGAATCATAGCAAGTTTTGGGTTGGAAGGGACCCATAGAGGTCATCTAGTCCAACCCTAAATAAATATCTGAAAGGTGGGTGTCAGGAGGATGGGGCCAAGCTCTTTTCAGTGGTGCCCAGTGACAGGACAAGGGGCAATGGGCACAAACCGAGGCACAGGAAGTTCCGCCTGAACATGAGGAAGAACTTCTTCCCTCTGAGGGTGACGGAGCACTGGAACAGGCTGCCCAGGGAGGTTGT
>Ga0065711_1034702_pt1 | contig 23358 bp, 8 predicted proteins | sample Hoacrofraction12_FD_59098 | JGI IMG/M metagenome (GOLD analysis project Ga0065711, IMG submission 59098) | Hoatzin crop microbial communities from Cojedes, Venezuela - Epithelial fraction 12 v2 (version 2) | ecosystem: Host-associated > Birds > Digestive system > Esophagus > Crop | place...
GGGGGGGGGGGGGGGGGGATTGAGCTTGATTTTTGAGCTTGATTTTTTCATCAGTTACGTAGGCAAAGCATAGGACAAACAGGGGAAAATCCACTTTTATTAGAAGCCTTCTTGTTTATGGCATTTCAGTTGTTTTTTCTTAACCTTTTTAGCTGTAATTTCCAAATTAAGAAATACTATGCCATGTATAATTGTATTATTATTAAAATTAATATAGTCTCTTGTAAGAGAAACTTCCTAAATCTCTCATTAGTGGCTCTTTCTCTCTCTTTTTTCCCCCCAGCAATTTCATAATGGGCTTTTCAGTGTTTTAAAGGACCAGCAATTAAACCAATGGACAAATCAGAAGTCCAGATCGACCACAGCTGACCCGACAGAGGCACCACAGCCCCATCTTCAGCAGTTCCGTCTGCCACATTCTGCAAGACCTGGAACAAGGGCCCCCGCCTCACACCCCAGGAAAGAGGGGAGAGAAACAGAGCGTGGTGATGGGAGGATGTACATGAAACTCAGCTGGCTGAAACGTTCTGTATAAATTCTTTCACCTTCATAATGACCAGTGAAAGTTAAAGACCAAATCTAACATCAGGCGCCTGAGGCGGATTTCAGCGGCATCGAGGAGGATCTGTCCACGGGGACTCTTAATGGTCTGTAATACTCAGACTGAGAGAAATTGGACGTGCTGTTGCCTACTCACGTCAGACTGTTTGCAGGGCAGTATTTCGGGTAAAATAATGTCCGACTACAGCACAGAACTGCAAAGTCCATTTTTCATTTATACTTTTATATATTGATAATATATACATACATGTTTTAACACCTAACATTACATCTTTATGGAATTACCTTAATAATAACCACATAGAATGTATTACTGCAATAGTACCAAAGTCAGCACCACACTAGCGGTCCTACTGGCTTCATGTATAGCAAGCACAGTAAGAGTTGACAATATAAGTAAGCAAAGAGAATATTATCCCTCATTCTATAGATAGAGAATTGAAGCACCCAGAGATAAGAGATTATCCAAGGGTCATGCAAAACTGATAACTCGGATCTCTGAATTCAGGCCTTAAGGTCAAGCCCATGCTCCTGCCTAATGAGCTGTTACTGCAAAGCCTACCGTTTGTTTTCTTAAATCGGGCTGCCAAACCAGACAACTAAAACATACCTGAAAAGTCAGTACTATACAGCTATTCACTTAGTAGTTTTCCTAAAATACCCGCTACAGTATTCTGAATAGAGCATAAAAATAGCCCATTGAAAAGAAGCCTTTGTTTGGTCAGCCCCAGCATCGTGTAGTACTCTATTCCTGTCATTTAAATGAATGGGATATTTGGAACACAGCACTACAATGAATGAGAACTTCAAACAGAAAACGGGCTGTTCTTTTCACAGTGGAGGTCAAGAATACATTGAGCTTTTACTTTATGTTTTTTCTTTTAAAAATATACATTTCATATCTTTTTATATCAGCAGAAATTACAAACGTACATACAAAGGAAAACACGGTAGCCCTTTCATTAGCAGAACTAAAACAAACCTGAAAATAAGTCATACCCAGACTTTTAAGTCATTGCACTAGTCTTGAAACATCAACATTTTCTGTAACTTGTGTAAAGATGAGTGAAGATCAGCGGTGTCATAGCTTAAATCCAGTATTAGAATTTTGTCTTGCAATGTGTAGTTTCTAATAAGTGAAAGAACAGCAATCAAGAAAATCGGATAGCTGAAACTTTCTAATCAGTGTCTATATGTAACCCCTCATATCTGAGAGCCTGAAAATTTTATCTGTTGAGTTCTGCCAGTATGAAGCTGGAGTTTCAAATTTCTCCGTATAGGGAAAAAAAAAAATCTTTACATTCTATTCTGGAGTTTTGGAAAATAATCATACAAAGATGGTCAGACTTGTCTACACCAACAAAGAGCCCTGCATAGAAACCTTTGGAGTTTTGAAAGAAAGCAGCTTTCCAAAATTAGAGGCATACTACCACTAAATTTATTTTTAAATTATTTATTTAACTTAGCTTTCATATGTGTCCATGGCTATCTCTGTTTAGAAGTACAGGTAAAGAGTATGGGAAAGCAAGAAAGGTGAAGAGTAACTTTAACAGTTATGCCTTATAGATGAGTACATGGATTTAGCGTGGCACTGGATGTTTTATATGGCCATAATTATTCAATTAACTTTGATGCAATCATAAGAAGAACATGAAGTATCTATCAGAGCACTATATATGCATGTTCCTTTACAGATGTAAAAATAAATAAAATGAGTACCAGAGCATCCTAGGAGGCCTGTTGGCAGTCTACAAAATTATTGTAAATGTCTATTCTTTTTAGACACTCTGATACCATGAAATCTTCTTTGAAAAAAGGCATTGATTGTGATCTTTACAGATACGTTTATAAACTAGCTGGCTGATTGTATATGTTGTAAAAAGATAGCATACACTTCAAATAACATCTCATTTTAAATGAATAATTTGTATACTTTTAAATAAATAATTTGTATACTTTTCAAAATTTATATTCTTCAGCTGTCAAAGTCAATGTATCTACAGCAAAGGGAGAATTAGTCTCATTTTCCCTGTGGATTCATATGGAATCAGCATATAAGAATTTTTCTTAATTTTATTTTCAATAAATAGTAGTTATTCATGTAAATGTTTTCCTCACATTTTCTACCTCTACAAATACGAAATTCTGATAAAAGCCCTATAGAGAGAACTTAGTTTAAAAGTACTGGTTGGTGTAATCACAGCATGCTCTAACATGACACCATAACAGAATTGCAGCAGAACCCAGACTACGCCTTGTCTTTGTGCCTAGAATAAGCAAGATTTTAAATTGTCTCAAGAGTAGTAGGTCATGACATCTGAATGTGCTCATAAATTAAAGAAAATGGTCTTTGCTTATTTCAGGACAAAAAACAAGTTCGGAAGTAGTCTGAAGTGTAGCAGAAGCTAGAATGTGCTGTAACTTCTCCCCTTAGAGGTTGGATATTGTAAGTTTCTATGGGCTAGATGTCTTGCACAGCTGAATCGGAGAGCCAAGTGACACTACCACAGCGCAACACTCCACCGACGTTTACCTTCAATGGGAGCAGGGCTTCACGGGACCTTGTTTTCCCTTGAGCTGGATTTATCTTTGACTTTGTTGAAATTATCCATTTTCATTGGATTTGCACACCACAACTTCATCTGACAAAAAACATTTTGCATGACAATGGTGTGATTACATATATCATAAACATGGAGCACCTGGACACAGGGCTACAACAGCCGAGCGGACCGTGTGCACGTATGAGCATACATTTAAAGGACATTTGTACAAATACAAATTGCTGTGTACTGAAAGTCAGAATTGATGTTTGCATGGATGCAAGCTAAGAAAAGACGATCCAAAGGTAAATTCAGACAAACTCTGAATGCAAGTTTCTAAAACTTAGAATTAACTCCTTGTCTCGTAGAGTTACACAGGAAAATTTTAAATTTTATTTGAAAGTCAGTTTCATTAAGTCTTTTAAATTATATTGGCTATTTTAGAGTGAAATACAGAATGATGTAACAGCAGGTCAACAGGAAGTGGAGGTAAATGTAAGGCTGCAGTGAGAAACAGCAGATTAGTATGTTCCCAAAGGATAATAAACAATTCACCTCTTCCCAGTATGGAAAAAAGGAAATTATAGAAGAATAAAGACTGGAAATATTTCCCTTATACCACATACATACGCTATAAATATCTCACTGTCTGTACACACAGATCCAAATTTTGCTAAGGGTCACACGAGATTTATATCAGCATCAATCAGGAGAAGCATTAGTATGGTAAATAAGTTCAAAATGTTTGACCACCATCAGGGAAGTACAGTGAGCACGCTGATCTCTGACTACTGCCGATGGCCTTTATCTTTGTGGCTAGTGATCAAGCTGCACAATGGTTGTGCAAAATGGGCAACACTCCAACAGCACAACCTATGGCTTTAGTTAGCCCTAACACCTAAAAGCCTAACTCCTTCCAGCACTGAGGATGCTTGCTGATGTCTCTCGAGCCACCTGGCCATTAGATTGTTGTCTGCCCAAGGGCCTCTGGTCCATGATACTTTGTTTTTTAGATTAACTATCAGTAGGGCAAGCCTGCTTAACTGCCTATTTGTGTAGAAGCTTAATGCATGAAAATCCTGTTAAAATCTTTTGCAATCAGTGATGTCGTTTGAGAGGTGAAACACTGGAGTGGTTACATGGAATTTCCACTATGAGCTATTCAGAAACAGAAAATACAAATATCAACTGAGAATATTTCCCTTATCCATGATGCGCATTCACAAGCAATCATCACAATGTGTCTTTAACACATACAAAATACTGAGCACATTTCAGCATTTCATCCAGAAATTGTTACAGAATCCCTGGTCTGCACATTTTTGGGGCAACCCCGAATCTTTTATGTTTCTCAGGTGGCCTGAAGTGCTTGTTTTCCCAACCCTGAGGAACACATACATTGTTCTTCCGCAGAAGCATTGCATCCCCCGGGCCGTCCCTGCCACCCAACAAGCCTACAGCACCCAGCACACCACCATGACATCACAACAGGCACGCAGTGTCACAGGGCACCTCCTCACGCAGCCTGCACCACTGCCGTAAAGCCTTTTCCCCAGAAGCTTACATACACTAAGAAATCCAGATACAGTGGGAGGGGTGATAAAGACAAAAAGGGGGGGTGGTTGTTGCAAGTTGTTAATCATTTGTGTGCTTATGAAGAGCTACTAATTGCAAAGGGCTGTCTGAACCTGTGCATCCCCTGCAACCCGCAGGTGCCCTGTTCCATAGAAAGCAATGCTTCTGGTTAATCCAAGTTTTACCTTCAGCAATCATGAAGAAGAGAGGGGCATGAGCAACACCCTCAAAATACAATAAAGTAGTTCTGCTACACTATGCATCCTATTCCTCTATGTTGGAGAGAAACAGGAGTAGCAGGGAAAGTGTGAAGTGTGATGGAAAAAACATTGCCCAGGAAAGAACAAAACTAAACTTCAAGCTTCAAAACAAGTGCACAGCTATCCTTGTTGTAAGAGTTTTCAGCTGGTTTTAAAACATCAAAACTGCTGCAAGAGACAGTCCTCACCAGCTGTACATGAGCTTAGAAATAACAATTCACACTTTTCCTTAGTTGCATTTATTGTGCATGAACTTCACAGTCACTGCTTTTCATAGAAATTACATAATTTTATATATACAATCACATCAAAAAAACAAGTTCTAAAACCAAACATTTATATTCCTCACACATATACTATAAAATCCTGGCTGCATTTTCAAGAAACCACAGTTAAGGAGAATAGTCTAGTGTTGGATAGCAGCAAGACCTCCAATACTTGTTGTTTTCCTTTAAATGAGACAACCCCCATGTCTGGTGCACACTAAACAGTTTAGTTTTTTTCTGAAGTTGTGTCCTAGGACCAAAGTAGGATGGATGAATTTTCTTACACTCAACAAGACCACTCCTCATGAAAGCCTTCTTCCCAGTTTTTGACTAGTGATTACCCTGTCTCCCCACAGAGGTATTTGCTTCTAAAATAATTCTTGGTCTACACTGGCAGACAAAGTAGTGCCCATAACAGAACGGTTCTTTTACCAGCCTTCCCAATAAATCCATGAAATAAAACCAAAAGTTCTTGTTTCTCCAACTTCTAGAAGATCTTTGTCTTCTGCTGCTTTTCACCTCCCTGCATACACTGTTTTAGCTTTTGAATCAAGATGTTGACATTTTTTGAAGACTCAATGCAAAGAGCAAGGTGTGCAACAGATGCATCTTAACAGGATCTTGAAACCCATTCAACACGAGTTAGTTACTAGGCCAATGAAAACGCTTACTCTCTATTTTTGTGTTGTTAGTTCAGTTGGCAGAGTAGGAATCTTGATTATTAGCTGACACAGACTCCTAGTAACAGGAAATTCATCAGCCCTGAAGATACCTCTTACAGGTTTTAAAGCCAGAATTCTGAAAAACTGCATAAATTGCTTATCAGGACATTGTTTTATGCCATATACTTGTACAAAAGATTTGCCATTCTAGACCACCCACTGCCTTTTTTTAAATTCTAAATAGAATGTCAAATTTCCCCACTGGCACAGGAAACAGTTTCATTCCTTTTCTTGACGAAGGAGAAAAGGAGACCGCTATAGAAAGCAAGTGTCCACTTTGTACAGGATTACTGAAGTACACCACCTCTAACGCTGGAAGTAATGGGACTCAGTGACAGAACACATCTAGTCTCAGCTTCAGCACTAGAAACTGAAAAAACATCCTTTGCAAAGTCAGGTTTTTCTGGAGAACACATTTGTATTCTAGAAATATAAAATACTTTAGTAGTTGGAAACTTAAAGGTTACAGCAGTACAAAAATAGCAAAAACTGAACAAAGTTAAACCATTTTACCTCAGGTCCAACTTCACCTATTAGGAATTAAAAATCCTTGAAGCTCCAGAACTGATGATTTGAAGAGAGCCAGAGTGTCCAGTTGTAATAGCTTTAGAGTGTACGCAGAGCTCATCCTTCCAGCTTAACTTCTACTTCAAAATGTGAAAGATGACTGAAGAAGAGTCATCTGTACAAATCAGTCTGGATATTACATTACCTCAGGTTCCCTCCAGAGCTCCAACAGCAGTTTTCCAAATACTGTTAAGTTTTGATTTGCTGAGATGTTAGCGCCAGTAGTCTCTTGCTGAGCAGTGCATTGTGTCGCTGAAGATACTCTATTACATCTCCTTGCTTCTCAACTATCTCTTCTAAACTTGAATTTTCCCTTGAAATAACGAAAGCAAATCCGGATTTCAATAAGTGACAGCAGCTTTCCAACATAGGAAGTGTTAGCTAATTCACAATTACTCAAAGTTACTTCTTTCAGTTCTACTTTTGGTGAACTCAACTAACTTTTGAAGGACACCTTTATGTTTACCCTCCATTTTGCATGAAAAGGCAGGAAGAGAAAAGTTTGGCTAAACTTCATGCCATATCTACATAATTGAGTTACATATTTCCTGCTAGACAGTTACAGAAAGCTTGCAGTAGTATGAAGGTTCTTACTGTCTAACAGACTTAGTGAGCGAGAATTGTATTAAGAAACCCACAGCACCTTTTCCAAATACATTGGGAAGCTTATTTTAAGCAGGCATAGTATTTTTATTCAGCTGTGGGGATTATAAGCTGTTTAAGACAGAAATTTCTTGATTAACCTGCAGTAACATACATGATATACTATTATATACAGTGGTATTATCTGTCACAATACAGTGACAGCATCAGCACCAAACAGTTGTGCTATTTCCAATCTACAGCCTCACATACACCTAACCTCCCACTTAAAGTATCTCCAGATTTCAGATATCCTTCATTTTAACTAGCATAGTAACACTGCAACATTAAGTAAAGCTAAGTTAATTGAGAAAAATCTAAAGGGAACAGAATTTTTTCAAATCTGTAATTAGGAACTTTTAAAAATACAGCAAGAACAAATACCTATGCCTAAGCATACCCCAGTCTTCCCTTACACATTATTTCTTCCTAGCTGACTTTGGAATCTGCCCTCTTAGTACACATGTGAGCATCTTAGAACTTAGAAAGTTGCTCCTCAGCCTTGCAGCATTTTGGAACATTGCCCTTTTCATAGTTCTTAAGAGTGTTGAGGAGGATAGCTACAGTGGAAAAAAGCTTAGGTCCAACAAAAAACCTACTGTCGTTAAACTGGAAAAAATAAAGAAAGCGAGTTTTGGAAACAAAGCCTGCAGCCTTAACCAGCAGTCTGCACTGCCAACTTCAAGCACCAGAAGAGGTTCTGATCAGTAGCTTAGGTTGTAGACATCACAGTATAAAAAAAATTCCTATAACCAGGGTCAGCTGCAGCGCTGACAGGATTCACTTTTCAATAGACCTTAACTCTCAAGGGAAAGAGAGTCAGAGTTGTATAGAGCTGAATTAAAATAATTGTTTTGCAATCAGTTCCCACAGGAAGTTTGCACTCTAATCAAAAGTAATCAGAGTCTTTTCCTCAGCTAGTCATTGTTGCAGACTCCTTCCCTGGGCATTTCAGAATTTCTCAGGGGAGAAGCTGAATGAGAAAGGAATGAGGTCCACCATGCATTCACCATGGTGTTTATATCAAGATGGAAGTCAGACATTGTATCAAAGTTCAAGACAACTCTAAATCCTTCCTGTAACCTGGACATCTACTTCCAAGTTCCATAAAAGCATGTGCCTGCTGCATTTGTGACACCAGGGGAAGTGCCGAACTATTAGTCATCTCTGCAGTTCAACTTTTTACTATGACATGTACATAAGCAAGTTATACTGTATTAGAAAATTTTTAAATAAATTCTTATATGGAAATCCATGTTAGATGATTTTTTTTTTGTTAATGCATACCAGACTCCTTTCAGCAACTGGAAGATGTTCAAGCAGTCAGAAGGTACACAAAGGACAAACAAGCAATGAGTCTCAGTGCTTGTGAGGTTAATGTTGGGTACCTTGTGTTTCACTGAGACCTTCCTTAACTCTGAAGTGCCCCAGCCACCTTTAAAGTTCCTTCCCAAACTGGAAACATATTTTATACTCCAAATCCCTTGCTAGAATCTTATGTCCAACTGTTGGCAGACAACAAAGGTGCAGTTTTCTTCTTCATCTATCAACTGCTTACAACATATCTCCTTGCCTGAAACTGGCTGAAAAAGCTAGGCTTCTGTAAGCTTACTTTAAGTAACAGCGTAAGACACCAGTATCTCTCCTCAAACTCCCATATAAAGTCAGTAACACAGATTAAGCACAGTTATTTATAGCACATTAGAAATTTGTGCAACCAGCCATTAATGGTCAAATAATTTCTGTCCTTATATTTGAGGATTTCTGTAACCTAACAAATTGCCATTACTATGTATAAAGTACAAGACTGTGCTACTCATCTGTGCATGTAAAATAGCAACCTTAAGCGTACTATTATTCCCACCTCAGCTTTGGTTGACAGATTTAAGATTACATGTAAGTCTACAGAAACTAATGCAATGACATTAGTCAGTGTTACCTATATACCATGCCTGAACACAGCACAAGATTAAGACTGAAAATCTTACCTGAATCCAATTTCTGAGGTAATGTGACTAGGGTAAGCATACATCTTCTCCTCTTCAATTATGTCAGGTCTTGGCTTTGCACGATTGAAGTTGCTTATTTTCACTGCAACAGAGTTTTATAAATTGGTCAGAAAGCAAGCAAAAAGAGAAAAGCATTATCACCAGGCTCCAAAGTAAAAAAACCCAGAAATCTGTAACAGATAGTAAGATTGCCTTAGGATAGAAGATTGAAAGATAACGGAATCTGGGGAGTGGGGAGGAAGGAAAGAAAGAAAAAGCAGACTAACTCTGCTCATTTCTGGAATGGCTTTGATAACCAGGTGGTGGAATTGGCTTTGTCTGGATTTTTTTGTCAGCCTTGCTGCTTAAAGGATCACAGTGAGGTAAAGACCTGAATGGAGAAGCTTGAACATACTGCTTATACTGCTTAACATCTGCAAAGTTTAGTACGTCACTGAAGAGAGGCTGAACCCTTAGTTGTGTTTGAGTGGCTACTGAGACACAGTCTCCAAATTCAGGCCATAAATGACACAACATGCCATATAAAAAGTCGTAAAAACTTTTGATACTGGTATCTAGGTCAGAACTTCTAGTTTAAGTGCTTTGAGAAATACTGTTTTAACTAGGCTACCTGCAGTGAAGCAGCAGCTTGTCTGCCTGCTCTAAAACTAGGGCACACGTGCTACAGAAAGCCATTAAGTATTCAAACTAGAGTGGTTGTGTGATCAGCCTCACATTCTGAACCTTGCAAAGCTGGCTATCAAAACCAGAAGTCATTCCTGGGCACCTGTGAATAAAGTTTAAGATTAAATTTAACAGATGTGGAACAGGGATGGGAGAAGCTATAGGCACCCTCTGCATTATTTCTGGAAGGAAGCTGAAAACATTTGAAGCCATTCATATCCTGATTAAGGGAATGTACTGAGATCTGGAATACACATTTGGGACCCTGCAGTTAGGACTGCTTGTGAAGCAACACATCTAACACCACTAAAAATATTACAGTCCAGCCCCATGAGAAATCCACACTACTGCAGCACAGAAAGACCATCTTTATAAGTCAATAAGATGGGGTTCACTACAGGCCACCCTGCTAAAACAATGCTAAGACCCTCCAGAGGTTAACTACAAGTTAGGCTCAAAGGTTAGTTATTTCTATGATGGTATTTCTCTACAAATAAAGCCACAAAGGAATGGATGTGGAATTCCCAACATGTGTTGTCTGTGGGAATGTTACTCTTTTATTGAAGTGATATTAGAAGTATGTAAGAAAGTCATTAAATACATATATTTAGTAAACTTTTTAAAGCTTGACTCCCTAGCCTATCAATAACAAACTTACAATAGTAAGCTGACATTTGTAGCTGTCTATCATACTTCATTCCATGCACATTTACCTCACTCAAATGATTTACATGTCAAGTCTGTTATAGGTCAATCACAGCAATTCCTTGTGGATTTCCAAATCCCTGCCTCTGCATCCTGCAGCTATATATACATACTCTGCTGAATGGAGATTTTTAAGCAAGGCAGTAGTACTTCACAGGACATTGTACACCATGCAATTCACAGAACAGCTCCAACAAGCAAGAAGAAATATCTAGAATTACAGTGAGGTATTCCATGCCACCACTTTCATTTGTGATGCAGTAATATTTAAATGAAAATAAATCAGGTACATGAAGCTTCTACAGATAAGCATTTATAGCTCATTCTAGTAGTTAAAGAAATAATTGTTCCACAGTGGAGAATCAATGTATGAAGTAGTGCTACCTTCCCTCCAAAATTTACTAACATACACTAACACAAGAAAGGGGTTGATTATGAATTGCTAGTGTAAAGTGACCTTGATCTCCCCATTGTTGCTCAGCTACATTAGCTGATACTATCTTAACAGTAAGTGGTGTCTGCCAAGTGCTTGCCTTGGAGAGGCACCATAACTCTGAGCAGAGGACTGCTCTTAAATTATCCTAGTAAAGAAGCTTCATGCTTCCAGTCACATAGGCTGCTCTGTTTGACAGAAAAGAAAAAATTATCTGAGTGTCACTGTTACTACAGATTCTCAGCCCATTTTCAAAACTGGCCAAATACATTTGTTTTGCTTCAGCAGAGCTTTAGTTTGATGCTTAAAATGTTAAAAAAACCTAAAAAACCCAGCACTACACGACAGAATCTCCTCGCTTACCTCACCTCAACATGTGCTGGGGTGGAACACAAGCAAACAAGTTACACCATGCAGCAGAAAAGTCACCTAGAGTGATTGGAGCTCTTCCCCATCTTGAGGCAAGTGTTAAGTCACATAAATTAACCTTCATTTTGCACACCAAGCTTTAGAGAATGAAGCTTAGACTGTTATTTTGGGACTGCTGAGGAAATGAGGTAGCTGTTGCCAAAAAAGACTGCCTTACTCCTTCCTAACAAGGCACCTCTGTCCCTCCTTCACCTTTGTTCCAGGACTCAGACCCTTCAAGCCTCCTTCAGCTGGAAACCAAAACACTGCACCCCACAACTTCCTAGTATAAGTCTGTTAATGGATTTGCTAGGCACAGGAACTGACAGAGTACAAGCTAGCAAACAAGAACCTTTAGGTGACGTAAGCAGAAAGATAGTTTGAGAGCACTTATGGAAGTCCAGGCTCAGACCTTACTACTATGAAGATCAACTTTCTTGTAGTTGCTTGTCCTTTTCTGCCAGGGTAAGCAACACACAATGTAGCTCTTTGAGCTCCAAGAGGCCTCAGGGTAAGAAATAACGTTTCACTGGAATTCTATTAAAGTTTTGCAATTTATCTCTTGCTTCCTGAGTTTCCCAGGAAAGTAAGTATGCATATGCAAAGACGGGATGATCTCCAGCATTCTTGGAATAGTTCTCTAGGGCTGCCATGCTGGCATTCCCTCATCATTGCCTTTACTCCTTCAGAGGACAGTCAGTCTACTGGAGCCACGCTGGTCTGTTCCAGGAAAGCCTGACAAGCCTAGGGCATTTGGGCCTCTGCACAGCTATAAGTAAAGGACATAGTTTAGAGCCAGGGCCTCATTTAGAACCATAGAATCATTAAGGTTGGAAAAGACCTCTAAGATCATCCAGTCCAACCATTGACCCATCACCACCATGCCTGCTAAACCATGCCCCAAAGTGCCACATCTACACGTTTTTGGAACACCTCCAGGGATGGGGACTCAACCACCTTCCTGGGCAGCCTGTTCCAATGCCTGACACTCTTGCAGTAAAGAAATTTTTCCTAATATCTAATCTAAACCTCCCCTAGGCACAGCTTGAGGCCATTGCCTCTTGTCCTATCACTAGTTAGTTGGGAGAAGAGACCAACACCTGCCTCACTACAACCTCCTTTCAGGTAGCTACAGAGAGCAACAAGGTCCCCCCTCAGCCTCCTCTTTTCCAGACTAAACAGCCCCAGTTCCTTCAGTCACTCATAAGACTTGTTCTCCAGACCCCTCACCAGCCTCACTGCCCTTCTCTGGACAGGCTCCAGCACCTCTATGTCCTTCTTGTAGTGAGGGTCCCAAAGCTGAACACAGGACTCCAAGTGCAGCCTCACTAGTGCTGAGTACAGGGGCACAATCCCCTCCCTACTCCTGCTGGCCACACTATTCCTGATATAAGCCAGGATGCCATTGGCCTTCTTGGCCACCTGGGCACACTGCTGGCTCATGTTCAGCCATCTGTCAACCAACACCCCAAGATCCTTTTCCCCCCAGACAGCTTTCCAGCCACTCCTCCCCAAGCCTGTAGCATTGCATGGGGTTGTTGTGACCCAAGCGCAGGACCTGACACTTGGCCTTGCTGAACCTCATACAGTTGGCCTTGGCCCATGGGTCCAGTGTGTCCAGATCCCTCTGCAGAGCCTTCCTACCCTCAAGCAGATCAACACTCTAGCCCAACTTGGTGTCATCTGCAAACTTACTGAGGGAGCACTCAATCCCCTCATCCAGCTCATTGATTAGTGTTTCTCTGTGTGTCATTACATTACCAAGAACATACCAAAGTTTTCTTCTCTAAAATAAAAGATATCCTAGATTAATTACCAATTACAAAATCAGACAAGTCAGATAACACAAATACTGATCACCACAGAAACAGCTTTCACTAAGTTTTAAGCTTCATGTAGTCCTAAAAGAAGTATTTCCACTCTCCTTCCCCCTGTTTGATTAGAAGTCAGGGGCAAACTATAAGTTTTGCCCATTGGTTTTGTTCCCCCCACCCCACGTCCAGCACAACCAGTGCTACTGAGAGTATTCAGCTAAGGTGTCATCTCCTTTGTAGCTGTAAGTAATCACAACAAAGCATCTCAGAAACAGGAGTATAAACTGTCTAACTCAAGAACAGGAACTACACATCATTTAAACAGACACGGACTTCACAGTAAATATCTCTAGTTTTCCTCAGGCAACAAAAATAATTGTCTTTTTTAGTGTCTTGTACCATTTCAGTTTTTCCGAACCAGTTATTTCCATTTGAGGTAATGCAAGCCATAAAGCCAAACAGCTTTTAAGATGAGATTAGAGAAAACTATTTGGTTCAAGCATTTAATCAACATTTTAGATACTCCTGCAATAGTTAATAGGAAATAATAGTTAAAATAGGAAAGAGATTTATCAAGTCTTGATAAGTTAAAGCAAAAAGCAGCTAACCTTACAAACTAACAGTGACAGTGCAAAGCAATGCCTCAAAGTCTTGTGATGCAGTATCTTATCTTAGTAAAGCACAGATTCTAAAAGTCATGATTTTTTTTTTTTTAACCTTTCATTAGAGGGAATCTTTCATTTTAGTGACAAAGTAGAACTAAAGCTTTTGGGGTGGGACCAGGTAAAGGTGAAAAGTCTGGAGAGCAAGGCACATCACACTATCCACAATGCAAGTCCCGTATGTAAAGCCCACAAGCGGTTCATGGTCAGGCCAGCTAGCTCTGACTGCTTCAAAGCTTGTGGTGGACGCATTTGAGAACACACTGCTGGACAGACAAGCCTGTTCACAGGACACTCGCAACAATTATACATCTATCACCACTTTACTGGATCAACAGCTTTGATGTGACATGGAGCTTTCACTTAGCAGCACTTGGAGGCCAAATCAAGCCTGACAACCTTCCCATTTATTTTGGAATTGCCTTAGTTCTTCTACAAACACAGAATAATTCTGTATTTGTAGTAGCAGTTACATATCTTTGGGTACCTCAAGTGAGCTACTGTGAGGGCAAACAGAACAGCTGAGTAGCACCTATAACAAGTCTCACTCAAAAAGGGCAAAATTGCCTCACCTGTGTAAATCACTAAGCACGTCAGGGAGCTAATCAGCTCCAGGCCCAGGACTCCCAGGATAAGATACAGGTACACTTTACTGTGATCAGGAAAGGAATGCTGCATGGACAGAATCAGAAGAAGGGCTGCATTACCTAGAAAACAAATGTTGTATTTTACAGGCATAACGATTTCATTAGCTGTTGAAAATAGCTTGGTACTCTCTCATTCTCAATATCTCCATTACACCACAGCATTTCAGTAATGCTTCTCCATTTCATACCATACTTGCCTTTTTAGCCATTTCCTTAACACAGGTGATGCAAGCTTACAACTGCTGGCAGCAAAATGCTGTTTCGTTTAAGCATTTGACTTCTATGGTAGAGAAATATGAGTTTTCTTACAGATATTTCTGACTTAAAGTAAGAGCTGAAGAAATACACTAGAAAGACCCAATATACATGTGTGGGCTTAAGCACCTTCTAGCCTTGTTGCTGCTATCCACCCCCAAAACTGCTTGGACACTATTAATTTCTTTCAACTCCTAAGAAGTCACATCAGTCAATTCAAAGTGAGAGAGTGTTTTCCTTCAAGTGGTGGATTTGATGGTATTTAAATGAGGCTAACAAAAACCCAAACGCCTTCCTTTCACAGGGAGATACTTGCATAGGCTTCCAGTTGCCTGGCTATTATTTTAATACTTGCAAGGTACTAAAAGTTTAACCAAAATGAACACAATTAGTCCAGGAGAACAAATGTTGAATGACAGACTTAAAACATCCCTAATTCTTTACACTCTGTATCAGAGAAGAAGGTGTGTGAAATGTTCTTTTCTTTCCCATAGAAACGCTATAAGCAGTGTCTGGATAAAGCACTAAGTGTTTTAAGACCCTCAGTATAGCTTAGGGGACTGCACAGTTCTCTTTCATACTGTGTGAGGGAACTGAACTGTCAGGATGGAAGCAGCATCAGCTGCAATTAGCATGGCATGGAGTCTGCACTAAGGGATCTAACCACCTTCTGACCCACAGATAATTTACCTCAAAAGTCCACAGCACACAGATTGCACCTGAACATTTACACATGCCCAGAAGCTTGTCCAGCAGTGAAGTGGGCTCCATCCAAGACTGAAGACAGGGCTAAGTATGCCAGACTACACTGCAATAAGCAGAAATAGTCTTTTTACTCTCTTCTGAAACATCCTTAAACCTGCTGTAGCCCAGTTCTGTCACCACACTCCAAACACATTCTTTATCTTCAGAGCTCTATCTAGTGGCCATAGCCTGAAGTTTTGCATTCATCAAGTTGGCCAGCTCTTCTAGTGACTAGGTGGAAAGAAAGCTAGGGTTTCAGATAAAGCTCAGGACCACCTAACTTAGCAATTCTGGTGAAAAAATTTCTACTCCAGTTATTCAGAAGATTTACAGAAGGGAGGTGGGATTATAAGAAGCAAAAATACTGTAAAAGCCACCACTGTTCCCTTTTCCCCCTGCTATTCCTGTGTGAAAACTCCCCTCAAGTTAAATGGATTAAGTTTGTTGAAGAAGTTTGTTAAAAAAGCTACACCAGCTAATTGTACCAACACTTCACTCATACCACTGGCCAGTGAAACTAACTTGGAATACGTAGTTAAGCCACTCCCATACACCACCCTTGGTCCATAGGAAGTAGAAGAAAAAGCAGTTGGTGGACCTGAATTTACACATGCCCCACTGAAGATCAGAAAATTGCCTGTTTTACTGATTTCAGACAGCTGTTGAGCAAGAGGCAATTCACCTGTTTCTACTTGAACAGCTGAGTTTAAGAAAAGAGTAGCACACTTTTTGAAGGACTAGCAGTCTTCCCACATATCCAACTAGACAAATGATCATGCAAGTCAAGATCACTAGCAGCCAAACACAGACCTTACCAGCTGAACATTTTATGGCTGAAGGCTAGATGCAAAGAACTCCATGTTTTACTCAATTTCACACTTGTGGGCATTTTTCCACTAGAAAGTTCTTTACAACATGCATCTGGCAGGCCAGAAAGGTCAGTCAGGGGATCCACCTGACTAAAATAAGTATCATTTATAAATGCTGATAGGCAGGTTTTAAAAAGCTTAATATATAATATCCATTTATATATAAACTGTTCAGTCTTATTGTGTCACAGTTTAAAGCTTTAGAAGAAAAAGTAGGAAAACAAGTTCACTTCACCTGTGGAGTGTATCAGCAGTGGAAGCCTTTTCAGATTTCTTGTTGATCGGTATATTGAGAAGTAACCTCTGCTTCTGACTTTACTGTGGTGGTGCTGGACATATCGTTCAAAAAAAACGTGCAGGATCCACAGAATTACTTTTGCAGTGATTATAACAGTCATCACTTTAAGCGGGTGAGTATAGTTTCCAGGGCACTTATCCTGATTTGGATTGGGGTAAGAGCAAAACATAGCTGCTAAAAATGCTAGAACAACAAAAGCAACCTGGAAGACAAAGGAAGGCAGATGAAAACTCTTAAAGTCAACATTTAACCATAAAAAAAAAGACAGGCTTATGTAATTTATTCATTATGCATTACTTTCTGAATTGATTTTATTAGCATTGAGATAACTTATAAAACATTAGACACTTACTACCACTACTGCATGTCATTCTAGGAACATACTCATGACTGAAATGGCTAAGTAGTAAGATGGTCTTGCAAGAGTGCATCTAGAGCTGAACAGAGTTGAAAATCACCACTCTTCCCAGAATTCCCTTTAAATCAATTTCCCTGTTCCCCAAGTCTCCCCTTCACAGTGAATTTCTCTTATTTCTGAACCCTCTTTACTGTGTCTTTTTACTTTAAGGGGCCCTTGATTTATACTCCCTCAAAATAAAAGAATCACATCTTTTTAGACCCATCCAGTTACACTTGTTACTGCTCTGCAGGACATCCTCATATCTTATTGGTACAGTCTACATTTCTTTCAATTGACATTTCCTAACTGAAAAGCAACCCTTTATGAAATCCATTAAAGATAATCTCCAGGTTACGACATTAGAAAAAAGTGTATCGTCATCACATTAACTTAAAGTGAATTATTAATACTGGGTAGGCATCTTTGCAGTCAGTAATCGTTCTTTAGTATACTTACTATCAGATTTTTCCATTTTGTTCAGAACTCATGTCAGAATGATCAGACTATAGCCTGTCAGATTATATGCACACTTCTCCTTTCAGACTAGTGCCATTATGCCATAACTTTTCCTGTCTTCTAGACTTTTCTCCAGATTTCCAGCATCAGCAATCTTTTGGCCAACTAGAAGGCAGAGGCTTGGGTGCACATTATCTGGGTCATACGTAGACACACACAGGGCTTTTTATAATCTTTATAGAATTTGTGTCAGAAACTACTCTCCCTACTGTTTTAATTCAATGAACAAGCACAGTACTTCTACAGAATAGGAATATTATAAAATGGAACTGAAAACAAACACAACTCCCACCAATACAGAACTAAATTGAGAGCCTCTATACCAATTTTCCTCAGGTCTAGAGAATTCTAGTATCTTTAACGTACTTTGCTTAAAAAAGTGTCCAGTGTTCTGCATCTCATAACTGGATAGAAACAACACATCAGAACTGAAGACAGAGGAAAGCATCTGATTTTTGTTTGCTAGCTATGTTTCCATACTTAATTCTATGGATACCCAAGAGGCCACTGTCCCCTTGCCATGCCCTTGAACTTATTTTTCATATTTTTGTCATTTCTCAAGCAACTTTCTTCAGAAATTAACCTTTGAGAACCACTTAATTACTCTTGATATGAACTGCTCTTAGCTTGCTCTGGTTATGAGTAGAGGAAGGTAATTGGGGAGAGGGAGAAAGGAGAATAATTGTCAGTCATCAACACCTGACAGAGACATTACAGAGGACAGTGTAGAAGGCGGGAAAAAAAAAGGAGCATGTTTATTATCCATAAGACCATTATTTCAAATGCAAATTAAGTCCAAAATTATCTTGAGATGGGTTAAACAGCCAGATTACGAAGTGAAACAAAAAGGTGGGATCTCAACAAAATGTTTGTTTAATCATTTAACTACCTCCTTTTCTTACAAAGCTAAGAATAATTCAGCTAATCTGTATTTTATTTGGTCCACTTACTATTTGGTTTGCCACTTTAAGGCAGCAACATCTAGTTCTACTCCCTCCAGGTGTTAGGAATGTATTTCAGTACAGAAAATGGCTATATTACACTGATATGAGTGGGAATGGCCTAGCATTGCAGCTCTACTGATCTCCTACAGCAGTGTATACAACAGGAAACAGATAGCTGGCATTAAGAGTGGCATTTATTAAAGATGTTTTGCTTACATTTTAGGGTATTCCAACAACAGGTGCTTCACCCCAGTACAGGGGATTTTTATATACAAAAGCTATTCTTTTAAAGAGTAGTATTTAAGTTCAGTTTTGTTTATGTGCATACACATAGGGGATTAAGGAAAGGCAAGGTTAATAAAATAATCACTTTTAGCCTGTACACTTTACACTGCTCTCCAGATAGGAGCCAGAAGCCTGCAGAAAAGCAAGGCTTGGCAAAAACAAAGCCACTCAAACCCAGCCCCACCACACTCCAACCTAACCTACTCACACACTCCAGAACTGTATGTAACTAGGCAGTCGTACCAAAGCAGCTATTTGCTGCCTAACCCAAATTCTTGGCACAGGAGGGTGGAGAGGAAATACTCCAAGTTACATACAAGTTACTTTCAAGATGCATTACAACTCTACTGCATAATACTATGACGACTTCACTTCTCCAGGACACCTGCCCCTTTGGCAGGCTGTGCACACTTGCAGAAGCAGAGGGGAAGGAAATCCAATAAGCTTGTTGTCCCCATCCATGCTTCCAGCAAGAGACATCACCATTTCATGTAGCAATTATAATGCTGTATTTCACTGACAGAAAAGGATACTTCTCCATTTTGCTCCAAGGACCAAATGGCCACTGCAGCAGGTTCAGCAAAAGGAGCAAGTCTTTACCTGGAAGTGTGTGTTGACAGAGGCCTCAGCAGTTCTCTCTATCTTCCCACACTTCTCTCCATTTGCAGAAGTGATGGGGAGAGAAGAGGCAGCATTTTCCTAGCAACTGGGTGACTGACATTTGGCTACACCAGTGATGGTAGTAGATAATAAGGCCTCAGTATGAGGGGGTGGAAAAACATTTACTGCTCTACTACCAATAGGAGTGTCTACCTTTGCAATGCAGACTTCAAGTTCTTCTGGTAGAGGAAAGGAATAAGGCTGAATACAGTTTCCACTGGGAATTTTGTTAGTTTTTTTCAGCAGAACAGCAAAGTCTTTCCTAAGTCTACCTGATCAGACAGACAGACATTTCTTGATATTACTAAGAAGCCCACAAAACACTTACTTCCAAAATTAGAAGGCCAAGACATTGTTTGAACAGCTTTATGCAGCTGCCCACAGAGAGACCTCAGAGGTTGGTGTGCACTCTTAAAGTTCTGGTAAAGAGTGTTTTGCAGAGCCCTGGACACACCATTTTGAGATCAAATGAACCTTTAACATAACCAGCACCACATACATATATCTTGTGCACTGTGGCTTTATATGCATACTACCTTTAGGTCAGTTTTAAGGGCATTATGCAAGTATTTTTTCAGTTAGATCTTAGGATCAGAGCTCTTCATACTTCCTTCTTGATGTTTGGTTTCCACACACTCACAATCAACAGTAAGTCTCTTCAGCTTGTCAAGGATAAACACATTACTAGGCCAGAGTCTCTCCACTTCTGTCGACCAGCCTAAAAGAGGCCTTTATACTGGTAGGTACAAGATCTGTCCTTTATCTGTGCTTTTCACCCTCAAGCTCCTGAAGTCAGAGCAGGAAGTAACATTTGGATTCCTTTATCTCTCCATCCGCTACAATGGAAAACCCCTGCAGCAAGTCCAGCTTTACTTATTTAGTTACCACATGAAATACCTTAAGTATTCTCTGTGAAATTAAGTTCAGCCTCCAGAAGGCTGAAATTAAAATTATCTTAATAATTAGGCATCAACATTATCTTAGCCCTCTATAACTAGTCTAAGCACTTCTATAGCTGTAACATTATCTTAAAAGCACATTTCCAACAGCACAGAAGAACTACTACTCCAAAGGCTTTTCTTCCTAAAAGATGTGTTGTAGAATGTTAGCACCGATAAACAACCTGAATGAGAACACAGCAAGTATAATGTAGCATATACATGATCAAAATTCATCGGTAAATAAGACGTCACTGGTTTGGAAGAACAGTGTATATAAGTTTCAGCAGAATTCTGTCCATGTGAACATTAAGATTTCAGAATAGAGACAGCAAGTTTTCATAATGAAATCATGCTGCTTGAACTTACATGTATTAGCAACAGAAAGTTGGCAAGGAGAACTGCTGGGATAGCATGAAATCTTGGCCTCAGCTGGGAATGCAATGTATGAGACGAAATAAGCGGTGCATCCAGTAGAGGATCATCTTCCAAACTCTGTGTGATTTCCAAGGAACCCTGGAACAGAAGCACAGGGCAAACAGTAGTAATAGGTAAGCTTTAGAAGTAAAGTACAAAGTCTTAGTACATTCCCTGTTAGCAAATCAAGCTTTGTGGGAAAAACAATTGAGTTAGTATCTTGACACAAGCTCCTTAGTTCTAGGCAAACTCTCATCACATCTTTCTGCAAGAACTCAGTCCCTGAGGAATCCAACACTAACCTACCACTCAACAGCACACTGAGTCTTCAGAAACTTTCACCTTTAAGATGTAATACAACTATCTGAGCATCACTCCTGAGAGGCCACAAATAATAGTACATTTATGTGAAAAGGTGGAAAAACTGACAATTAAAGTCTCTCTCTCATATTTTATACAGACACTGCAAAAATCCTTGTTATTCTTAGTTCTGTCCAACTACAGTTAGAGGCAATAACAAAGCTGAGGTGTAACAGTTTCAAGTGATTCAGCCATTGACACATCAAAACACCTGCAGCAGCAGATCAAATGGAACCCAGGCAAGAGAGAAGCAGCAGTTCACTGACGGAAGAAGATGCTACCGAGACCTGAGCAAGACCTTCCCTGCTTCCACTTGAGAGCATGCAGCCCTTACTTGTCACATGGGCACCAAGCACTGGGGCTCTGGCTTCACATTCAGCTCCAATGTTCTGGCTATGGAAGTTTCCAGGAGTTCCTTTTACATTCTCCAGTGTTATTTCACCTATAGACAGCTGTCTACAGTGAAGGAACTAGTCATCAAGGTTAATTTCAGTCAACAATCAGTTCTATTTTAGTACTGTGAAGGCCACGCTTGCCCAACCATAGAGGAGTGTGAACAGGCCTCTGTCACTTAACTGATACCTTTTAATTAGCCTTGTCTTCAACTGTAAACAACCCTTGCTGGAATACCTGCCTGGTAAGATGGTATTCCATCTGCTGTAGACATAAAGGTTTACAAATGGCACTCCTTATGTCACCAATATAAAATCCAGAAGCAAGTGTACAAAGATGTCCACTGTCCCTCACCCCCCATTTTCAGGGCTCAGGTATAATCTTAAGCTCCGAAAGCAGATGCGCAGGACCAGCGCTCCAGCAGCCGGGACACCTTGCCTCATTCCTCCTCAGCGCAGAATTAACAGCGGAGTTAACAGCTCACGCCTCCCGCAAAGGCAGCAACCCTCCTTAGGATGAGGTCCTCTGTCTCCTGGACAGGCACACTCCTGTGGTGTGACACCAACCAGGGCACTCCTTCACAGGCAGGGCTTTACCAGAACACGTGCGACCCTGTTACTGACTGCAAGGCTGGCCATCATCCGTCCCTGCATCCCAAAACACAGCTAGTGCTAGGCAGCATGGGGTGACGTGACCTCCCTGAGCAGCTATGGTTACAGGTGGTGTGGGGAAGAGGGGAACCAAAGCGAGAGAGATGGCAATGCCCTACAGTCAGACATCACGAGAAACCTAGTAAATGTCCTAATCAGATCAAACATAGGCTTCATTTAATCAAGATGAGCCAAATCCACAGCTGCTAACAGCCAAAGCGCCTTAGAACAACGGCACTTCTGCTCGGCACCAAGGTTAGAATCATAGAGTAGTAAGGGTTGGAAGGTTCCAACCCCCCTGCCATGAGCAGCGACACCCTCCACTAGACCAGGTTGCTCAGAGCTCCATCCAACCCGGCCTTGAACACTGCCAGGGAGGGGGCATCCACAGCTTCTCTGGGCAACCTGTGCCAGGGCCTCACCCCCCACGTGGTGAAGAATTTCTTCCTAATATCTGATCTAAATCTGCCCTCTTTTAGTTTACAGCCATTCCCCCTTGTCCTATCACTACACACCCATGTGAGAAGCCCCTCTCCACCCTTTCTGTAGGTCCAGGTTACCGTGAGCGCAGGCCGAGGCTGCGGCCTCTCGGCCCCCCGGGCCCGCATCAGGAGGAGGAGGAGGGCAGGCAGGGCCACAGGCAGCACGCCCTGCCCGCCCAGCCTTCCAGAGAGGGGGGGAACAACACCCGAACGAACAGAAAACGGCCGAGGTCACGCCAGCGGGTCAGCCAGAGACTACCCCCACAGGATCTGCCTGCGGAAAAACCAACCCCGAGGAACTGACCGAGCTACGCGAGAGGCCTCGATTAAACCAACAACCTCGGTCAGAGCCCAGCCCGCGCCCCGGTCACTCGCGGGGGTGCGGGGACAGCGCGGCCCGGGAGCGGCCCCGCCGGGCTCTTCGCCTCCGAGGGCGCCGCGTACGAGGCGCCTCAGCCGGCTGCTCCCCCGGAAGAAGACGCCGAAGCCTCCAGCGCTCCGTACAGCGAACGGCGGGAGGAGACGGAGCGGAGAGCGCCGAGCTCCCCGCCCGCTGGCCCCGCTCCCTCCCGCCGCGCGGGCCCGCGCTCACGTTGTCCAGGTCCCGCCGACGCCTCCCCACCGCCAGCGCCATCACCGCTCCCCGTCCCGCCGACGCCTCCCCACCGCC
>Ga0065711_1034703_pt1 | contig 23358 bp, 13 predicted proteins | sample Hoacrofraction12_FD_59098 | JGI IMG/M metagenome (GOLD analysis project Ga0065711, IMG submission 59098) | Hoatzin crop microbial communities from Cojedes, Venezuela - Epithelial fraction 12 v2 (version 2) | ecosystem: Host-associated > Birds > Digestive system > Esophagus > Crop | place...
TCCTATGCTTCAGTTTGTGCCCATTGCCCCTTGTCCTGTTGCTGGGCACCACTGAAAAGAGTCTGGACCCATCCTCCTGACACCCACCCTTAAGATATTTAAAAGTATTTATAAGGTTCCCTCTCAGCCTTCTCTTCTTCAGGCTGAACAAGCCCAGCTCCCTCAGCCTCTCCTTGCAGGACAGATGTTCCAGTCCCCTCATCATCCTTGTAGCCCTCCGCTGGACTCTTTCCAGTAGCTCCTCATCTTTCTTGAACTGGGGATCCCAGAACTGGACACAGTACTCCAGATGGGGCCTCACTAGGGCAGAGTAGAGGGGGAGGAGAACCTCCCTCGACCTGCTGGCCACACTCCTCTTAATACACCCCAGGATCCCATTGGCCTTCTTGGCAACAAGGGCACAATGTTGGCTTATGGTCAACCTGTCATCCACCAGGACACCCAGGTCCTTCTCTGCAGAGCTGCAGCAGGTCCACCCCAAGCCTGTACTGGTGCATGGGGTTGTTCCTCCCTAGGTGCAGGACCTTGCACTTGCCCTTGCTGAACTTCATCAGGTTCCTCTCTGCCCAACTCTCCAGGTCTCCCTGAATGGCAGCACAGCCTTCTGGTGTATCCACCACTCCTCCCAGTTTTGTGTCATCAGCAAAGTTGCTGAGGGTACACTCTGTCTCTTCATCCAGGTCATTGATGAGTAAGTTGAACAAGACTGGGCTGAGTACTGACCCCTGGGGGACATCACTAGTTACAGGCCTCCAACTAGACTCTGCGCCTCTGATAACAACCCTCTGAGTTCTGCCATTCAGCCACTTCTCAATCCACCTCACTATCCACGGATCTAACCCATACTTCCTGAGCTTACATCTGCTATAAAGAGAGCAGAACATGTCCCACCCTCTGAAAATGCTGCTTCTGGACCAGGTGAAGGATGCTTTCTGTTTTCTCACTCCCCAAGTTCTTGCCTTGCTGCACAAAGCTGTAGTGAAATACCTGCAGTTTCTGCTGGCTACAGCATGCTGTATTGCTCAGCAGCCTGCTGCATCAATAACCATTGCCATATACATCCAGTGGCTACCAGGAATTAGATTACTTCTGCAACAAAGTGTCTCCACTCTTCTTCAGCAGCATTGCTTTCAGTGACATGGAGCGTGGGTATTGTTTTATTGATTTACTCTGGCCTGCCTTCCATTTTAGCATCCAAAGCTGATTAGGATTGAACAATAGAAAGAGTTCTTGAATGCCTTTTCTCAAACAGATCATAAAAGTCTGGTGTACATGCTTTGTTTGTAGAAGTGGATAAAATGTTGACCACCATGTAGCCGTCTGGGGTGTGTTAAGAGGAGTGTGGCCAGCAGGTCGAGGGAGGTTCTCCTCCCCCTCTACACTGCCCTAGTGAGGCCTCATCTGGAGTACTCTGTCCAGTTCTGGGCTCCCCAGTTCAAGGAAGATGAGGAGATACTGGAGAGAGTCCAGCGGAGGGCTACAATGATGATGAGGGGACTGGAGCATCTCTCCTACGAGGAAAGGCTGAGGGAGCTGGGCTTGTTTAACCTGAAGAAGAGAAGGCTGCGAGGTGACTTTATAAATGCTCATAAATATCTGAAGGGTGGGTGTCAGGAGGATGGGTCCAGACTCTTTTCAGTGGTGCCCAGCAACAGGACAAGGGGCAACGGGCACAAACTGAAGCATAGGAAGTTCCAGCTGAGCATGAGGAAGAACTTCTTCACACTGAGGGTGATGTAGCCCTGAAACAGGCTGCCCAGGGAGGTTGTGGAGTCTCCTTCTCTGGAGATATTCAAGACCCGCCTGGACGTGGTCCTGTGCAGCCTGCTGTAGGGGACCGTGCTTGGGCAGGGGGGTTGGACTAGATGATCCACAGAGGTCCCTTCCAAATCCTAACATTCTGTGACTCTGTGAATCTGTGATCTACAGATGGCTTTTCAGTGAGGTACAAGTATAAACCTGTAGTGCAAAACTTTGCCTCATGACTGTTTTTTGTCTGGTCTTCTAAACACTCTTCCAATGCCTAAAGACCTAGTAAGGACTCAGCAGCCTTTCCTCCTAATAATTCCAGAAGGCAAAAAAGCGATCAGGTGAGATCTGCTGTTACAGAGCAATAAAAGATGGGCTTATCTCCAGAAGGTGAAAGGAAAGACATCCTTTTGACTCTATGTTCTCCGTCCCTCTGTTTTCCCACCTACTGTTTTAATAATGTAGCCAATCTTCTTAGCCTTTGGGTTGCTCATGTCCACGTAATGGAGTGACTGTCATCTGGGCATTAGTGATTTTCAAAGATGTGCTGCAGTCATGTCACTTCCTCTCTTATGTCTACATAGAAGGAGAGGAGGAGCAACAAAACTCCTGAAGCATCAGTTCTGACTGAGCATGGATTCGTCCCACTGAGAGCCAAGATAGCCACAGATTCTTTGCCATCACCAGCCTCTTACATGGTTCAGCCTACCAGGAGCAAGGTGAAAGACAGGGAGGGATATGTCAGGGGTAAAGCAGCATCAAGAAATGACCTGAGTAGCTATACAGCCTGTGAAATCTGGGCAACTTCAGCTGTGACTACACAACAGACAACATCAGTGTAGAAGCACTTAAGTATGAGTATCCAAAGCACCTGTACCTGTCTGGCACAGTGCTCACTGCAGGTTTCTGAAGTCTGCCAACACCATAAGTAAATTTGCTTGCAGTTAAGTTGCACCCTGCTGCAGCTGAGCTGGCTCTGGCTTGACACCTTGCTAACAAAATGTACCAGTGTACTAGTATTTGAAAGCACCATCAGCCTGGTAAAAGCTGCAAATCCATAAACTCTGCTGAGTCTAGCTATGGCAGCATAATACATTACTGTTCCCAGTGTAGATGTCCCTGCTGGCACTGTCTGCTGGCAGAGCAGAGTCTGCGGGAGGAAATGGATAGATGGATGTCTATGCCCCAAAGGCGGCAGGCAGATGGTGGGAAGTTCATACTGCTGCTGTTTTCTTAACATATCTGTCACTTAGGACTAAAGCTCAGAAGAAGTATTGGGCAACCTTATATGCTTTGGATTCAACAAAGGTAAAGGCATTAGTCAGATCTCATAAATATGCATGTACACTCTGTTTGTTCTGCACGCAATTGAGGAGGACTGTGTTACAAATTCCATCATCTATTCCACCAACATCTGGGAAAACTGTTGGTCAACTCGGGCTTGGAATGGTTCAGCAGTACCCAAGTATATTAGTTGGTATTATTCTCTTTCCATTTTAGCTAGTTTGATTTGATTGTGTCCATGTTTCAGAGAAAAAGATGAGAATTTTCTATACTCCCCATGAAAATTGTTCTTCATTCTTCTCTGACAGCCTGATCAATTGCTTGAATGGCTTTTTGAGAGTGTTTTTTTGTGAAGCATTAAATATTCCCTGCCATGATATTAGTCTACTACTTGGTTTGACTTCAGTAACTAATAAAACAAATATCTTTTTTTTTATGCACCCTTTTTTTATTTATAAGAAATTAACATGTCTCCCTAGGCCATATTTTCTTCCAGTCTTTTCCTAAGCCTTCCATCTGTAGTAGATCTCGTTTACCAAACCTTTCTATAAGTGTGGGTGGTCCCCTCCAAACATACAAACCAAGACATCTTGTGACCCTTTGATGCAAAGAAAGCAGAAGAAAGAAGCAAGCCCATTGTGCCAGTATGAAGGCAGCAGGGGCAGAAAAAAACATATCGTGGCATGGGACACTCTGCTGCCATTTACACCACGTGAAACAGGATTGGTTGTTGAGGTACAGGTATGGGCAGTTTAAAGCAGTGTGGCAGATAATCTTACCGAAATCCAAAATCACTGCACCACACAAATATTGAATTATGTTGTATTGTTTGCATTGCCATTACTGTGGTAAGACAAGAGCTGTTTCCTGAAAGGTTTAGCCATCCCTATCACCTCCAGGTCAGGGGAGGAGGGGATGACTGACACTAGCAGCTCTTCCTTTATTTGAGCAAACATTTGCCTCTGCTCAGCTGTCAACATTTTTAGGTTGCCTAAAATGAACAAATATATTCAATTCCTTTATGGAATGCTCTCTTCTGGACAAATACATGAAAATCCAGTGAGACTCACATGTACACATCCATGACTAGAGGATGCCCTGTGGGGAAGATGTCTCCGTGACCTCAGCTGGTGAGTATCCGGTACCCAGAAGCACTGAGTATGAGGTAGCCCTTGTAATTCTTGTTCTGCTTGCATTGCAGCAGATGCTGCTCTTGGCAACAAGCCAATCTCTTCCATTGAAGCTCACCCCTGTTTGTTTGCTTTATTTTTGTCACTTCCATAACATTCTCCATCAGACCGTATCAGTGATTCATTTAAAATTTTTCATTCCCACGTCTGTGAGGTCTCTTGGGCTTAACTTGTACATAACTTTGTTTTTCACTATTTCCTTTCTTTCTTTTTTTTTTATTTATTTTTCTCAGCCAAACAGAAAATCGCTTTTCAGGTAGAAAAGCTGCCTTCCTCTTGTGCTTTTACTCTCAAATCTACCTCAAACTGAGGAAAGAACATGATGAATCAATGGCAAAATGTGTCTTTTTGAAGCACTTAGGAAGAAAGAAGTTCCTTGATATATTTTCATCACTGAAGCTTTCTTTTTCTCACATTCGTAATCAACATCTCCTGTTCTTTCTTTCATGAAGTTCTTCAGATGTTTACCCCATATTCAGGGAGAGTTTGGGAGTGTTAATGTGAAAGCCAACATGTTTCACTTTTGAAATCTCATTTGTAATTTGACAGGAAAGTGCAATTCAGGCACTTCCAGTCCTCCATACAGTCAGGAAAAATTAAGGATACCCTTTACCAGGCAATGTCCAGAGTGCCAAACTGACCTAGAAATGGAAGAGGTGTTTTCTGTGGATGTTGGGTGTCTTCTTGGTCTTAGTGAACAAAGGATTAATCCAGGCTAAATTACTCCCTCTCCTTGCGCAGTTGCCTCATTTTTTCATAGTCCAAAATTTGGCAATGAGCTTTGCAAATAATGCAACTCAATAATTTATGTTTTCCCCTGACACCTTCCTGAACGTTTCACTGAGAAAAAAAGGCAGACGCGTTGTCTTCTTTAAGCCAGGTGCCTGCTGCCCCTTCAGCCCACCAGCACCAATCCTTGTCATGGCCGTGATTCGTTGGCGTGATTTTGGCTTATCAAGGCTGGTTTTTGAGCCTCAGCAAATCCTCCTTCCTCTTTCTGGGAAGAGGGACACACAACCCTTCTTTTCACAAACAGGAAAACAGAAATTTTGTGGTGCTTTTTGGCAGACCAAACACAAGCTGATTTTGGCATTCCCTGAAAGTTCTTCCTCTGCTTGCTTTGCAGCCTCCAAACAGAACACTGATGTTGGGTGCTTTTCCCTAAATGAAAAAATCTGACCTACTTATACCCCTGTTCTTCATTTCTATATCGTTTAGGCCCAAATTACTAAAATTATGAATGAACCTAAGCGCTGCTGGATTAAGTGGGACAGAAAGATTGTATTACCAGTGCAAAGCTCGGTGTCATATCTCGTATGCTAAATGGTGTTACTGCAGGGAGAAGTGCGTTTGAGTAAAGCAGCTGGAAACATAATCTAATTGAAATATAAGTTTCTTTAATTGCATTAATCAGGCTCTTAACAGGATTTTAAAAGTTTCTTCTTTTTCGTTTGTCCAGCAGCTCCTTTCTTTCCTTGCACAAATTCCGTATTTAGATCTGCTTGTGCATATTTGTACTTACAGTCATATCTGAAAAACAAAGTCTGACTGCTTCCAGCTGAGCACACCTCCAAAGTATGGTCCAGAAAAGGCAAACTTCTAAAGGATTTTCTTTGCTTTATTTGAAGAGGTGGTTACTGGTTTGTGTCCAGATGTAGGACGGAGCCAAACTACACACAGTTTCTGTAGTTACATTTAGAGCTGAACAAGGATAAATTTTGGTCTCAGATTTCCCCGTTTCAGTCTGGACTAAACCCAAGTAGAAAGGATACTTTGTTACTTTTTGCTTTGGTTTACTTCCTCCCCTTTTTTTTTTCTTTTTTTGATAGTGGGTTTTTGGAGAAAAGGGCAACTGAAGAAAGAGGAGGAGGTTTAAGTTACTGTTTCACTGTAACAAATTTGACTTGAACTCCCTCCCCTGCAAAACTGGACCGAGTGATGAAGTCATTACGCACTCCAAATGTATCTTCAGGGCAGTGAAAGCAGAACTTCACCCATTGTGACTAGCAGCAACCACTCTCCAAAAATGCTTACACTTTTAATTTTCAGGTGCATCAGATTAAATTATAAGGCACTGTATTTCATTAAAGGCTACAATGGGCCTTAACAACTCAGAAATACCCTGAGGGCAGCATTCTTGCAAATGTCATTCAGTTGATCAGATTCTTATAAATTTGTACTTTTGTGGCATTATGTACCATCCCTGCTGTGGTTCTGAGAAGTGTAAATTTAATCGCTGATTTTTTCCCCTTTAAAAGCATAGTGCTGGTTTTCTGTCAAGTCTCTTTAAATCCATGTGCCTTTGTCCATTCCGCCTCCCCCCCCCCTTGACACTCACATACAGTAGTTGGGTATTTCTATTATATGCTAACATTAATGCAAAATAGGAAAATGAGCTTGAACAAAAATCTGAACTAGTATGTTATTTCAGAATAATTATAAGATAGGGTGGAAAGGGAGTGTTTGAGCTTTTGTGAAATGTTTAAAGGAAAAAGAGAGCATTCCAAGTAAAATGTACATGTATCATATGTAATTTTTCAACTTGATATCACACCAGCTTGGTAATTATGTATATAGGTATGGATATATTTCTTTGAACACTCCTTATAACTTTGTAAGTATGAAATAATCTGAAAGAAGTCACTGTCTCTTTGTAAATTTGTTTCTCATTCATCCTGTAACTGGGTATCAAAAGCCCCTCTTTATCCAGCACCGATGATGTTTTTTAAGCCCATGAACAGTTGTAAGGAGAGAGATATACTCTTTTGTTCCAGACACTGTGATGGGCCACATAACAAAGTACTGGAGCACACTGATATATTGACGGCTTTCATTCTGAGAACAGGAGAAAAGAAAATACTCTTTGTCCCATCACAGAGTCTGGAAACTGGCATACAAATGTGTGGTTTACCTAAGCTTATTTTTTTGTAGAGGAAGAATGGAACTAACCTGGTCAAAACCAGACATACTGAGACAGGTGCCTCCATCTGAAATGGTTACCTATCCTTGTTTTGTAATCAGGGAACAGAAATAGGTGTGTTCACAGCACACTTTGTAGGAAATCAGTGCAACAAAACATGGGAGTGATGTTTATTTTAAACAAAATTGATCTCAGTGATGCACTCTCACTCATACTCACTGTCTCATAGATTTTACTCACAGTCACACACCCACATATGATAATCCATATAACCGTAATACCATAATCACCTAGATGTATGCATCAGGTTGTCTGGCCAGGATGACTTGCATGGGACAAGACAAATAGCACTACATCAAGTCCTTGCTATGTCTCGTGTTCCTCTACAAAGCAATGTACAGACAGTCTTTTTTTGGTATAAAGACACATTCACTGGTCTTTATCACTTTAATTATTTTCCATGTGTCCTTGGTTATCAATGTGTGCTATTTCTGTAATCCTCCCTCTAATGTTTGCTCTAGTAGTTTTGCACACAGAAATTTCCATTTATATATCTTTCAAACAACTCTTAATATTTCTGTTACAGAGCTCCACAAATTCGTCTCATCCTACAGCAGACACCTAAAATTTATCAGGTGAATGGCTGTCTTAGAAAACCTATTTTCTTTTCCTGACTGTAAAGAGAGCTGAGATTGGCTAGATGTATCTCACTCTGAACCTATGCTAAACCAATTGTCAAGCCTTGCTTCATAATTGCTTGCGAAAGATCAGTACCTTTAGAGGGTGAGTCATCCACCTCCATTTTAAAGATCCACATTGGGATTCAATGAGTTGCCCTCTTGAGGACAATTACTTTGGTTAATCACCTGGTTTTTAGACTTCTGAAGTCAAATGAGTTGAATCTTACACAATGAACCTTTTTACTTGCCATACCCCAAATTGCACTGCGTAACACAAATCAGTGTGCAGACGCTCATACTCCTCTTTGGACTGGAGGCCGAGTAGTAAGATCAGTGCAACTAGTTGAGCCCAAGCTACTAGGCCTTTCTGAAATGCTTGACAAGATACCTTGTTATGTCTCTGACAGCTGTCCTGCCTTCTGAATCTAACTGGTATCTCTGCATAGCGCTGAAATATGGGATACGCTTGCTCTGTGACTGCTACCTTGGATTTTCTGAGATGACTTTCCAAGGATCTCTCACAAGAGACCTGCAAGATGACAATTGCCTCTTGCTCTTCCAAAGAAATATCTTAGTGATGAGAATTGTTCTTCTCCTTTATCGTCCAGATATCACCTCAGTAGACAGTCCGTGCTATGACCAAACAAATGCAGCTTGATCTTTGAGCTTTTTGTCCTGAAATAGGATTATAGAGGGAAGCGAAGGAGTGTTGTAAATATACACCTTTCCTTATAGCCCAATGGAACTAAGTTCAGAAGTTTTTTTAAAATTTTCCTCTTTCAGAACAGGATCATGATTATGGTCAGGACTGAGAATTACTGAATTTATTTTTCATAGCTTTGCTGATGAAATGACTGACAAACTTTAGGAAAATTTAGATTTTAGTAGTGATGACAAGAGTACCATTTGGGTCCCAGTCTTTCATGGGTTTTATATCGGATGAATAGCTCTGGCTTTTGTCCTACAATATCTATAGATATTGATGGGTGCTTTAATTTTCAAGAACTTTGAGCTGACGAATATCAAATTTTGCTGACGACAACTGAGTTTTTCCTAATTAGCAGTCTCAGTAGCCAAACTCCCACCAAGCAATTAGGACATTGAAAAGAGACTATGTCCTCTGACCACTTAAAATTCTTGTCACGTGGACCACGGTCTTAAACACTGGCACTAGGAATGTCTATTTTTTTACCATGTGCTGAGTGAAAAAAAAATTTAAAATATTTTTTTGTTTATAGGTCCCTTCACTTGTAATTGTTGCCACTATTCTATTTTCATTATTTGTCTAGCTTTATAATATAATCTACAGAGACCAAAGAGATTTTCTTTGAAATGGCAAATAGGGGGAAACAGATAAATGATTCCATGGTAAGTATGGGGGATTTAATTCAAGTAATTTCTGTGCTACAGACTCTTTGACCTTAGGGTCAGGAGGCATATCTCATTGGGAAAGATTTGTCAATAAAGATTCTGGTGTATGTTTATATTTGTTTGAAGGTAGGAAAATGAATGTGTGGAGGAACAGGCATCTATACTTGTAAAATTTTTGTGATGAAATGTAACTCATAGCCACAGACCATGTACTTTCAGTACCTAGTGGTTTCCCAAGTGAAGTAATTAGTGCTGTAATTTTATTTGTTTGTTTGAATACAGGTGTATCTGCAGTTAGGCATTCACCGGTATCTACATAGCCCCAAGAACAATGACCCTAAGTGGCATTATTTTTACTGAAAAACTATTTCAACACAGATCAGGTGTACCTTCCTATTGATAAATATACTCTCTGGTCCCCCCAAAAAAAAGATTGTGAGGAGAATTCTATTTAAAAAATAATAAACTCTTGAGCAGTTCAGGTGTTTTAGGAGCAGGATCCATAGAAGTATGTTAGATAGATTGCCATCATCTTCTCCTCTTGGGATGTGTTTGTGCATCACCTTCCAGAAATATATGGCATGTTGTATACATGTCCTTTTGCAAAACCTGTGTCCTTTTGATGTATGTGAAATCATAATATGATAGGGGTCTTTTCTGTCAAGCTGAAACTATACATCTGCTCCCTGCAATGTTTAGTTCTTTTTATGTAACTGGCTTACAGAAGAAAATGTATGTATCTATTCCACAACGAATGGACATTTCAGCAGGTGTCAGGTCATAAAATCACTTTACACCACTTCTTTGAGGAAGTTTATGATCACTGGATATTGTGCCTTTGGTCCATGGTATGGGGCATTGCCATATTGATTAAATGCCTTAGGCTGTTACAGAGGAAAAAAATAAGGTTATTTAATCAATAGACCTGCACTTTAGTTACTGTTCCTGTCAGACTGGAACAGAAATAGCTCAAGAAAGGGGCAGCTTCTCACACAATTTGAGCGAGTTAAAGTTTGGAGATAGCTAAATAATGCCTTTCTAGCCCTGTGAGGGAAGATAATCAACTTAGCAGTCAGAAGTGCAAAGACTGTTACAAGATCAGTCTGGGTTAAGGATTCAGAAGGGCTGAGAAGCGACTGTGGGCTTTGGACTTAGAAGAGACCCCCAAAGAAACCATGGCTTAAATATGCGTGGAATAAATGCTGTTAGTTGCCAGTGATTTGTCCTGATCCCGATTGTTACATCTGTGAGGATTAATTACGTCTCAGCTGAAGCATCTCGTTTAGTGAGATAGTTCAGTGGACAAGGGTCTCCACATCAGTGCTATAGCAAAAGAGAAGAAGCAGTTTTCCCAAGAGTGCCTAACTTTTTTATTGAATCTCATTACTATGGCGTTTTCTTGCCATTGTTTACCTGTCATTATATTACTGTAACTCAACACCTGCATGTTTGGATGCAGTCCCTTGACTGCTGTCAAGTGGGTGCAATTTATCTCACTGACATCAGATGTCTTCTTTACAAATACCTATATTCACACTTATCCTCAATGCTTTCCTTATAGTCAATGCACAGAACCAGGCACTTTTAGGACACAGTTTGTCCCATCTATTTGCAACATTTGCCCTTGACTGAGAGTGGCCACAACAATCTTATCCTACTAGTGCCTGTCTCTTCCCACTGACCAAAAAACAAGCCTAGATTGACTGGTTCTGAAGAACACTTCCATCTAGTAGAAGGTTGACTGATTCTGAAGAAGACTTCCACCTAACATAAATTTAGGACAGGTGAGTCCTCCTTAGGATGCAGGAGGGGATTGTAATTCTACATTGGAACGGTCAAGAACAGACATCTCTTTCGGCTACATTTTAAAATGGATATGGAAAAATTCCAAGTTGGAAATAAAATCATATATGAAAAAAATAGAAGCGTATATAGATTATCAGAATGAAGACTTAGAGGAAACTTTATTACACTGTACTTGTACTGTCCTTGCAAGAAAATACTGAGCATTCAGGGTTCTCAAATGTAACAGAGAAAAAACATAACAAGAATGAATGCCTAGAAGCTGGAGCCAGACACTTTCTGCGTGGAGGGAAGACATTTACTTCATTATTTCTAACAGTAAGGGTAATGAAAAACTGGTGGAAATTACTAAAGGAGCAGTAGGTTTTTCATCTTCTGATGTATTCCAATCCAGGGTGGTTGCCTTACTCAATGATAGCTTTCTCTAAGGAAGTGTTTTATACCTGATGCACAGGAAACCTGTGATGCAAAGACAGACAGCCTAGATTAATAAAGATGACCTAATTGTCCCTTCTCATCCGCCAATCTATGGGAACACATGGCAAAACCCCCTTTTTTTTTAATCTTAGAAAAGTAACGCAAAACAGTGTGTTGAATTCTCTTTGGGCAAACACAGATCTTACGTGGTGATTGAGGTGTACTTGGTATTTGCTGCCTGGCTTTACTAGAGGATAAGAAAGGAATTGGCTCTTAAGTAGAATTCTTGGAGCTTGGTACACTTCAGTCATTACTGCTAGGGGTGGAAAGGACTGATGTGTGTATTCAAGAACAAGTATAGCTTGACAGGATATAAGTTGTTAAGACAACCTGACCTTTGTGTGTCTACTCTATGAACAGTAAGCTCAGTCAGCTGTAATGCTTCCAGGTCCTGTGCCACCATTAGAAAATGCCTTATTCAGCTAAAGCTGTGATTTTTTTTTTTTCTGGTCAGTGTAAAAAGCATTAAAAGATCCATTGTAAATACTGACGGCAATAAGGGGAAGATTCTCGTATTCAGCAAGATCTAAAAATTAATTAGCTTTATTTCTTAAACACAAAATAAATACATCCTGCCATAGCCAAAAGCTTCAGGGCTGGGTTTTAGCCAGTTGGGTTCAAGCCAAAAAGAGAGGTCTGGCTGCTGTTGGAAACATTTTTTTGTAGAGTTCAAGTTGGTACATGTCAGTTTAGAGATCAGCTGAAATCACCAACTCTTTCTACAAAGACAAGGGCTGATAATAAAAAAAGGTCGATATATAGGACATTAGACAAGGAGCCTGGAATACGCATGGTCTGTCAGTAACTTACAAGTCCTCATGGGTCAGTTAAATGCCTCAATTTACCTGTCTCTGAAGGGATGTTGTGATCCCTTGTGTTATATGTAAATGTAAGGTCCTCAATGCCATCATAGCATTTCCAGAGACTTCTAATATCTTAGGGACAAGAAGCAAAGATAAAATGTTGATTTTTGTTGGAGCAGAATGGAGAATCACTACAGTGAGAATGAGATTGTTTTGTGTAGGTGTTTTCTCAGATTTTGGGGGCTTGCAAGATGAATTTGCTTAGATATTGTATCTCTGAGGCTTGCTGGGGTGACAATCCATGGAAAGGTTCCTACAATTTTGATGTAGAATGACATTTTTGCAACTCATAGGAGCTATGGACCTTTGAGGAGCCTGAGAAACAACAGGGCTTATATGCTGTCCTCATTATACAGAATACAAGAAATGCTACATTTCTTTCGATTTCCTAAATAACATTACATGTTAGTCCCTCTGAACCAAAGCTAGAACTCATCATGGTAGATATATTGCAAAAGAAGATCTCCCTCTGAGAGAATTCACAGCTTAAATAGAGTAGATGCTCAAAGAGGAAGGAAGGAGTATACACAACTCTGGTTTACAGACAGCTAATGGGACATCAGCGGTTGTGTAAGGAATCTGTAAACATCAGGAGATAAACAGCAGATTTCTCGGTTACACCTCTATTGGTAAATGATGTAGGGCAGGAACTGTTCTCTAGCCCCAAAGCTATCCTTTGAGGTTGAGCAAGTGTCCTGCTCAGATGGCTGCAAGCAGAGTGGCTGCAACATGTATTCCCGTTTGCAGTGGTCAATGATCTATATTAAAATATTGACTTTGCTCAGGAGCTGTCTGGGACAGTGTTAGTTTGCCCAAACCAAAACTGTGCTGCGACTACTCTAACAATTTAATTCTCTCAACAATTGAAGAGCAGTGTTGGGGTACCAGCTAGTTTCCTGGCACTGATGTGGCCATTTGGTCCTTGTCCTGGGCTTCCACTTGATGTTCAGCCTTTGTCTTTCTTTCCTGTACTTCTGTGGGATTCTTTGGTTGTTGTTTTTTCAGATATGCGGTTGGGTTTTGGGGTTTTTTTCCTAGCTTATTTGGAAAACTGGGGACATCAAAAAAGACAGTGGCCTCTAATGATAATCCCTGTGTCTCGTCAGTATTACAGCAGTCCAGAACAAGGTAGACTGAAGATCAGTTCAGTTCCTAAACAGAAGTGTTAATGCCATTTGAGACATTTTAGTGGTTTCAAGATATCCAAACTTATATGCTGTGTCAGATGAGATACTGGACCTACGTCAGAATTCTGCCTTTCTGGATCAGCAGTTGGAGGCCAGGTGGGATGCCTTAGAGCCTTTCAAATGGCCCTAGACCCCTAGACATCTGAACTGAGCTCCAAAATTCAAACCTTGCTCTTTTTCCTCTTGCTTCCTGCCTGAGGGGCTAACTACCCAGATGCAGGTTGTTCCCCTCTGCTTCTTAGCCAATACCTTGCTAAGAAAACACTATGAATACCTTGTCCTGAAGCTGTGCTGTCACAGATTTCAAAGACATAGACACTTTTTTGGGTATTATGTATCTGTCGTTTGGATTGTGTTCCCTGTACCTGTCCTACATTTCTCAATGCTCAATTTTCTTCACTTGGTACCTAAATAGCTTTTGAAGCCTTGGTTTAAGTTGGTACCATAGTTTCTCAATGGGAGAAAGAGAAGAGAGATCAATCCAGTTTTAAGAGCTGTTCTTCAGTTGCTTTACATTGATTTTCATGGAACTCTCCTTTTAACTCTGTTTCCCACCTGACTTCTCATAGCCTTCTGACGAAAGTGAGTCTTCAAGTGCAGGGTGGGATTTACATTGATTATTCCCTTTGTTGTCTTTCTATGACCTCTTTTGAACTGTGAACTCAGAGTTGTGGCTTGGTTGTGATGGGCTTTTATTCATATCCCACTGACTATAACTGTGGATTAAACAATTGCATGCAACAGGCATCTGAACTTTCTCCTGTGCAAACAAAGAAAAAACCTCCTACTCAGTATTAAACTAAAGTTTGTTTCTAAACAAAAAAGTATTAACAGCTGGCAACAAACTATTTGCGTTTAGAAACTGTGGGATGAGAGAGATAAGCAAAAAATGTGCATGCCTTATTTGACACATTTTGGGTAATTGCATAGGCAAAGCCAAAGATCTGCAGATCTCATATTCTAGATATCTTAGTGCTGCTATAAAGAAGCATTTGCTGCTGTATGTGTTGTAAAACTGTCGTGTTTCATTTCAAGGGGAGAAGGGGTGGTAAACACTTTTATATTCCACTTCAGGGATTGGCACTTTGCAGGTGATTGGTAACAGTTAGCATGGATTTACCAAGGGTAAATCATGCCTGACCAACTTGATTGCCTACTATGATAAAATAACTCAGTTTGGCAGTGAGAGGAGAGCAGTGGAAGTAATTTCCCTGAACTGTAGAAAAGCTTTCTTGGATACAATATTTCAGTATCCAAGTTAGGATGTTACAGTCTGGATAGGTAGACAACTTGATGGGTAAAAACTGGTTGGATGGTTGAACTCAGATGGTTAATGGGTCGAACTCTACCCGGAGACCTGTAACAAGCAGAGTTCTGCAGGGGACTGTCCTGAAACCTGTCCTGTTTAACATCTTTGTCAATGACATCATTGTGTTGATGGACTCCAAATGACTCCAAACTAGGGGAGGACCAGTTCGTACACTCACGGATGGGGCTGCCATCCACAGGGACCTGTACATGCTAGAGGAATGGGCTGACTGCAATCTGCCAAAATTCAACAAGAACAAATGCAAAGTCCTGTGCCTGTGAAGGATTAATGCTTTGCAACAGAACATGCTGTCGCTGATTGGCTGTGGAGCAGCTCTAGGGAAAGACCCTGGGGTGACAGTGGAAAGTGAGGTGAGCATGAACAACCAATATGCCCTGGCAGCAAAGAAGGTATCCTGGGCTGTGTGAACAGGAGCACAGCCAAGAGATTGAGGGAAGTGATTATTTCCTTCTACTTGACACTTATTAGATTTTATCTAGATAGTACATCCAGATTTGGGACTCTCAATACAAGACAGTGATCAAATAGAGCAAGTTCAGAAGAGATCATCCACATGGTCAGGGCTGGAGCACTTGTCTGGTGCCTGGTGTGGGATGGGGCTTGTCCAGCCTCAAGAAGGGATGGCGTTGGAGGGACCTAATAACAGTTCCCTATATCTACGGGATATGTGAAAAGACCAAGCCAGGTTCTTCACTGTGGTGCACAGTGGGAGTATGAGCGACAAAAGATATTAATTGAAAAAAGACTTGTTCAGACTGCATTCGAGGAAAAACTTTTTCCCCCAAGGACAGTCAGATGTTGGAAGATGCTACTCAGAGAGGTTGTACAGTGTCCATTCTTGGAGGGTTTCAAGACCCAAATGGAGAAAGCCCTGAGCAATCTCACCTGACCTTATAGGTGGCCCTACTTTCAACAGGAGATTGGACTACAAAATAGAAACCCCCTGAGATTTTTCCCAGCTGGAATTATTCTGTGATCTTATGGATGGCTCCTGCACGAGTGCAGCTTTGCAGAGTGCTCTGCAATGACGCGAGTGTGAAGCACCATGCAAAAGAAAAATTATACCATTAGGCTTTGTAAAGATAATCTGGAGAACAGTTTTGATTAGCTTTGTTGCTTTAGTAAGTACCTTGTTTATCTGTTTAATACATTTTTGGAAGATACACAAAGTGTTAATTTATCTATTAGTTTTTTCTTTGGAACAGAAACAGTGTGTACTAATAATGTGTGTCTAAATACAATTACAGCTAATAAATCAAGAACTAATTTTCCCAGCTTTTTATACACTTGTTATTTTCTCCTGGCTTTTTTTCTTTTTCTTCTTTGTCTGTCTCCTCACATATGTATCTTCAGCTACTCCAGAAATATTTGGAAATTCCTGCTTTGAATAAAATGCATCTTTCCATATACCAGCAAGGAATCCAGGTAGAGCATGTAATGCTGGTTTTCAGCAGGAGCAAGAGCAAGTTATCAGGTTATAAAAATACATTCCTTATCTACTCTTCTTAGCAGTAGAATAATTCATATGTGTCATTTACTGAATCTTTGGAAGACCAGCAGGACACAGTCAGAACGGTATTGTATAACCTTCATCAGTAAAGAAAAAAAAAGGACATTTCTTTGGTATTAACTGTTTCTGAACTCGGACTGTCAGTGCATTTGAACTTGAACAGATGGTTTCTAAATGGTGAATACTGTTGACATTTTCATAGCAATGTAACATTTATGTTACTTTTAGGGGAAATAAGGAAAATGGAGATAAGTATTCTTTTGTGTCCTAATTAGAGTACCCAGGCCAGCTCTGAGCACCTTTGAGCTTTAGGAGTCATATGTCATCACACAGGGATCTGAGCCAGGGTCTTGGATCCATGGGACCATCACACTTTGGGGAGCTTTGTATCTGAAAGAGTTCCCTGTTTTGTAATGAATCAGTCATATTCTTGATTCAGACTCAGTCAGGTTCCAGGAAAATAAAAAATAAATGCAGGTATAAGCATAGTGGATTGAAAATATCTCTACTGTATGTCTCTGTTGTCTTTTGCACCATATGAAATATATGATCCAATCAGCTGGTCCATATGCACATAGCCACAGGCTGCTTAGAGAAGTATGCCAAGAAAATCCCAGTCTTTTCCACCAGCTCCTCTTCATTTGGACTTCACTGCTATGATAATCATTTTTTTTGCCTTTCATGAACCCATGCTGGCTGGGCCTGATCCCCTGGTTGTCTTTCACATACCCAGTAAGCGTACTCAAGATAATAATCTTCCCTGGCACCGAGGTCAGGCTGACAGGCCTGTAGTTCCCAGGATCCTCCTTCTGGTTGTTCCTGTAGATGGGTGTTACACTGGTGACCCTCCAGTCATCTGGGACCTCCCCTATTAGCCAGGACAGTTGATAGATGATGGAGACTAGCTTGGCCAGCTCCTCCGCCAGTTCACTCAGCACTCTTGGGTGGATCCATCCATCTCCATAGACTTGTCAGTGTCCTGGTGGCATAGCAGGTCATTAACTGCTTCCTCCTGGATTATGGGAGGTTTATTCTGCTCTCCATCCCTGTCTTCCAGCACTGGGGGCTGACTACCCTTAGAATAACCAGTCTGACTATTAAAGGCTGAGGCGAAGAATGCATGAAGTACCTCAGCCTTCTCCTCATCCTTGGTGGCAATATTCCCCCTTGCATCCAATAAGAGATGGAGACTCTGCTTGGCCCTCTTTGTGGTGTTGACGTATTTGTAAAAACATTTTTTTGTTGTCCCTTACAATAGTGGCCAGCCTGAGTTATAGATGGGCTTTTGCCTTTCTAATTTCCTCTCTGCAGCTTATGGTGTTGGGGGGTTTTATCCTTGCCATCCTTTCACCCTCCCAACTGCTGTTTACCTGAGCCCTTCTGAAACTTGAAGCTAGAGCAGTTGCAGCACAGATACTGCAAAGCTGAGAATTCACAGATGGGTATAACTGTGAACAGGATGTAGAAATGACTTCAGCAATTCCTTCTGGTCTGTGCTGAGAGAAGTGAAAAATTAAGTATACCATAAATAGTCTATGTACACTATATAATATAGACATATAAAGTGCCCACTTGTATTTTGATCAGTTGGTAACAGTTATGCTTTAAATATATAGAAGTAACATATGGTGATTATAGCAATTCAGTTTTAATGAAGCATTAATTGAAGTGAGTTGCTGTACTGTGAGGATAAAGGCTAACAAGCAAGATCAAATGAACAGGAAGAAAAACCTGTGCTCCTGGAGCTGAGGCCTGTATTTTTCCAGTAAGGCTGGAGACACTGGGAGAATTTTAAAACAGTTTTAATTTTCAAAGAAAGGTAAGTCTAAGATTTTCAACTTTTCAAATAGATTTAAGCAAATGAAGAAGCATGTCAGATTTGACATCCTCACCACTGTCCCTTCAGAATTAATGAAGTGTCACTAGAGTCTATAAGATAAAGCAATATTTAATCCCATATCTGTAGCTTCCTCCCCTTGGACTGGGTTTTCAGCTGCAAAAATTGGCCAAGACTCAGCCTATGGCACTACATCATCTTCCTCCGCTTGACGGTCGTGTCCTTTGTGATGTTGACTCAGATTGATTTTACTGAAATGCATTGGTTTTCTTCTCATGCCTGTTAGCTCGTCAGGCTGTGATGGAGTTACACTACAGCAAGGTGGATGTCATAGAACCCTGTGTGGTGCATCAGCAACAACGCTTTCATTTAATACTTTTTTATAATCTCTGTGACTGATGAGGATGTGCGAAGGAGAAAGGACGGACATCTTGATAATCAAATCCCTGGTGAAGTTTATGACACTGGCTCTTAGAAAAAAACTTTTGCCGTATACAGTGATAGAATTTTCCCTAGATGAAGAAAGAAATGTGAAAAGTAAAGTGATTATATTCATGGTCACTTTTCTGATTGCAACAGCAATGAGAGAGATCTGCTAAAAATAACTTTCTGCATAGGAAATCAGTCTAACCAGAGCCAAACATGCTGTGCATTGTTTTCCCAAACACGCTGAACAGGCACTTGAATCCATCAGGTACAGAATGAATCTCTTAACACTTTGACATGACCACAGTTCAGTCTGTGTAGCAGTAACCTTATATTGTCCACTAGAGCATTCCCATTTTGTAAAAGCGAAAAGAGAATAATCATCACACTTTTTGTCTCAGTGTAAAAAGATAAGGTATGAAAGAATCTTCTATTCTGACATCAAGTTTGATCTCAAATACATAGTCCTAGACTAGAGAACGTTAACTCTGGACTGAAATAAAAAAGAAAGAATAAATCTGCAAGGAAAACATTGTTCATTCACATCTCTAATGCTTCCAGGTGTTTGGAAAGTCAAGCTTTTTGCAGAACTTTTCATTTATGGGACTCTGCAGGCAAGATGTTACACCTGTATGAGTTAATCATGTTGTCCCAAGCTAATTCTCTGAGGAACAAGGACAAAGTAAACATCTTCAAAGATGTGAAAGGAACTTCAGCCTTTCTTCACTTCTTTGAGAGGTGACCACAGGATTTTGTTTGCCTGGTTTCCACTGAATATGGTATGAAACTCCCTCCACAGAAACCAATGGATAGAGTTCCCTTAATCCCTGTGGCCAAGAGTTTCAAATAGGTGAGGACAGATAGAAAGTTCTCTATCTCATTACATTTTCCAACCTGTTTGCCTTTTGAATTTGAATTTCTGGGAATCAGGGTGTTTTTCTTTTAAACCTCCCTTCTTCTCCTTTCCACCTTGTCTACAGACATGTTGCTTTTATGCCCATGCCATTTGCAGGTCTGCCCATCTGTGTGTCCTGTTGGTGTTTTATAATTTTACAACCTTTTGGCTGGTTTCTATCAAAAAGAGCAAAATGGAAATCTTCAGTTTTACATTCCTACAAAGATTTGGCAAAACCTGTACCCAGGTAGAGGAGAAGTACTATTAATACCTCCACCAAGGGCAAGTTCATTCCCTGTTAGATGTGAAGTAACCCACACAACAGAAGGCTTGTGAAAAATGACTTTAATGGTGTCGGTACTCTCTTAGTTACTAAATTTTGAAGTAAGCTTCAAAATGAGCCACCCTCACTACAGTGGAGAGCGTGAAACAAACAGACCAACTATGCACACCTGGTTCTGCACTAGGTGTGTTGTTGTGGTTGTGGTGCTCTGAGGTAAAAGCCAGACAGCCTTTGTAGTGGATGTCAGGTCTTTTGTTAGGCTGACCCATATATCTGCAAAAAAAAAAAGCAAAGACTCATTTATGACCACAGATCCCTGAAGTGTCCTAAAGAATGGCTCATGAAAAAAAAAATTATTTAGTTATTTCAGAATCAGGTCCTTAAAATCTGCTTCTTTTTCTTTAATATTTAAATCTTGGTTTATGTTACATGCAGCATTAACAGAGAGACAGCCAGGTTTTAGCTACAAGAATACTCAGTTTTATGGCTGTAATTTTCTTCCTCTCGCTTGCAAAAAATCGTCAGCTGTCTGATTGAGCATACATGCAAATAAAAACTGTACAAATGAGGAGGTGGCTGTAGTGGTGATGTGAAGATATCAAAAGATTATCCATTTAATAGAACCAAACACCTGGCTATCTAATAGAGGTCACCAGCTAAATCAGTTAGAAACAGCTTAGGCAGGCATATGGAAGCAGGGCTGAATTAGAAATAAGTGAATCCTAGCTTTGGCCACAAATATGTGGAAAATGAAACTAAATTAAGTTGCTTCAGCTCTTTCACTGGCACAAACTGATATAAATTGGTTTCATTAAAAAACCCTAACATATTTTAAGGCTGCAGTCCTAACCTATTATGTTTTCTGTGGTTGCCGAGAGCTAGTAGCTTAGTGGCATTTTATGTGGAAAATGAACAGGGGACAAATAGAATTTTATTGCTTTCTAAATGAAAAGGCTGGGAAGTTTTAGAATAAAATTGATTTTCACATCTGGAAAACTTCACCTTATCATTAGCTCTGTTCTTGCTCTCTCTCTCTCCCTCCTTATTTTTCACTTCATTGTTTTCCACTTATTTTGCAAGGCAGCCCCATAATTTCCATTCATTCATGTTTCCAAATTGTGTTTTTCTTTTCCAAGTGCAACATTTGACAATGTTTGCACAGGGGCTGCTCATCTGAACTGTTACTTTGATGGGGTGGGACAGGCAATGGTCTCTGCTTTTTTTCCTTTCATACTTCTGGATGTAATATTTACAGAAGTGATTTTTTTGGAGCATTTTCAGAAACCCTGTCTGCATGTAAGCTCTGTGATCCAACGCTCTTCCCAGTTTATCAGTATGTCGTAAAGAAAAGGCACCCATGGTAGGATACAGCATTATACAGAAACACAAGAGCTTATATGGCACCTGAACTTGCACAGAAATGCCATGCTTCTATGCCAGGGCTTATTAGCTCAGATTATGCACCTTCTCACAGCTTTTGTGAGAGCTGGGTGGCATCTCTTCCATGCTACTTGCATGAGACATCCTTCATGCACTCATCCAAAGGCCACTGCTTTTTCCACATTTAATCCCTGCTTAGAAAACATATGTGCCCTATTTTGTGCTGATAATGTGGCTCAAAATACTTAGACTAGCCTAACATTATGCCAAATTTTGTTCCTTGTAAATTGACAAGTGCTCATTTAGTAAGCAAAAGGCCAAGGGGGTGGAAGATCCCTTCCATTTATCCCATAATATGCAATGTTTTGTGCTCTGTACCACATGATGGAGGAAAAGGTACACAGTTTTCTGTTGCACATCACAGAAACATTGTGCCCTGAACTGTGTGCTCGTTAGAGATGGGCCAGATCATTAGTGAGTCTCTGGGAAGTGTCAGGCACTTGTTGTGGGAGCTGCACTACCTGCACTGTAAAGAGAAGAGCAGCTTTTGCATCAACTGCTGCTTCAGCTTCTGTGCGAGCTCCAGGATGCTAGTGCTCTTTCAGCAACAAATGGGGCAATACGTACAGCTGCTATTAGTGGCACGAGATTTTCAAGTCTAAAAATGTCCCTCAGGCATAGTCTGGGATCGAATCCCTCTCCCAGGGAGGCACACAATGTGATGCTGTCATGAGGCAGGATATTTGGAAAGCAGGTGATGGTCCACGGAGAGTTAAAAGTGCATGGACTGAAGTCAGAGTACATGGTGTAGCTTGCTAAAAGGAAACTGATGCATACCTGTGTTTAATCTGGAGATGGTGAGGATGCCAATTCCATCAATGTAGACTATTGATTGGGGTGCTTTATGTGCTTTACTGAACCGTACTGAGGTAGCTAGAACTGGATTTCTCACCAGTTCCATTGTCTTTTGGAAACTGGGAGAGAAAACCCTGTGTCTGAAAGCAGAGGTACAACTTGATAAAAAAACATCACTCTTTATGGTTTCCCTTGGCAATGATAAAGATCAAACTGCCATTTTCTCTTTGGACATCATCCTTCTGTACAAAACTGGAGGTGTGCCATGGAAAAGTGTATTTTCAGGAGCTTGTACTGTCCCTGCCCATTCCGCTGGTTCTGTACCTACTTCCATTAATTGCTTTCTTATTAAAAGGAGCAAATTCTTTACTCAACCACAAAAAAAACCTTATCACAACAGTCAGCTGTGAGTTCGCACTAGTGATGACAGACTAATCTTGGGTTTATTATGGCCTTCTAGATAGTCTAAAGCCTGTAAACTTCCATGCCTTCCCTTTTACTTTGAGTTGCTAACACACATTTGGTGCACGCCATTTTTCTAGCGAAGATGGGCCTCCCAGAAGTTTCGTCTCCAGTGCTGCCAGCTGGTCACCTTTTACTGGCACTGAATGCAATTTAAAGTGAATAAATTCAGTAAGATATTTTGCCAAGAATTACTCATCTGTTCATGTCGAAATATTAATCGATAATGCTGCTTTAAAATTTCTCTTCACTCCAATCATTTTTATGGTCTTGCAATTTACTGCATGGAAGCAGGGTAGTTAAAGATAAAAAACATCTGTTAGGTTGCATTATTATTAATATTTATCTGTCATTTACAGAGCTCCAAAATGTGTGCACAGCACTTTGCTGTTGGTCAGCATGCTAGACAATACAGCCGCTTTCCCAAGAACTTCAACTGTGAATAGGTACAGGACAAAGAAGCACTGTAGTCAGAGAAATGTCTTTAAATTATCCCATGGACATTTCTGCCCAGGATGTCCTGATTAGCCTTTGGAGGCTTTTGAAATGGAAAGGGGATGAGAATGCCTGAATTCATAGGAAAACAATAATACATCTCAAATCCTGAACTAAGGAAGATCAACTTAGAAATAAAAAGCAGAACAAAGTGATGTAGAGGTATGTGCAGGACACTGATCTCTAAATTAGAGCTGGGCCATAATTTTTCCTGCTTTGTTTTGTTTTGCCCTGGAAACTTTCACAGAATCACAGAATCACAGAATAGCAGGGGTTGGAAGGGACCTCTGTGGGTCATCTAGTCCAACCCCCCTGCCGAAGCACGGTCACCTACAGTAGGCTGCACAGGATCTTGTCCAGG
>Ga0065711_1034704_pt1 | contig 23357 bp, 12 predicted proteins | sample Hoacrofraction12_FD_59098 | JGI IMG/M metagenome (GOLD analysis project Ga0065711, IMG submission 59098) | Hoatzin crop microbial communities from Cojedes, Venezuela - Epithelial fraction 12 v2 (version 2) | ecosystem: Host-associated > Birds > Digestive system > Esophagus > Crop | place...
TGTCCAGAGAAGGGCAACAAGCCTGGTCAAGTGTTTAGAGAACAAGTCTTATGAGGAGCGACTGAGGGAACTGGGGCTGTTTAGTCTGGAGAAGAAGAGGCTGAGGGGGGACCTTACCGCTCTCTACAACTGGCTGAAAGGAGGTTGCAGTGAGGTGACTGTCGGTCTCTTTTCCCAAGTAACTAGCGATACGACGAGAGGCAAGGCCTCAAGTTGTGTCAGGGAAAGTTTAGATTGGATATTAGGAAAAATTTCTTCACTGAAAGAGTTGTAAAGCACTAGAACAGGCTGCTCAGGGAGGTGGTGCAGTCACCATCCCTGGAAGTATTTAAAAGACATACAGATGCAGAGCTTGGGGACATGATTTAGTGGTGGAATTGACAATGTTAGGTTAATGGTTGAACTCGATGATCTTGAAGGCCTCCTCCAACCTAGACGATTCCATGATTCTGTGATTCATGTGCTACTGTAGATAGTGAGAGCTGGTTTTGAATATGCAAATAACTGGCACACCCTCTGATGGCATCTCTAAGGTTATACAAGATATGATATTTATCTTATTTAGTAATCTTCCATATTGCTCTGAACTCACATATGCGGCTATACAACACGGTCCACCTCGGACTGGGATGTAATGTACAATGAAACAGCTAAAGGATAAAGCCTGAGAAAGAAGATGCCACCAAGCACTTCTGTTGTTGCCCATTAGTGTGAGATTTCCACGCAAAGCTCCACCTGTCTGTATGTGAAAGGACTGTCACATTTCTAGATAAGAATGTGAGGCCCTTTAAGGACCCTACAAAACTAAGATAGTAGATTTTATGACTAAGGAGCTCAAGACAAGTTCTGGTAATCTGTATAACGCAAAATATAGAATTTCATCCAGTCCTTCAGCCACAATTTTTTTTAATTTGTGTTTAATGGTTTACTATTATATTATTTTTTGTAGAGGGAGAAAAAATGACTTAAAAGCACTGAAACTGCCAGCATTTTAACAGTCCTTAGGAAAGACCACGAAAGAATTCACAGGACAAATTTCCAACCAGAACAACGTAAGGTTATTATATGCACCCATTTCTGGAGTTGACTTTCAATCTCTCACATAACAATACAATGTTGCATTTTAGCAAATTTGCAACAGTATTTGCAAGACAGGAGCACAATGTGTTAGCGTAGCCAGTTCTCCACCAGCAGTCGTCACCTGGGAAGGGCTCTATCTAACCACAGGTGATAAAGTATTTCGACAAAATGTAACAATGAATACTAGAATTAAAAGCATATGGTTTCCAACATATTGTGTCTCATCTGAAGTGTAATACATCTAAGCTTGTGGTTACAGAGTACCAGGAATGTCTTATGGGAGGGTAGCCCTGAGCAAGCAGCAGGTTCTCCAGTTCACCAACAAGGAGCAAAACACAAATAATTTTTTTATTAGGTGAGGCTTTCATATTCCATCACCCTGTGCATCTTCTCTTCTGTCTACTGAAAAGCAAGGGCATGCCACACTTTCTTGTTCAGCCTTAACAAGGCCTTCTTTTTTATCACTTGTGTTCTTGTTTTGGTTTAAAAAAACAAAGGTGGCTGGGCTAAATATCTCTGACACATTCACCTTCCCCATTAATTGAGTTTGAACTGACTGACAGGTTCAAACCTGCTTTTGGGGAGAACTGACACCTGGACACACACAAGTTAGGAAAGCTTTCTGGTTTTATGAGTGAGCAGGAGTGATTTATCTCAGAGAGAAGAAGAAGGGCTTGAAAATTATACGTACCTTTTACCACTCCCACATTCACTCACCATCTGTGTGAATAATGGACCAGCCCTGCAGACAATTGTCAATGATATTCCCCAGACTCCCACTGTCTGCTGTTAACCCAGATCCGGGGAGACTGAGGTTCCTATTGTCTTTTATCCCTGCACCTGTGCCCTGGTTTTTACCTACTACTTTGTTATAAGAATAATTTAAATATTTTTAATGTCGTTTCTAGTTGACTATCCTGTATTCAAGTAATTGTTGTAATTATATGTAACTAAACAAGGTAAATATAGGTAGTTATAATTACAATGAGCAATTATGTAATTATACCAACCAATAGTGTTGTAACATCTGCATTTAAATTACCTTGACATGCTGATTCAATACACTATTTTCCATTGCTATCTAAAAGTATCCAATATGTCGATATGGCTGCCATCTGATGAGGTTCCATACAAAGGACTTCGGTGATTCTTATATTAAAGCAAATCAAATGCATTTTACTTTAAAACTAACAAGAGTCAGAATAACAGGAATGAAAACTGAAACACAGTAAGGGCTGTTCACTGAAAATTTTTCTTATTTGCTAGATTATTATTTGAAAAATTCCTGAATGCTGATAGGCTTGCGTGAAATGTATCTTCTGATTTATTATCATTGGGTTGAGAAAAAAAATTGCATTATGGTTTAAAGCTTTGACTATCTCTCATCAACAAGTGCTTTTCAATAAAATCATGACAGTTCACCTGAGAGCTTGAGACTTATGGACTGCAACAAGTTAATAAAGTCTAATGTATGTACATTACACACAGTACATTCTGGGGTACTATTTTGATTACTGAGTGTTCTGTTTCTGCCTAAGTCTCTCCCACCCATCTCCTCCTCTTTCCCAATAAATACAAAATAGCAGATCAGGTTAACAAAATATACTCACTTAAGACTTACTCTTATTGTAATATTATTCCCACTCATTACTTATTTGATAACAATTATTAGGTTTTATTTTACATTCTGACTTTGTTGAATCTGCCATTCAAATCAAGCAAATAAACGTAACAACTCTAATAAAGTACTCTTGCTACTCCTGGATATTTCTTACCAATTCAATGTAATACATTATATTTCACAAGACGCAGATGTAAAATTTAATTGCTAGAGCTATCGTACAAGTAATCTGGAGATCTAAAAAATGAACATGTGGCAATACTGATGAAGTATTTTAAACCAGAAATAATTAATAAACATTAGCAATGACACTTAATTATCAAAAAATACAGATGATTCCCTTTTAAGTGTGGGCAAGCATAGACGGTGTTTTGGTCTTGGAAGGTCTTTACCTTAAGCAACAAGACCAAAAGCCTATTCCAGTCACCCAAGTCTGTGAAGTGCTCCATTTCACATCTGAGTGTGAAAAGCTGTGTATGGACACATGATTAAAATTAGAAAAGTGCTTAACAAAATTTATCTTCAGGAAAAGAACTTAACCATGCAGGTGTAAGTCAGGTTGGTCTACATAAGTGGTCCTTGAAAACCCACCTGTAACCAGGCAGCAGCAGCGGCCTGCCGTAACAAGCATCATGCGTGACAGCTACATGTACAAGGATGCTGTGCACTAAATGTTTATGTACAGAGCAGCTCTTCCACATGACAAATTTGATCCCAGGTAGGATGAGAAGGATATTCATGCATTTAGGAATATGTGATTGAAAAAAAAGACAGAGGGAAATACACATTTGTGAGGAAACATCCTGAGCAGTTTAGTTGATATACAACTTTGATACATGACACTTACCTTTCTGGGTTATTAAGAGATTTCAGCCTCATCTGGAGAATCCTAAGCTTGTGTTTTGGGCCTATTAAAGTCTTCGTGGAAAAGGTCATGGAAATTTTTGATATTTCATCAAGGTCTCGGTAAAATCCAGTTAGTATTTTGACTCTTTTATATTGCTGAAATGTTGAAGCTTCACTAAAGAAAAATATTATTTCTAGTCAGGGTTTTGTTAGCTGAGTAATATTCATCATTGCTAAGCATTATTATTAAGATCAGAAATCTTGTAAGACATATTGACTTTGTGTGTTCAGAACAAGGATACCTAGAACTGAATGCAAACCAGTACCATGCAAGGACCTGGGCTAGTCATAAATGGAGAGAGGATCACTTCAGTGTGAGGAGCGCTGTCTCTAACACTGAGCTGCACACAGGAAACAGAGCCGTGGCCAAGCCTGAACAACCTCACGATACTTTTTTGACTTACAAGTTAGAAGATTTAGGAAACTCAGACAATTAGTCCTATAAGGTGATAAAAAAAATTTAGAGACAAAGCACAACATACCCATTCATCTCTGATTCTACTGTGGTTCCAGTACTATCTGTTATTTTAACTTTAATGAAACCTCTCCTAATGCTTTTATTCCAGGTAGTAATATCCAGTACGTAGTTATACACTGCAAAAATAAATGGGAAATAATAAGATTCAAAGAATGACCTCAACAGGATACAGTTGTTATTATCTCCCTGTTAAAAGTATTCACTGGTTGATGATAGGAACAGTGACTCTTTGCTTCTAAGTTACCAGCTCAAAGCAGAATAAGAAGGCAATTGACAAAAAAAATAGCTTCTACCAAATGGCTACTTGGAGTTCTGTGTAACTAGCAAATCATTTCCTCCAGACCTTACATGGAAAGGATTTGGATCTGAAAGCCACCATCCGAATCGGCATGAAGAGTTTGACCTGCCCAAGGAAAAAGAAACTCAAAATCAAACCCTAAGCAGCACCTTCAGGTTTTGGCAAGCTCTGCAAAAAGGGATATTAGAGCTATTTGTGTAGCAACACTATCACATTACCCACAGAAGTGACATGTCCAGAAAACAGCTGAGGTATATTGGCAGGGAGAGGGGAGGAACAGCATTGGCACAAGCTTTATGTATAGGCAAAGTGGGCAATTAGTTAGGTGAGCTGATGATAAGGTGGTAAAAGCTGCAGAGAGACATTATTCCCATGCCTTGCTTGCCCAGCCTGAGCAGGTGCACCAGTGCAGGTCCTCCAAGCACCCTTCGCTCAGAGAAGTCAACCTGCCAAAATCTCTGTGTGGATGCTAGAAATACTGCATGGTGGAGACTGAGTAAGATGAGAGGGGTCTGATTGCTTTCCCATGCTCCAGCCCCTTCTCCCCCTCCCCTGGAGGGCCCACAGCCTCAGGAGAACAGGCTGGTTACCTAGGCTGGCACCCGACGTGCGCTAGCACCGAGCTGACCTGCTCTGCTGCGCCCTCAAAAACCCTGACCTGGACTTCCACCGCACTTCTGTAGCCATCACCGATATTGTAACCCTGCTATGGCTACACAGCGGAAACACAACTTTACTACTCCCAAAGTCGGGAAGCCAATTCAAACTTTTTTTTTTTTTTTGAATGTTGCTTTTTAACATTCTCTTCTAAAAGACGAAGCCTCACCTCACATGAAAAACTTGTCCTGCGCAGTTTTACAGTTTCACTTAGTTCTAAGTCCTCTTGTTTATTTCCATTTCCTCATGTTTTCAAATATCTAAGAATTAAAATAAGGCTTTAGTTAAGAAGTAACCTATTTTTCAGACTGGTTTAGTACACTCATTTTGCTTCTTGACTTTGCGTGTTTTCCCTTAAATTTATGCTGTCATTACAATGTTTCTTACTGCTCTCCATACACCTCCTCCTCTGTTTGGAAATATTTCTCCCCCTCTTTTCTCTCTTCTACCACCTCTGTCCCAGAATACTATACAAAATCTTTTCCTTCTGCAATGTACTCTTTCCATCATCAGGATTCTGCCTGGTTGGATTTTCTATGAATGCCCAGATTTTAATATGTGTGAGAGTGAAAGAAAAGCCATATTTTACTAATGGAAGAGTGAATGAGGAGTCAGACCTAGTGGCCTATGCAGCCTTGAGAGCATGGGGGAGCAAAGCCAAAGCAGACAGGAGCAGGGGAGAACAGTGGAAGCAGGTTTGCATTGAGCTGAAAGACCACTGAGAATAGGAGTTATTGTATGTAAAATCCATCACATCTTTGCTAACCTCTCCTTGGCCTTTTGGAAGAAACAGTGATGTAAGTAAGCATGATTACCACTGTAAAAAGAGATATTCAGTCCCTGGTCATAAAATTTGCCAAGATGATGGAAAAAACTAGTGGGAAAACTCAGTTTCACTTGAATTGCCTGTAAGCTTATCCCCATACCCCAAATCAAAGAACCTTAAACATAAACAATTAGAAGAGTGTACCAACATTTGCTTATGGTGGTAAAGTCTGTCAATAAAAACAGATATTGGATAAGAATCTAAACTGGACCTCTGCATGGACAGGTAGATATCTAAACTCTTGCAGCTAAAGGTTATGCCAAGAGAATACATTTCCACAGAGTATAACCCTGAAACAGTCAGCTAAGTTTTCCCTCCACTGTTTTACTTCTAGGGAGACATGGACTTTTAAAAGCTGGAGTAGCTTTAGTTGACTGTGGGGTGCTCTCCTCCTGGGTTGGAACATAGAAGTGTCTCATTTTTGTCCTCCTCAGCAGGGGGGAAGCAATCGTGCTTCCCACTTTTGCTCTCTGAAAATGGCAGCAATGATCCCATCTAAGCAGGTTCTCTCATTCCAGATTTTTCCCTGTCACTTGATTCTCATTTTCTGGCTTCCTTCTTCCTCTTGGCAGTCCAGCCCATTACGTTCAAAGTCACATTTCTTTCTCAGTTCCCATACTGCTTACTCTTCTGCCACAATCCTTCCTCCTCCAGCCTGTGAACTGACACTTAGATCACGGTTTAGTTACACCATTTTAGACAGAGGCTAACAATAACTTTCTACTTTTAACATGCTTTCACTCCAGATCAGCTAACAAATAACAGCCACAATATTTCACAAAGAGTTTGATGTATATGTATTCAGTCACTCACTGCAGAATGGCTCTCGGTCCGAGGTATCAAAATAAGCTTTCGTTGATGAACTCTTTGGGATTAAAAGTTTTTTCCATCTATCAGCATAATAACCTGAAATCCAAAGTTTAAATATTTCATTTCAGACATTGACCAAAGGCATGATACACATATAATTACACAAAAGAAACTCATCCAAAGTGGCAGACTTGGCTTTGATTTCCTTAATTATTCTCTGAGAAAGTAAATGGACTTGGAAAATGCAGGAATCCCCTGAGTCTATCAGAATGTAGTATGCAAGTATTTCACTCTTTGAATTTATTAATATCACTAAAATTGTCATGATGTAGTAGTTGGAATCTATTTAGTCTAGAGTACTAACTCCAGAAAATTAGTGCTTATAAACTCCTGCAGAGGTAATAAAAACAAACCCATAAAAGTAGCCTGCATATTCACAGAGAACATTTGCAGAACAGCTTCACCTTCGATAACATTTCTTCCATTCTTTTTTGAACCATTATTTTTTAAACCCTTTAGTCTATAACTGTGGATATTATTTAATAGAATGTTAGATATTAAACCTCCTAAGCTTATGGATGTAATGTAGAAATAACTTCTAGTTTATACAATTCTATGCTCATTGTCTTTGGGCTAGATAACAGTCCTCGTTTCTACAACAGCTGATCATATTCCCTCTCTTGATTTCTTTACCTAGACTGGACAACGAGGGCTAGTTCCAGGCTGCAGAGCTGCCACTGCAAGGCAGCAAGCAGGAAAGCTCAAAGGAGAAGGACGCTGCTTCTCCTCAATTCCCAGATTCAGCTGCCTGCCATTTCCTCATAGGTTTTATGGTTATTAAAAAAAAAAAAAAAAAGGTGGCAGCTGAATGGTCAAATATTTCTCCATCTCTGTCTCAGGCATTCTGTGTAAGCACATCAGGCATGTCTAATAGCCATGCTGGGGAAGTCCTGGAGTCTTTCTGCCCTACTATAAGTCCCTCTATGGTTGGGTTTTATTATAAAAATAGCATACAGATTTGCTTATCTATGGTTTTTCTTCAAACTTGACCTATATGTACATCCTAATATAGCAATGTAAAAAAGACCAGGTACAAATTGAAAGTTAACTTCTCATTAAATATTTTTAAAGTTTCATTCTTAAGAAAACCCTGCCAACTAGGAAATGCTTACACTAGTGTAGGTCTTTTCAAACTGTCCCCAGAGCCTCTCTGCAAGCAATAAACCCTCAAACAGCTAAAAACCCCTCCAAATAAAAGCTTGATTCCAAAAGAAGAGATAGAGAAACCATGAAGTTACTATAAACGTTATTATTCTTAAATAAAAACCACAGGTACTCTAGAGATGATAGCACACTGTGAAAGCCTAAAGTGACAAACTAAGTAGAAGCAGTTTCTCTGTAGAAAGGAAATACTCTGTGAATCCATTTCATAGAAAAAAATGCATTTTGGAAATGCATTATGCATTATGCATTATGGAAAGCATAATGATCAAAGATAAGGCACATTCAGCATCTGTGTCTGAGAGAGGTAACTATTACGCAGACAAAGCCACAAAATTTAAACTACTTTAAACTGTATGCAGCTCTGCACACAGTCAGTCTCTACAGATCCCTTAGCATGATGCTACAGATCTCTGGAGTAGCCCCAGAAAGAGCTAGTCTGGATTTCCCAGAAAATCTCACTCAGCTCAGAGCAGATTTTGTAATGCTTACCCAGTACTGGACAGGACATTGGCTGGAAAGCTTCACAATCAACACATTTTCCTCTCTTGAAATCCAAGTAAGAGTCACAAGGATATGTTATTATGTTGCACACTCTTTTCAAAGATGATAAGAAGAGGAAGACAGATCTTTGATGGTCACATTTAAAATACTGAAATCCTTCAGGAAAGAAAAAGTGAAATATACAAAGAATATGTAATCATTTTTCTTCATGAAAGAAAAGGTGTTATCAAAGTAATCCCATTTACCTGAGTCATTCTTAGTTAGCCATGCTTTTATCCTCTGGTTAGTCAACAACCAAAAGTAAAAAACAGATGCACACATACAAGAAGAAATTGAAGACTATTTTGAATATTTCAGGTACAGAGAAAAGGTTACAGGTTTTATATGTAAGATATAATCTAGTAAGTCTTATCAAATTTACAGAATTTTTTGCTATAAAGCATGAGTATGTGTTAAAAATTGCCTTGTTGCGTCCAGTGCAGAACGTTTCGGCAGAAAAATATACCGTGAGGAATGCTTCAGAGATTCTTCTCTCTAGTTTTTTGGGGTAACAAATTCCTTCCTCTCCTAGCAAAATAAACTATGAGAATTGTACAGATGAAGATGATCCTGAGTCTTAAGGGATTCTCCTGTACTCACAGACACACGAGTGGAAGCCCTATGCTTTTGCAGCAGCTCTAATTCGTAGCAGCAGTGTGCAGATAAGTAACAGAAACATAGACAGACATACACACATCCAAAAGAGTAAACAAAAACTACAGGAAACCACCTTGTCTAAGATTTGTAGAGGTTGAAATAAGGAAAATTTTGCAGCAAAACATCACGTTGTAAAACTGTTTCCATCCTAGAGTCTAAAAGACCTGACCAAAACCTAGTTCATCATTGCCAGACAGAAGGAACCTAAGACACGGTGAAGACTTGAAAGCCTTGCCTTCCATGTCATCTGTAAGTGATCCTGTCCAAACCACTTGGACACAAACAACTTTCCCCAGGCCCAGCCGTATATAATAATAATAATAATGATGACTGTATGCAGATAGTATATATAATAATTCCATCATACCAATAATAATGATATGGTGGAATGTGTATGCTCATAGGAAGATCTTTATTAAAAAAAAAAGACATCAAATGTGTTTTTTATTTCTCATTTGCTGAGTGGGGATGGAAAAGAAAGAATATAATGTGCTCAGCTCCCATGTTACTGAATATGTGCAGTGTCCACTGAATTCAGTTTAAACTTTTTTGATTTGATCTCTACCTGTTTTCTCATTAATTGGATACATTTTTATTTACCGCTGAATACTGTTTGTGGACAACCAGGCTGATCCATTCCTCCATTAGGATAGAAATCAATGGTTCCTAAAGGTTGCTTGAAACCTAGTGCTAAAGTAAAAAAATTAATCAAAAAAACATAAATAAAATTATGCGGTCATTCATTTATCATTACATTAATTACTAAATAACATGTAGGTCTTCAAGAAAATTTTTGCAATTACACTGTTCTTTTGTTCTATAAATGAAAGTCGTATTATGAGTTAAGATCCGTGGATGTTTTCAAGAAAATCATACACCTGTAAAATGCTGTACACAAACGTATACGTATTTGTGTAAGGCTCCTAAAGCCACAAAAGAAAAAGGAAAGAACAGAAGCAACTATTCAATGCTGTAGCTGAGACCTTCTTTGCGCAAAGAAATCTATGAAATTCATGTTCTCTCCAGCAACCCAAATTCTTTCCCACTGTAATTTTCATTAGAGAAGATTTTCCATTTCTCACATGACATTGGATTCTGAGCTACATAATTGGAACATTACAAAAACTGGTATTTTACAGCTTCACATATGAATTTGTATAGTAAAATGCTTAATTTTTAATATTATTAAAGAAACTGACATGAAACTACACAAATAATGGGACAAGTGTGGTAGGCTTCAAAGGTTTACTTATGGTTTTGAGAAGAAAATGAAACCAGAATATAGCATGGATGAAGCAGACTTTACAATGTTCTTAATTTTAAGCTTACAGTAACATGATTTAGAATTTGAAGTGGTGGATCTGTAGTGTCCTAACACAAACCAGCTGAGACTGCCTGTCTCAGAAGGGACTAATTCCGTGATAATCACGTGCTTACAACCTCTTTAAACACTAGCACAGTAAAACAATGTTAATGCTAGACTATTTTGGAAATAGTAGTATCATAAATTAAGGCAATAGGCACGCTTTCTTCAACGTGCAGACCTGGGGTTTTTTTTTTATTCAGAAGGAATATACTATAACAAACAAGACATAAATGACTGTGGTGTAATCGCTACTTTTGCATGACATTAAATGGACTCATGACTATATGGTTAGCTACATATGCCTTCAGTTAGCTATTGGACATAAAAGTTATTTCAATATTTTCAGGTTTAGTCATGAAACTTCACTCTCTCAATAACATGGCTACTCATGTCAGAAGTGAACAAAGCAGCCCATCATTGCCTAAGTCATTAGCAAAGTGGAGTTTCAATTTCTTGATGAACAGTCATAATAACATACAGTATGATTTCAAAAGTATAGGCATTGTTAGAAAGCAACAGCACAGGAATCCACCTGATAACACAAAATACACTTCTGATGTTACTGAAACAGCTTATCCCTTCTCTTTTGCCTTTCCTGCCTTTCCTCAAGCTAAAATAGTAAAGTTAAGACTATGTAATTACCATCAGTATCTGAATGGATTACATCAACAAATTGTGCATCAGTACGATCCAGTCTCCCCTCTGGTGGTTCTCGAGTAAATGAAGGGCCTGCTGGATCAAGACCTAAATGAAAATAACACTAGCATTACAAATCCTGGGGTCTGTTTCTATAGATAAATACAAGACCAACATTTGAGTATTATTCATTAATGACACTTCATTTTCCTGGCATAATAATAAAAATGAAACCCAGTACGTTTCTTCTCAAGTTTCCGTTCTTCAACTTGCTAAGCAAAGTAAGGGTTCCTACCACAAGACTAATCAACCCTTATCTTTTAATTTCTCTCTCTCCCTAATTAGCTGTGCTCATCTCCTAGTTCTCCAGGTGAATTACAAGCCAACAGCATTAGGGATCAAATCAGGAGAATTAATTTTGTCATTTTCCCCAGAAAATACCATACCTATCATGTACTGCATAAAAATGAAATGTACCTTATAACCACTCTCACCACCAGAACACAAGATGAAGACACTTTACATAGAGACAATTTCAAACATGCCTCAATCATTTTGTCAGTTGATGTTGAAATTACTTATAGAAAAACAATTGTTATGTACAACTAAGAGAAATACTAGTTTTCAACCACATTTTCATCTGAAGGAGGTTTGGAAATCTTATACTCAAATCAAAACTCAGCTATGACAAAGAGATTCCAACTGAGATCCACAAAAAGCACTTTATATCAAGGAGGAGGTGATTTGGGTGGCAAAGTATGTGAAGTATAAACACTGCATATTCTCATTCATTTTAGGGATAGGGAATCACGTTGTGCAGCACTGAAGCCTGATAATTTTTCAGGATGGTATTTTCTGTCATTCACAGAAAAGTGAACTTGTTAGCTGAGGTTTGCTCTGCTCCTATTTTCTTGACAACAAAAGCACAGACAAAGAGGGGAATTGAAAAAGCAGCAAGGATGGAAAATACAACTGTCAAGGCAAAACGTGTTCCTACACTTAACTGACTTCTAATTGCATTGTCATTGATTGACAGAGATGTAGCATGATCTTAGCTTATTCAAATTTGTATTATGATTTAACTGGTAGATGTTGTTTAAGAACTAGTCTAGAAAGGTTCTCTCTCAAGATCAAGATAACCAAGACCCAAACTACCCCAGGGGATCATGGAATGCCAGCAATCCACAATTCATAGTACTTCAGGTAACAAAGATTACCATTTTAGTCCACTAATTAGTTTTATATTTCAGAAACCTCCAAACAGCGAAGAAAAAAATACTTTTTTTTTTGTTTAATCTCATTTTTCCAACATCGGTTTGGGCCATCGGCTCAACTTGTTTGAAGGAAAGAGTATCAAAACAGTCACTTGAGAGGTTATGAGCCTTGTGTGTCTGGACCACTCAATCTTTGCCTTTATTCATCCATATCTTTAATTATAAGAAGGTGATTGAAAAATTATATAGTTTTGTTTACTTTCAAGCATCTGAGCTCAGAAATGACCTGGATCTCCTAGCTCTCAATTGTACAGAGAGGACACAGACCTGCTAGTCTAGCATTGCAATCAAGACTGTCCCCAACCAGTGACACCACCAGACTCTAAGGAATTGTGTAAAGTGGAAATGAGTATCTTTAACCAAAGGAATATAGCTGGAGCCTATCACACTCTCAGAAAATGTCCTGACTTTCAGATTACTGTACTAAAAAGTGAGGAGCATCTAATTCCCTTTCTCAAGGCTGGCTACTGTCTCCTCTTACATTTGGGGAAAAAAATTACCTCAGTACTCTGCAGAGAGTGTTTGGAGCTAAGAATCTCAAGGAGAGGTAACTGCCTCCTTTCAGCCTGAAATCAGCTGCTCTCTTAAGTCCAAAACACTATCAGGATCCAACAGACCCTTCTCCCCTTAGCACCTTAGCTTAGTGAGCTTCCTTCTCAACACACTAGCTGCGGCGAGTTTTGCTCTTTCACCACAAGAAGCATCCGGAGCCTGTGCACCCAAATTGGCACTGCGGATTCTGCCCTAGGAACCAGCATCTCGGAGTTAATCCTAAACTTTGTGCAACCCTGGTCCTGAAAGGCACACCCACATGAGGGCACGCCAGTTTTCACTGTATGCACCACTTCCTGCAGATGACAATGCTGACAATGTAACAGGCAAGAGGTAAGATTTGCAGTATCCATACCCAGGCTGGACACCTGATTTAAGCTCAGCGTAGCAGATAGCTCAACATACTAAAGCCTGCACCGTCTTCAAATACTTCAAACAGAAACTAAATCCTTGTGCCTGAACCCTGTGGTCTGATCAAGAGCTTTTGAACTTCCCTGCAGAGCGACCCGACTGTCTCCATCAACTAGACAGTCACTCAGGTAGTATGTCCTTTAACTTCAGTGGCGTTTGGATGTAGCACTGAATTTTCATTTGAGAGACTGGAGGTAAATAGGCTGGAAAATTTCAGCTGTAACTTACGTCCTGAAGGCAGAATTTCACAGTTTTCTGAACTTCTATCAGGGATACATTTTTCCTTGTGTATGTTACTAAAAAATCAGTTGTCATTTGGCGATGCTTCAGTGCTAGCATCTATGGGATTCGCAGCTGTGACAACAATACAAGGTACATTAGAACACGCGTATCACGATCAAAAGACTTACCTGTAATTCTGCCAATTTTCCCATGATACTTCTTGCCAACAAAACCAGCTATATGAGCCCCAAGACTAACACCAATCAGATACATAGTGTCAAGAGAAGCTCCATCTACCTATCGGGGAAAAAAAAAATAAACAATCCACAACTACACATGTGGTTAACTGAACAGACATCAGTAGACTGATTTAGTTTTCACTTTTTGTCAGTACTAGAAGTTATATTTTTAAGTCTCTAACTTTAAAAACATATGGGAATTACAAAGTTATTTTCAGTATGACATTCTGTACTAGTTAAACAGGGTAGTAATTATAAAATTCTTTGACTAGAAAAATGTAAAAAGGAAGCTTGAGTCACACTTCTCCCGAACTGCCACATTAGTTAGAAGGGGAGCACAGGGAGGGAAGAGGAAGACATTTACCAGATACAAGAAAAAAGAACCAAAACTATGAAATAGGAAAAAACCCACAATCTATCTCCTCCCACCTTATCCTTCCAATAAAATTAAAACATAATACCATTGACCCCTTAATACCTTATGCCACAGATGTGCTGAATAATGGTGCCAAATGCACACCCGCAGGAAAAACTTTAGATGTCCATTCTACAAAGCAGGCAGTATTTAAAAAAAAACCAAAACAACAACCTACTGAAGAACTCAGAAACAGCATCAGCAGACCAGTTAGAATCTCTGCAAAGTGATGGGATAATATGTGGGATCTGAAATACTAATACATCTCAAAATGAATTAACAAAGGCCTCATGACAGCTTGCAAGTATGAAACTGGTAGCTGTGGGACACAACACGCCCCACCACCATCACTCTGATGACTCACACAACAAGATCCGCCCAGCCATGCCCTGTGGTCATTGCTTTGCCAGGTAGATCTCTAACCAGCAATTAACCAAAAGTCTGCATCACAATATTTGCAAAATATACCTTTTAAACCCACTCTGGATTGGAGACCGTTCTTACAGTCCTATTTTATTTTTCAGTTCCATAACAATAAATTTACTGTCATAATTACGAATTGTTGTCATTATATCTAGTCCCAGAGGGCAGATTCTGATACAGTCTCTTTTCTTTCACCTCATCCTTTCTCAAAATGCCAGTTTTTTTTACTCAAATTCCACATGAACATTTTCTTACTGCAAAGCATTCAAAATTTCTTAGAATGGCTGGGAAAAATAAGAGGTGAGAATAGAAGGAAAATCAAGTGATAAATCTAACAATGCCATACATGAGATGATAACGTGTTTTGTTCATTTGACTAGGTAATAAATCTAAAGCCAAGCTAGACCACTGGCATCAACAATTGTTTCAGCAACTCTCTCTAGAACAAAGAAGTTTATATCATTTTGGAACAAATATTTGTATCTCTGTCAGTGATTTGTTTTCCATCTAAAATCTTTAATTACATTAGTTTAGTAGTGAAAAGAGTAGTGCAATGTTTTTGTAACATTTTAATGCTGCATACTATTTGAACACCTCTCATTTCACCTTCCCACTGGTGCATTCACTCTTTCCTGAAGACCTAAAACTTCCAGCTGGCTAAAGAAATCAGATGCACTCTCAGACACACTTCAGTGAAAGGGAAATAAGAACTCAGGTGGAGTTAAAGATATGCAGTAATAACCACATGCACAATTAGTAAATACTTTAGTAAAGAAATACCGTTTGATATTGTTCATTGGGCTTCACTTTAGACACATTTTAAATATCCATTTACACCCAAACTATGCTATTTAAACTTATTCAGAACAGATGCAACTCTCTGCCTTACCAGCATCTGGTCAACATAGTTCTTCAGTATTTCTGCAACTTTTCTGCAGTTTTCAACAGCAGTTATGTAATTCACAGTTGTAGCACCACGATTCCAATCAACTATAATGAGATTCATATCATCTGAAGACAGCAAAAGCTCCTTTATATCACCTAGCCATGCTGGTGGAGATCCCGTTGGTCTGAAGCCATGGATAACAAAGACAGTTTTCTTGGAGCTATTAAGGTACTCAGATGAAGTAACATTATGTTCAATGAGTCTCTCAGAACAATCTGGATTTTCCCTTGTGTATAGCAGTAGCTGGACTTGGAGTTCTGTTCCAGACAAAGCATTGCCTATATTAAGATCTGTAAATTCAGGACATTTTTCCTCCTTATCTGAAAAAGACAAAAATGTTAGATAGTCATTTGATCAGTTAGACCACCTGAAATACCACCTTTTCACTTTTCTTTCCATATTTTTCCAGAAAAAGTGAAAAACTTCCATTTTATTCACTCCAGATTTTTGGAATGAGGTGCCAGAATGTGCACTGAACAACAAGGAGACACAGTTTAACTAACGACTCTGCAGGTACCACTATGCTCCTCTGAACACTGCAAATACAAATTCACCTTTCTAATTGTTCCTGAACAATATATTATCTCCATAACAAATATAAATTAGTAGCTGGTGTTGATAAGATCCTTTGCTTAACCATCAAATTTAGGTTCCCACATTTTTTTCACAACTAGTGTGTGTTGTATAAATAGGAAGACCACTGCGGTTGTTTCTTCCTCTTTTGGCCAGAGTGTCAAAGTTGCCAATCTTTAGGTCTTTTTCTTTGATCTAGCAATAAGAAACAGTCGCCTGACAGTATGGGACAGACTGCACAACAGTATGATGCAGAAGATGTTCCTAGTTTTGGATCACCACAAGGACACCATTACCAAGAAACAAAGAAAGAAGAAACAAAGGATCCTGTTCTGAGATTGAAAAAATAAGAATCTGTAAGGTCAATGTACATAATGGCACAAGAAAAACTGTAATATTTAGCATTTCTGTACTCTGTCATTTACGGTATAAATGCTTAAGCTGTAGGTCAGTCAGGATCAACAAGAGGATGGAGATATGCAAAAGAGTCTAAAAAGAGTTAATTTTTCCCCTGTGTGCTCATCAACGTCAAAAATTAATGCTTTAAGTAGTATCCTTTCGCTGCTGAGGTCACATTGTGCGGATAAGCCACTTCAGGATTCTGGGCACAACGCTGACGCCTGTCACAGTTCTTCTGTAAGGCCTCTTCACCTTTGCTATGGTGTTAGCTGGCTTACGGCCAAAGAAATCTGGGCCAATCTCTTGACTTCTAGTGGGCTATGCTACTTTACACAAGGCTTTTGTCTGATATTTGATGGCCCCTTTCTCAATTTTCCTGTCATTAAAAACTGTGTAAGACAAGAGCCAGTCAACCTCTAGAAACCAAAAGTAGGAAGAGGAATAGCACCTACTCAGTTCCTTAAAAGGTATTTTTAAAAGTAACCTGAATTTCTCATAATTTTTCAGTTACAGGAGAAGCAGTTCTAGCTCTTCTCCTTTTCCCAGCAAGCAGCTAGCAGGCAGAACCGAATCCAAAACATTTGCACATCTGAGACGGACAGAGAGCCCTCACCAGTTATAAAGCCATGAAGGGCAAGTGCCGGAGGGTTATAAGGTGTCTGAGAAATGTATTTGATACTATAGTACAGATCTAAACAAAGCTAAACAATGTGGAGTACAGCACTTAATATGGTAGACACTAATTCACTTAGGGAACTAGACCAATCACCTCTAGGCTAAACCATGTATCTGCAATGACCAGACCAGTCATCTCTGGACTGGGCATCACAAAAAATAATGGATATTTCCAAAGTGGAGCAAGGTTGGAGTTGCACAGTGCTAGAAATGGCCTGGAAGTTCCTATCTCAAATCGTCCCGACAAAAGTTCCATGCCTATCATCACTTCATGACAATAGCTACAATTATTACATCTGGGAAAAGTTAGAATTACCTAGATTTCAAAATAAATATCACCATTCTCCTCATTTAGACACTGAATAATTTAAGTAATTTTTGCTGAGATTGCTGGAAAGGTTATTAACTAACTACTATTACAGGAAGGCATCTCAGTTTCATTGTTGAGAGTTATCCTAGAAGAAGTTCTGAAATTAAGAGCTGTTCAGCTGCAGTTGCCTTGAATTTAATGAAAACGATATTCAAGAACCTGGTAAAATGTCATACATGTGACATGATACTGAGATGTTAAAAGAATGTGTCACATCTAATCTCTAGTTTTGACGTAATGATATGTGACAATAAAAATAGAACAGAAATTATATTACACAAAAGTCATATACACAGCTAAACGATAATAAACAGCCACTTGATTACATTTTTGCCATTCAGATTCAAAGCTACCACATGAAACCCTTTCATTTTTACCTCATGTTCTTAAATCCAAGTATAATCACTGATCCTTATAATTCAGTCCCATATGTCTAACATATAAAATATTCATGCTAAGGTATTGTTGAAGTGTTCCTCCATATCTATTTAAATGTTTTGATTTCTTATCATTTGATTGGTAGAAATAAGAATTAATTCTTCTAAAGCCAGAGGAGTGACAGTGATAGAAAACAGAGACACAGTCTCGTCCATGGAAGTGAGAAATCTATCACACGGAAATTATTTTAACTGGTACAACCTATTTACTAGCTGGCAAATGTCAAAGAGATACAACTCATTTACCTATGTCTGTGAAATGACACCAGCTATTCTTCCAAAAGTAAATAAAGAAAAAAAGAAACAATGATGTCTTTACTGTGGAATTAGTTAAGTACTGTAGAGAGATTTATAGATTTAATACCTTGAATTGTTTAGCGAGGAGTCATTGAGGGGAAGTTTTTCAAACTGCTATTTCTGATTGATTACTGGTAGGAATGCCCAGCTGCCCTTTGTGCACACTTGTGGGAGTACTCACATACACACACTTCTCTGTACAGTCAGAACATACAGGTAAGTGTTGGGCAGTTACATATGCAGTTTACATCAGTTAGTATACATTTTTAACTTCCCTGTGTACGTTTGTAAGCATTGTAACTATCTTCTGCGGTTGAAAAGGGGAAAATCTTAAGTGCACACTGACTTTTCTGTAACTAAATTCTGCTATTTAAAGCATAGTCCAAATTTTGAAAACCTGTCAATCCATCAAATCAGCAATAAACAATAAATGTATGTTAATATGCTAAAACTATTTCACAATTACCTCTTTACTTTGTACAAAGTGCACATACCTGAGTGTGTCTCTGTGCAAAGTACAGCCAGAGATAAAGTATCAGGCTTTGTTCTATTTACTTTCAAATGAAAACCTATGCCTCAGTTTCATGTCATGTCCAAATTCTCTTTACTAATCGTCTGCTCCATTAGGCATAATTCACAAGGTTTAAACTTTTGGACAATTTAAATGAAGGAATATTCATTTTTTATGCTTGAATAAAGCCAAGAGACTACATCATAAAGAATAAGCTAATGGTTCTTACCTGATTTCACCCAGTATATCAAACAGATGAAGAAACACAATTTCAGCATGTGGAAATGGAGAAAAGCAATACGTAATATCCACAGACAAGTGGCTAGTGTTTCCTTAGAGTACGTTAGATTTCTAACCAAACTGAATGCCACTAATGAAGTAAGTGATATGTGGAGTAGGAAGCAGAAAGCAAAGCTGTATTCAAGCTTCTGCAGTTCATGACTCCTCCTATTGAATGACTTCAGTAGGTAGGGTGGTTTCTGGTCTTTAAGGGTTGGGACTGTTTTTTAATCTGTTTCCCTCTCTCCTTCATTATCAGCAGATTTACACGTAAGCAACCAGTGTAATATATTACCAACAACTCTGTTACATGTGTGGAATTCAGGAAGCAGAGTAATTAGAGGTACATCACAGTAGAGATCCACCATATGTCTTTTTTAAAATGTGTCAGTCAACTGCAATAAGAGGGACTGTGATGGGCAAAATCATCTCAGAACAAAAAGTCATTCTGGTGACAGAGGATTTTTCCGTAAGAACTTGAAAATCATTCTGAGAACTGTATCTCCATGGATTATTTTTGCACAAAATTATCTTCTGAGCTTTTTCCGAGGAGTCATTCTCTAATCTAGATCCAGAGGAGGTCTGTGAAACCACTTATATGGGAGAGAGCTGGAACTTAGAGCCCCATAAATCTCACCCAGACACTGACCTGATGGGTGTTCTGGGTATGTAACTTAACTTCATTCCCTCTGTGTCCCCAGCTACAAAACAGATGAAGAAACATTTATTTTTGCGAAGCTCATGTACTTACAAAGCATTTCACTGGGTAAATACAGGAGGACAAACTTCAGTTTCTTGGAGTTCAGAGTGAGGCAAAGAGGCAGATAAACTCTGCATGATTCAAGTGAGACATCTGGATGCTCCGTTTGCTTATATCTGGCTCCCAATTATTTCCATCCTAGGAGAAAGAAAAACAAACCATAATCACTCAAATATGAGAGAGACACGGGCCAGAAATGTTTTTTTTGCACAGCATATCCTTCATGGTGCTTCTAAATGTAAGGTCTAGTTCTCCTTTTCCATCCACAACAGTTAAGGGGGGGTGTGTGTGTGTGTGTGTTTCATTATTTACTTTTAAGTGATCAGTCTCTTCAGCTGGCTTTATGATTCTGAGCAGCTCAACAAAGCCGTGCTACACAAGCTCCTGCAGCAGATAGCCTTTAGGAAATCACTCCAAAGTCTTATCCCCTTCGAATGCAGCCATGAGGAGAAGATGCAGCCTGTCCACTCGTATGCAAAATGACTCAGCTTAACCAGTGACCTTTTACTACTTTTTCGCTTCCATTTCTTAAATTTATCACTCTATTCTCAGTAAAGTTTACTAAGGCAACTCTTGTTATTCCTTTGCATTCCCTCTTCATCTCAAATCTTTGACTTTGTCCAACTGTGATTATAAAAGCACAGCCCTACTGACATTACAGATTACTTAGAACAAGTAATAGCACAGTGTCAGTTTGGCTCTTTCCCTTCTCTACTTTATAATACAGATTATTGTTACCACAAAAACTTGGTGCACCCAAGCAACCACCAGTTAGGCAGCCTCGGCACGCACTCAGTACACAGCACACACTCATAAACAAGTTCAAGCATAGAGAGCTCAACACCACTGAAAGTAAACTGGTAATAGTCCTAGTAAAATATCTGCTGCACTTAGCCAAGAGCTGGTAATAGCCCTAGTAAAGTATCTGCTGAGCTTACCCAAGAGCCCGTCATCTGATCTTAGAAGAAAATCTTACATATGTACCTTTACAGATACCTAATGCCACTAGCTGTGAATAAATAAACACTTGTTCTTTTACACATAAATGGGGAGAAGAAAGGAAAGTTTAAGCTCCCTCTTGGACTGAAAAGCAGTAAGACCAGCTCACGTGTAAGAAAGTGCTGTGCTACCCATGTCGATAAAACGACCCATGAAACAGTTTTAAAGCACTCTGAAATAAGTCTCGGGAAAGGACTCCTTCACTAAATCAACACCCAGAAACTTTCGTGGTATTAATCAGGATGTTGAACTAGTGCTTGTTGGACTCACCTCTCTGATGTATGACAAGGGGACTTTGTTCACCAACAGTGGTACTTTTGCCACTTGGAAATTCATAAATCTTAACTACTGTTTACACTGTAGTTTCTACTGACATCCCACTGTCAGGTAAACCCTTCAAGGTGACACTGAGTTGCAGGTACACAAGACCCTCGAAGTTCAGGCACTGCCCATCCCGCCTCGCTGCATATTGTAATGTCCACTGGCCTCAGCACAGGGAACACACGGACGTGTTGGAGCAGGTCCAGAGGAGGGCCACAGAAATGTTCAGAGGGCTGGAACACTTCTTCTGTGAGGAAAGGCTGAGAGAGTTGGGGCTGTTCAGCCTGGAGAAGAGAAGGCTGTGGGGAGACCTTATAGCAGCCTTCTAGTACCTGAAGGGGGCCTGCAAGAGAGTCGGAGAGGAGCTTTTCACAAAGGCCTGTAGTGACAGGACAAGGGGTAATGGCTTTAAACTGAAAGAGGGCAGATTTAGATTAGATATGAGGAAGAAATTCTTTTCTATGAGGGTGGTGAGGCACTGGAACAAGTTGCCCAGAGAAGCTGTGGCTGCCCCCTCCCTGGAACTGTTCAAGGTCAGGTCGGATGGGGCTTTGAGCAACCTGGTCTGGTGGAAGGTGTCCCTGCTCATGGCAGGGGGCTTGGAACTGGATATATAAGGTCCCTCCCAAGCCGAACCATTCTCTGCTTCTGTGATTCTCGCACCGAATTTCAGAGTTACCTGCTCCAAAAGTGCCTTTATGCAAACCAGTAGAGGATGCTGGCACTGTCTCTGCAGTGCTCTGACTGCGTCCCACAGTGGTCAGGACCGTGGGAGCTGGACCTCCTGAACAAACCCTGGTGACTTCAGGAGATCCCACAGTCTGTTAAGAAACCCCTCAAGACTGGCCAGGTATTCAAGTTGAACCAAACATAGAAAAACTTTATTTTATTACAGCGCAACATTACTATGATTTACAGGTAACAGAATGGCACTTTTACACTTTGGTTTACCCCAAAAGTTCCTGATAAAATAACAGCTAAAGACATTACAGCATGGTTTTCAAGACGCAGATCAAATTCTTACGCAAGCCTCGATATCCTGATCTGTGGTCACACATCAATATATTTCCTCTTCTAATCCTCTCTCTACCCCCAAGATTTCGTAACCTTGGGCAATTCCATTCTCACAACAATTCTCATTTCCCTGACGAATCCAGCCACTTCTCCAGCAAAATGCCTCCCTAACCGCCGGCTTAAGAGCGCCGCTCCCTTTCGGGAAAGATGGAATCACACCTGGCTTTTGCAACGCAATGTTCAACTACGGAAAAAAAAAAAAAAAAGCCGTCTAAAGATTACAAGGGGAAAAACCCTGACGGGCTGGAAGGAACTTAGGACTCGTGAGGTGCCCTGCACCGAGGCCTGTGTTCCCTGTGAACTGTTAACCCCTTCCTGAGCACGCCCGGCAAGCCAGGGACTAAGGCTCCGCTAGAAAGCAAGAGGCACTGAGGCAAAGCACACACCAACGCTTTGGGGGCAAATGTTTAATAAATATTTTTCAGATTGCAGTCATCAGGATGACTAACGAACGCGCGCCCCTCTGTAGAGTGACCCCTCAGCAGCACACAGCGAGCGGTGCAGGGCTGCGTGCGCGCCTCAGCGCTGCGCGGGCTACCGGCGGGCGTCACTCCGGCCCTGGGGACGCCGCGCCGCGCCCCGGCTCTTCTCCCTACACCGAGAAACGCCCGCGGCACGCCCGTTCCACCAGCAACCGCCGCAACGCCCCGCAGAACGCTAAAACACCTTGGAGCATTGCATCGCATCGCATCGCATCGCATCGCATCGCACCGCATCCCTTCCCTTCCCGCCGCCCGCCACACCGAGGCGCCGGGCGCGCTCCCGCCGCCAGCCGCCGCCGCCGCCTTTCCCTGCGGTGGGCAGCCTCGCTCCCGCGTTGCTAGGAGACCGAGCGCGCTCCCCAGCAACGCGTCGCGTCGCGCTTTGTGGTAGCGGGGCCGCTCTTCCCCTCGGCGGGACCCGGCGGTGGCGGCGGCGGCGTCGCCATGTCCCGGCCGGGCCGGTGCGAGGAGGCGGACCGGACGCTCTTCGTGGGGAACCTGGAGAGCCGCGTGCGGGAGGAGATCCTCTACGAGCTCTTCCTGCAGGTGGCGGGCGGGCCCCCGGGGGCGGGACGGGGCGCAGCCGGGCGGAGGTCTCG
>Ga0065711_1034705_pt1 | contig 23356 bp, 6 predicted proteins | sample Hoacrofraction12_FD_59098 | JGI IMG/M metagenome (GOLD analysis project Ga0065711, IMG submission 59098) | Hoatzin crop microbial communities from Cojedes, Venezuela - Epithelial fraction 12 v2 (version 2) | ecosystem: Host-associated > Birds > Digestive system > Esophagus > Crop | place...
GGAAATCAAATTGCACACAATTGGCTCCAGTAAATACCAAGTGACAGTAAATGCCTTGTTTATTCCCTGGGAAGGCTGGTAGTTTTCTGAATTTCTATTGAGGCTCCTTCGTAAAGGAGCAGGGCTCAGATCTCCCTGGGAGCTGGTTATGCAATTCATGGAGTAGGGTTTTGGCTTCTGGAGCAGCAGGCTTGCATAACATGGCTTATAATCCAACGCTCCCTTCCCAGCCTGAAAGAACCTTTTTCATAAGGCATTTTCTATAACAAAAACTGCCTCCAGATTTCTACACAATTACTGCAATAATGGTACCCTAACTCTTTAAAAAAAAAAAAAAAAAGAAAAAAACCCCAAAACTTGTACAAGGGATTCTTGACCTGATCTTTCTGTATATGGGGCACCTCTATTTTTTTCCCCCCCAAAAATGAATCATTTATATGATTTCGTTTTTCCATACCACGAAGGCAACTTTGTCTTTTATTAGTAGAATTCTTGTTGATACAACACTGAAGAAACTGAATTACGCCAACTGAGCATTCCTTGAAGGCCTTAATACAAATAAGCTGGCTTCTGAGAGTTTCATTTTTCTTATGACCTATGTATGAAAGCATCGTTGACCAAACCTGCAACTAGAAGGTTTAGTCTGTGTATTTGGAAGAGGAAGGCCTGAATAATATCATGATATTAATGCCACAAAGATTTTTGTCTCTGGAGATGGCTGCAGTGGTTACTTAAGGACAATGGGAACTGGGATGTCTTGTTCTTCATTGCAGCCTAGGGGCAAGCATTGTTACTGATTTAACAAGAAACTTCCATCTATTATTCAACTCCCTTCATAACATATGCTACCCATCTCCAGATGCTTGATTATTCTCTGCATGTTTCTGTCCTTACAGAAATGTGTGCATCTCCCTGTTAGCTTGGTCAAAAATTCTAGAACAGCCAATGAGTGGTATTTGTGTGTTGCAGTCCAGGTCTACATTGCTTTGTGGCCTGTCTACATTTAGGGTCCTTATGCTGCATGAGTCCTCATAATGATTCTAAGGTGGCATAAACGTTTCTATTACTATTTTATCTTGCAGTTGATAGAATAAAAGACAGAACTGTAGGAAAAATATGTAGATGAAGTCTCCTTGTGACTTGGAAGTAAGCAATATATTATTCTTTTCCCTCCTGCCCCTGAATTGCCCTAGTGAATCTTCATGTCCAGCAAGAAAAATGTTCCCAGCTTGTTACAAATTTGTGGTTTCTATGGGTACTCATCAGTTAGGAGCTGATGACTTGGAAAGAGCTGAAGTTACATATGCATCTCCCATCATTGTCAACTGTAATTGCAGATGATTTGTCTTTCTGAAAATAAATGTGATGGTGAAGAGGTGACATTACTATTTCTGAAGGCAGCAATCAGAATACCTTAGGTGAGATCACATGATATCTGCGATTATTATGTCTGTAGAAGTCATCTCTTGCTTTCCTTTTGTGAAAGTAGATATGAAAGGTGAAACAAAGAAATTTATTTCTTTAGGTGTTACCTCCTTAAATTGTTGGAGAAAATGACTAAGAATTATAAATGTGATTGCCAAAGTCCTCATTCACAAAAGGAGCACTATGGACATCAGTACAGAAAGCTTCCTAACTGTTGCACAAATAGGAGTTGTCATATTTATGCAGTCAACACACTGTCTTCAGGAATTGGACTCTGTGCCATCAGTTTGAACATGGAAAAGTTTCTACTGGGAAGTGCTCACTATGGGGAAAATACTTCCTCAACTCTTACTCTCTCCGTTGTTCCTATGCTGCCATCAGCATTGTCACCATCATCTCTGCTGTTTCATTACACAAACTATGGATCACTTTTTGACTCCTTTGTCATGATCTGGATTGTGACCAGATCTTGAGGTGGTAATCAGATGGACTGCTGCTTTTATCTAGTGGATTCTCTGACACCCAAGAAGATGATTATCAGATTAAACACAGTATCATCATAATTTAATCTGTCTCTCTCAGATTCACAAAGTGATGATGTTCAGTTTGGATTTGAACGACCAGAAAATGACTGTCTTTCTGAATCAACTTCTTTCAGCTCTCTGAGATGCTGGCAAAAATAGCATTAAATCTCTGTCAGGAATTGTTGGGATTCATATTTTGAAAAGTCAGTAGTTTAGCTGTAGCAAAGAAATGTAGGATCAGAAAATTGAAGTAAATTCTCAGATTATTTTGGATTTTATTATTGAAATGCAAATGCATTCTTAATGTCATCTGAATATAAACCAGGAGGTATGTTTAGAGGTTATTAACAACAGTTAAACCTTTTATGAGAAACTGCACATCTTTGATTTGTGGCTATCTAAAAGGCAAAATACCTATTGTTGCACACAATCTGGCTAATCTCCACTAAGCAGCCCTAGTGTTTCATCTATGAGAAACTGGAACCCAATCAAACATTCCACTTATGCGGTCTATGTTATTTAATAAGCTACTGATTCTAGGGTTATTAGATCTTTGACAGTTTGGGGGCAGGGATGGGAGGTAAAGTTGCATCCTCACTGGCAAAATCCACATTAATTTCAGAGTTTTTAACTGAAAGAAGCGTACAATCAAGTCTGTTGTATAGCAATGCATTCACTAAACTGTGTATGATTGCTAGTCCACTTCTTACAGTAAAAACAAGTATAGGTAAAGTTATGTGAATTCAATTTCTAATTCAGTCTTTCATATTCTGAAAGAGTCTGCAATGACTAATAATGAAACCAAAACGTAAATCTGAAATTTTGAATTGCCAAATAAGTTTCCATGTACTTGCTGGACAAGAGAAGTCTCACTTTTACCCCTTTACAAGCCCTCAGCTCTGTTTGACTGGCTCTTTAACCATAAAATGAAAAAAATTTTCCCCACATCTCTCCTTGAAACTATTCCATTAAGCTCAGGAGCAAGTCCAGGCTGGGCCAGAATGTGTACAGCTCTAGGGTTATCTTAAAGCTGTGACTTAAACTAGAAGCACATTATTGATATAAGAATATTTATATGCTGTACTGACATGTAAGGGTTTCTTTATAAATGCTGTAATATTGATGATTGCGAAGTCTGGATTTTTTTTTTCCTTAGATATGGGGAAAAGTCTTCATGTAGACGAAGTAAATATATCTATAAGAGTAACTTTCATCTAGAACTGCTGCACCTGCATAATGAGCTTGCATCAATGTGTCCCTGAGTGTTCAGCTGCCCAGCTACCGCTGTGCCACGTCTGTGCTATAGATTTGTGTTAGTGTAGCCCCCTGAGCATGCACACCTCCTCTTTTGATATCTAAGATATATTACTGTTATATAAATCAGTCAAAAGTGTAAGGTATGTTTATTAAAAAATAATTATATCCTCACTTTACATTCATCATTGTATGTCGTGGATGCTTTGAATGAAGGTTATTTGATGCAAACAAAATTTGTTTTATCAGATTATCTGGTTATGTAGCAATCTGGGATAGTTCACTGCAAGCAGAAAAGCCACATAATGGTGTGTATATAATGGGGAAAGTTTTCTGTTTATTGGAAAAAAAATCAAATTAGCAGCTTCAGAAATAGCCCTGAGTCAGACAGCTAGCTCTATTATTATGTTACTTAGAAGCTAATGTATTATGAACAACTGCCAAATATTTCTGTGTAATGCAGAGGAGATTAAATGGAAGCTTCTATTTTTGAGATCTGCTTTGTAGCATACATGTAATCAACAGAAAGTCCTAGATAACAAGTAGTACACAGATAGCCCTGCTAATTATGAATAATTATGTAAATGGCTATAATCTAGGCATTGTACTTATCTGAGGGATTAAGAATACATAAAATGAACAGAAAAGTTTTTTGAAAATGAGTTTACAAAAAGTCAATTATAAGTTTATTTTTAAATGATGATGTGGGAGCATAACTCAGTAGTGTGGTTTTGTTTAAAGTCACATTACTAGCATGAGGAAGGAGAAAATTCCCTGGCAGGGCTAGACTGTAAATATATCAGGTTCTGAATCTGGTCATGTAACTTGTGCAGTACTCATTTGTCAGAGATGACAAAAACTGAATTTCTGAATATATTTCTGTGCAATTCTTGGCTAGTTCAGTATGGTTTTATACTTTCTGTGTTATTTCTTTACTGGGAAGTTCAGTGTGTAGATTTGCAGAGGTGGACATGGTAAGAGTAGTTTCTCCAGTTAATACATTGCAGTGGCATCTCCAAAACTATTGTTCATGCAAATATTCTCATTTCTTAGACAAATGCCAAAATTTATTTCAAAGATCTCTGTGTTCTAGGAAAGTTCAGATCTGGTTAGCACAATCTATAGCATTGTTGGTGTAGGTATTTAAACTGATCTGATTTATTCTGAAACAGGATTTGGCATGTACTTCCTACTGTTTAGAAATGTTTAGGACTTAACAGAAGTATCTAGGATAAATTTCACAGGAATTGGCTTATTTAAAATATTCTCATCCAGAGCAAGTAGATGGCCTAGTTTTGAGTGAGAGAAAGCTGCAGCAAGAGCTGACTCACCCAAAATTAACCTACTGTCTTTCTAATTCTGTGCTTGTGGAGCCAGGGCACAGAAGACATTGGGCAATTTACACTTCTAGCACAGACTTACAGGCTCTGAGTATATTTATGTTTTTTCTGAATAGTTATTAATGGTTTAGGTTTGGGTATATGAAAATGTTGCTAAATTTACAGGTGATGGTTTAAGCTTTTGTGGGTAGCAGTAGTTACTATCTTGCACGTTTTAAAGTGCCCATTAAAGGCTCCAAAGAACTCACTTAAATTAGTGTTAGCATTTTAGCTCCATATGGCACTACCTGTAGAAAAGGATCCCACTCTGCAACAGTCTCTAGTGAAAATCAGAATAGATTGTTGTGGCCACTGGAGGAAGCAATATCTAAGGCCCCGAGAGAAGGAAGGGTACGCTTCACAGCTACCTGGCAGAGCAGGAAACGTGTTAGCACACTGTTGATTTGAAGAGAACCCTAAAGGCAATTACTGCTACCTCATTAAAGGGATTAAAACTGCCTTCTCTAATACTTAGAACCTTTTCTATGTTGGCTTTGCAGACTTTTTGAAAGTAGTTGAACAAGTTTTATTTAGTTTTGCTCTTTTAAGAGTACCATCTTAAAAAGCTTCTACTTCCAAATGAGAAACAAACTGTCTTTTCAATAGGTATTTGTTGCTAATTCTTAAGAAGTAAAACTTGGAGACACCTTGTTCTTATTGGATTTCAAATATTTACATGCTGTTTAAAAAAAATACTTGTGAGCCTAGGCAAGTTCAATTAGGAAGCCTTTGAAAGAATTTTCCCAAGATGTATTTAATTTACTGGGAAATTTTTTTTCCCTTATGCTACCAAATAAGTTGCTCTTCACAGAATAACATTTTTCATACACACAGACAGTTCTTTATGGATTAAATCTTAAAAGTTTCACTTGGGCAAATTCAGTTTTGGTTTTAATGATGAAGTAGCTTCAGTTTAGCTTTAAGTTCTGAAATTCAAACCACAACATGTTAAATGATGAGGTGGTAGCAAATACAAGATTATAATTCTGCTATTTCTAAACATTTTGATCTCGAAAGATGAATTCTGGAGTTTTTCCTTCTACCACATAATCTTGGTATTAGATATTGATTCTTCCTCAATATGCATTTATGCTGTTTTCTTTAAGCAGTACTTATTTGAGTAATCACTAGCTTATTTGAATGATTATGTAAGAATTGCATAATTCTATCCCTATGAAATTTTGTAAAGGCCAACATTCATTTGAATTTGGCTCTAATGTTATTACCAGATGGTTGGATAAAGTCGGTATTTATTGCCAGTCTGTTCACAACTAGGGAACACTTATATGATCACTGTGTGGTGATATTCTGGTGTGTTTCTAGAGCACACTGGAATTTGTCCATAGCGTCCTACACAGAGCTAAATACTATGTGATAGGAACTGAATATGCCTTAGATGACCTTATGAGCTAACCCAAAAGTCAAGTAATGAGAAATGGTAATGGGCAGAAGAGGAGGATCTAAGGAAAGTCAGAGGTCACAGAAATTAAAATTTAATGCTAAGGAACTTTTTAATACCTATTAAAAGATCTTTGTTTAGGCAAACATGGTGTTATTTATTGGTCAAAGTTTAGGAGGATTTTTGCTTCCTTTCTGAATGAAGTAGTTCTAGAGTGCATTTCTTGAGCTATTTTTGTACTGAATGAGTCTTTGTTCCTGGTTATGGGGCTTTATTTATAAAGGACCACTAATAAAGATGCATGTTCTGAAAATAAGGCTTTTTCTGTAACCACCTCTTACTCATTTGTTTGGGGTTCTGGAAGGAGTTCCGTCTCATGTGTCTTCCAGGAAGCCCCTACACTTGGCACAGCACATCTCCAAGAGGGTGTGCTGATCTCTCTTAGACTCTGATAATATCTGACATTTAACTGGCTCATTTATATTCTCCAGGGCATTTCCAAATGGCGATATTCTCCCTTAGCTGCCTAGTTATCTTAACACAGTGACCGAGTTTTATCGCTCCTGTCATTGAGGCTGCCACTGTGGTGTCAAGACACGAAGGACCATCTGGGATAACTTTGCAGTTAAGTTCCAGTGATTTGCATAGAGACTTGTGTTGACCTCAAAGCAATATTCTTTGTTTAGGTTGTGAAGCACTGTGAGGTATTTGCATCTGAACTTGTTGTTTCTTCTTCTATTTAACATAGTTTATTTTAAGCTCAAACTGCTTGTGGCATTGATTCCTCCTTTGTGAAAGATGTACTCTTACAAACAGGAAGTTGCATCTTCTGTGGTTCTTACTTAGCAGCATAATTTTCTTCTCAAGAGGACTATAGACACTAAACACGTTCTTTAGATGTGTCTCCTGTCATCAGTCCTGTGCTTGAATTGTTCATTATCATGTCTCTAACTCTTGGCTTATATAACTGATGGGACTGTTCAGATTGTGTCTCAACAAAGTTCAGAATGTTGTATATTGTGGCAGTCGCCCTTAGTGAAATACGGATTTCTCCAGTGGTAATGTTTGGCTAAATAATGCTGCTGTTGCACTGATTAAATTTACATAACATGTTGTCTTCCAAGGTTTTTTCATTAATTTGGTGACAAGACACAGTAGTCAATAGATCAAACCACAGCTATGCTGAAGATGGAATTTCAGTCTCTGAAATGCTAAGACAACAGCTGCAATCCCATGGGACAATGTAGATCACAAAGTCTTGGATAAAGTTTTTTCATTTAAGTGGTTCTGGTTTAGAAACATGCTTCCGGGGCAGGTTAAATCCAGGCACTGAACATCTTTGGGAACTTCTGCAAAATCGTCTTCACTGAAAAAGTCTTCTTACTGTTGGAATTACATATATAATCTGGATACCAGCTTCAGCCCAAGAAAACCCAGGCAGCACCAAATAATTATTTTGACAAAAAATATATATTTTTTAAGTAAAGGTCTCTCAAACATTTGATTTCACAAGAAAGAGACATGACAAAGATTTTATGAAATATGCTTTGGACTTTACTAATTTGTATATAGAAATTAGTTAGACACTGTAATGGCAAGTGAAAGCATAAGCATATATGCTGATAGGTCCTAAGCAAATCAGAACTGTTCAGTTGTTTTGGGATCTGGCCCAGCAAAGATTGCAAACCATTGTGGAAATCAGAACTTTGAGTTTTACAGCCAAATCAATCGGATATTCTTAATTTTCATTTAAGGCTAAGGGTCCCTCCGTGTGGTAATGCTGGTTTTTCTGGTGGTATCAGCATTTTGTATTTAATTCATGTGCAAGTGTATGACCAAATCTGCCACCTCTTTTTTGATAACTTCTTTGCTTTCCTTTCCTGTTTCTGTGTGGTAATGACAACACTGCTAGATGGCCTAACCTCCAGATATTTTTCCTCAGTGACAGCTGGAAAATATGCTTTCCAAGAAATACTAGGCAAAACAATAACCTTAAAAGAGCTCCAGCTAAAAGCAATGTAGAAATTTACAGCTACAACCATGTTTTCAAATACAATCTGAGTAGGAGGCTACCAACTGTTGTTTTTTTGGAGTGGTGCTATGACTTTTCCCAGACATTTCGCAGAAGAAAAATTCCATCACAGGAGGAGGATGTCTGGTCGGACTGCAAATTTCCTGCAATATGGAAAGGAAAAGATACGCTACAAGGGGAAAGAGAAAGAGTTCATTTCTAGTCTGTGCTAGCAAACTAAGCCAGACTAGGGCACAGGTTGAGGTGCTGGCCCTTAGTCATCCATGCCGTGTAATTGTTAAGCATGCTCCCTGAGGCAGTTCTGGGCTGCCAGCGAGCACTGCCCCAGGCACTGTAAAGGCAGGGCTGGGGGGCCGCCCAGGGCCCTGCCGGATGTAGGCTGGGCTGTGTACCACTTGTCCTCCGGGTCAAAGACTAAGTTCTGGCTAACCTTGTTTACTTGTATATATGTAGCCACAGAGCCCAAGGGGGGAAGAAATTATTATGAAGATCCTAAAAAAAAATAATTTTTTAAAAAAAGCTAAAGAGAGAACAAAGGTATGAACAAAGAAAATTTTTTAGATTTTTTTAAAATTATTATTTAGAGGGATCAAGAACCTCCAAAGTGGTTAGGAGTTTTCTTTACTGTCTGTTCCTTATAGATTAATTTAAAATTAGTTGACCATTTGTTGTGCTTGTTTTGTTTAAGGACTGCAAGTGCTTGCCTACACTGAAAAGCTAAATCATGAGGTCTCTTTACTTGGCTCTATCAAGATTAAAGGTACCATGGATTAATGGTCAGGATAAGATATTTTGGCCTAAAAAGATTAAGCGCTTTTTCCTACCAAAGCACCTGCATAAATACAGACAAATCCAGAATCAACAGAAGATATAAATGTTATGTAATATGACTCAGAAAAAGCACAGATGTCAGATCATTGGTGAATATTTTAATTTCAATTATTTTTTGTCTTTCATATAGATATGAGTGCCATTACTAGCGAAGTCAGAAATTGCCTGCTTTTCCCTTCTTATTTATTATATTTTTTCAGTTCTTAGTATCCGTAGAAATTTTTCATATGTAAAAGTGCGTGTATGTCTATACTACAGTCCTGTTATTTTTATTCTGTAGCACTTGCAGACAATACATATAGTCAGTATCCTACTCCTTTGCAACTCTAAGCCCGTTATATAAGTTCCAAAGTGAAAGATTTCAAAGATGCTATGAATAATTTTCTGGAACTAAATATGAATGAAGATTAATTCAACACCAAGGCTTGGCATGGACACCTCATTCTCTAAGCACCCTTCTTTTGATTGCATTACAATGTGAATCTACCAAGAAAAAGATCACAGGATAGATCCTGATACTTTATTTAAAAGTTATAGTATTTTAAACAAGGGAAGGGGAGAATGGCTGCAGCTTAAAAGGAGTGGGGCTATCTGTTTCTGACTACAGTTTTGCAGCAAGTCTAAACCAACTAGAAGCTCCCATGGAAATACATTGGGAACCTGAGTGCACAACCCCTTTAAACTAATAGGCTAGGATTCTCAAGGGAGGAGAGGGGCCTGGAAGGAGTGAACTGTAATCCAATTTTTATAGGTTTGTGTACTACAGTTGTCTCTGTAGTGTCTGAGTACATTCATGGAAGCTAATGTTTTTCTGTCAGCTAGTAAGTATGAAGAGTCTGTCTTCAAAATAAAATGACCTAAATCTTATTCTCTAAATTATATAAATATGGAATATTTTCATGTAATGACACCTGTGTCAAGCAGATAAGAATCCACTCTGTGACATCTCTTTCATATGTCTGTGTACGATGGACTTTTTTTATTATTGACATGCTTGGTATCTCATTTCAGTAACTGATATGAAATTCAAGTAAAGTAGAAGAGAAGGTAGTAGCCATGCATATATCTACGTGCAAGCAGGCTTGTCAGCCTGTTACCCTGGTACAGTTCTGAAAGAAGTCCTCAGTAGTAAACCAAAATGCAAGACCAGAAAGTCTACTTCTTGCATCCTTGCCTGTTTCAGTGTGCTTAACTGTTGCTGCAAAGCAGATCAAGGAATGTGGATTCCTCACGTACTTTTAGGTAGTAAAATTCATTTGACACCTTCTCCTGCCTTTGACACCAGATAGGGTCTGAACAGGGCTTCACCATCTGTGTTTGTGTTGGCTTGGTCTTTGCATGTCTAGTGGGCGAGTCCCAAAAGTATTTCTCTGGGAATAGTACTTAAGGGTCTTAGGTGATGCATTTTTGCATGTTCCATTGTATCTTCACATGACAAATGCATTGCAAGCTTTTGACATGTCCCACATATTTCCATCTCTTGTTTTAGGGAAGTATGAAAAACTCTCCAGTGTATCTGATGTTGTTGAGCATTCTTTGAACTTAGTAGTAACTCCTCACAGCATTTATGTGTAAAGACAATCTAGAAATGTCTATGCCTTACATAAAATTTCAGCTTTTTCTCTGAAATATATTGTATTTTAACAGGCATGTAACACAGTTTTCCTGGTGACAAAAATACTTTCTCTTGAAGTCTCGTTTCTACTCATGATACAGCCACATTTTACCACTCTGTGGTAAATGCGTCTGGTAAATCAGGAGGCTAGAGATTCCTTCCATGCAAAATGGTTGCAACAGCTGGGACAGGGAAGGGGGACAAGTTCTGAGAGAATAGTTCTGAGGAAGAAAGAATTTGTGTCTGGAGAGTCTTAGTAATGAAGGAGTTTTCCTGACTAAACACTTACTGGTACTGCAGGATAAGACTTCTGCATATGAGAGGAATGGGCATCCTTAATCTTCAAGGACAGGAACCTGATTTGTATTTGGACAAGAGGGGATACAAGTGGGTAAGCACATTTAAGAAAGCAAAAAAAAAAAAAAAATTAAATACATAAGAAAATTTAGTATCTACTTTTAATTATCAAAATACTACTTAATACTAAAATGGACTGTAACTTTACTTCTTGCATATTTCAAGTTCCTAATAAAGCAAATTAGGCCAAACTACTCAAGAAGGAAGCTAAAATGTAAACGGGAATCTTGCACTACATATCTTGCTGTATGCTTGAACATATTGAAAATGCATATTAGGTTCTTGACATGCTATTGAGTCCTCACAGGTCAACTTCACACTGACTTCTGTGAAATCTAGAGTTTAGATTTGTATATGTGCAAGCTACAGACACAGATAAAAATATGTTTAGACCGTGTCAAGTAATTTTCCCAAGAAATGTAAAGATGAAAGGTTTTTCCAGGAAATTTCTATTAAATAAAAGCCTCCCTATGAAATTGATGTTCAAGAACTGGAGCACTGTTAAATAGTGCTATATTGTTACAGTGACAAAATTGTGGGCTACTGAAGCAGTTTTAAAATCTAAATACAGCTTTTCTGTCTAGATCTCTCTCTCTCAAAGATATGATTTGTGTTACAAAAATAAAACAAGTAACCTATGTTTATAGGAAAAAAAGAAAAACAAAATTGGAACCATATGTTTAAAACTAAGTTATTACTGCTTTTGCAAATGGTTTGTTGTACAGCTTTTTCAGAATTATCCCAGATAAGTATTTTGTTGATGACAAGCTGGAATTAAATTAGGATAATACACCCTGCATTATTCAAAATATAGAGTAAAATAAACAAAAGTATCTTTCTGGCTAAAGGCTAGTTGTCACCTTAAAGAATTTTTGGTTTAGGTTATTAAAGTACTCAGTAATGATTGGCTGCCCTTGGGAGATATTTGTTAATATTTTATTCCATGTAAACATCTGGATTCAATTTAGTCAAAGAACATTGTGAGTGAAAACTGGCACACCTCCAACATGCTGCAATAGGTGTCTGGAGGTTTGAATACTTCGTTTGCATTACTCTTCTGAGATAAAATTTACCATCAGTCCAACTAACTGAGACCCAGTAAGTGCTCTTTAATACTAAGTATCTTAAGGAAAAATAGAAAATTAAATTCAAGTTCACATGCAGAATGCTGCTGCAGTGTAATAATCATAGGATTTAAAATAGAGGTGTACAAAAACATTTCAGGAATCACTTTGCAAAGATAGAACTGTAAAATAATTTCTAATCCTGGGTAGTGGAAGTTTTCACTCTGAATTTATTTTGTTGTTTGCCGTTTGACATTATAACAGAAATATGACAAGCTACTTTGCTAGCATTTGGCCAACTTCCAATTTATTTCATTGATGATTAAATTAATTTGGACTTTTATGACTAAATTGGAGAAGCACCAGGCATCGCCCTTTGAGGTACTGAATACTGCATGAAACAGCAACACTGTCATGAATCCATAAAGAAAATATCCCTTGATGTTCATAATATTTATGGTTTTGTCTATGAGTGTTAGTAACTATGAAGGACATGGATATTGTTGATTAGTTAGTGAACAAATCTAATTCCTTACCACTATAATGTAGCTGTAACTTCAAAGTGATGGGCCTTCTTGATTGAATTTAAGTTGAACATTGAAGTTGTGTTCATTTTGCAATTTATAAACAGCATAGGAAGGTGTTCACATATGTAATAAAAGCCTCTTGGGGAATAAGGAGATGAGGAGAGATCTAGCTGAACATAGGCACTCCAGCCTGTATTAAGCCCCTCTGAGCACTAAGCACTGTAGTCAATTTTCTGTCCTGATTCCTTGCAACTTTATAGTCCTTTGTGTCAAGGAAATGAGATAACTGCATTTCAATTTGTAAAATTATGATATGTCAATATCTCACAGGTTGTAAAGTTTTCTATATGTGGAAAGTGTTACCTAAGGTTTAATTAAGCACTATTATAACCTCATAAGGTATGCAGTTAGTATTACGCAGCTGCTTAGACTTAGACACAGCAGACTGGGCACAAATCCTGCATGATCTGTCCTAATTCCCCTAGTTTTTGGTATTTCATTATTGGGGCATGAATCAGTTGCCAAAACATAAATGTCCATTACTATTGTGATGGTCTAAGATATCTCACATCTACTCTGGTTGCCTGTTCATAAGGGAACTGATAACCTTTACGTTCTCTGTTACGTCTAAATAAATATATTTTTTGTGTAGCTTGAAGCAATATGTTTCACAATCATTCTAAATATTAAATGCTATAGGTGTGATCCTAAGACCCTACATCTCAACTATCCCAGAAGGCCAGAGGGATTCTCCAGAACCAGCTGGTCAGTCAGGCCAGCCTCTGATATATGTGCTCAGATGTCCTGTCTTGCTTTCACTGAAAAAGTTCCAATGTTAGGGCAAACTGTAGAAGTATTTACTAACTGGCAGGAAAGACAAAATATAAAAACAACAATGCTCAGAAATCAAACTAAGTAGTAATGCAAAGGGCTCCATATTAATTTTTTTACAGTATCTTTAAAAATTGTACAGTAAAGTAATATGAGTGTGCAGAACATGGATATGGGATCCATTATGTGTGTATCAAATATGTCAATATTGCTTGTTATAGATCTTAGGAGGGTTTTTCTTTGAGATTTGTCCTTACAAAAATAATCAGTCCAGATTTTTGAAGCATAGAAATACATTCACTTTTTGAGTGTTCCTCTGAAGTTTTCCTTGGCTTGATAGAAAACATAGCCATCAAAAGCCAGTGGAAGGGTTGTTCTTGGCCTCCTTCCCGGTCTGTAGTAGGTGAAGGTCCATGTGACATCGGTATCCAGATCCCTGTAGGAGGATGTGGGTGCATACATGGACTATATAAATCATAATAAATCACTTGTTTCAAACATAGTTGATCCTTTTTCTTGGCATCTAAATGATTGAGATTGTGCTGTATTTACTTTGGTTCTTCCTAAATGTTTTATTGAAAAGGAACAGATTCTTCCCTGCCCATTTCCTCCTCTGACTCTTTTGAATTCATTTTGGTATCTTTATTTCTAAGCCTTTTTTGGGTTATTCAGAGGTATAATGGACTAACGCTCCAAAGCGTTGTGGTGAGCTGGGCAAGACCAGAGATCCATTTTAAAAGCATTGTGTCAAGAAGGCTGATACCTGTGTCCCCCTCAGACATTTAGTTAAGAAATAACAGGACAGTTCAAAACAGTGCATAATTTCTCTGTTAGTAGCTCTTAAACAAACAAAAAACCCCACCCAAAATCAAACAACAAAAAAACCCCTTTCTGTGCTCTCATTCTGGTTGCTTTTACCAGTTGGGTCATTATGGAGTCTCAGGTTTTACATTGTCCTTCAGACAACTATTAATAATATTGACACTGGCAATATTTCAGATATAAAAGTAGTTTCTTTTATGCATAGGCTGTAATTTTTTTCTCTTATTGAATTGCAGAGGTATTCCCCCTCCCCAAGGTATCTTGAAGTGTTTTAGATAAAAGCCCTTTTTAAAATAATTTTCTCCATGACTACAAGATTTTACATATTATAGATACAGATATATATCTTATTGTATAATAATAGAAGAGCTCCATCAACTGTATCAATTGGCATCCATAGCAAAACTCTAAAATACTAGACATGCCACTAACATCTTCCCAGAAGTTAAGGGTAGAAACTAAGACTGCAAACAAGCGCCAAATATGAGCTGAAGGAAACAACACCAACTGCTACAGTAAGTGAGATGTGAATGTGACAAGCTAAGACTGGCAATACCACGGGAGGGGGGGAATCCTCTTTTGGTAAGAAAGAAAATCGGGAGGGCTGGCTGACATTCTTGAACTACTACACATAACAGTGGAAGTGACAACCTTTCTGATTATTTCCTGAAGTGTAAAGGAAAGCAGAATAAATAGACAGATTCTTTGCAAGTCGGGTCATTTCCAGCTATAGTCTTGCTTCCTTGTATTTTGTAAAGGTACTTGAATTCATCTGTTCAGGGGATTGCCCTAGTTATGCAAGTACTTGTTATGGAAAGACACCGCTTCTGTTTACACTGATATAACTTTCAACAAAGGTCAGATGCTTCCATGCAAGCTGTAGCTCTTTATGCGAGGAGTTTGCAGGAGGTCTCTAACTTTTGTCGCTGTTAACTAGTAGTCTTTGCCTTCTGCCAGGGGCTGAAAATCTTACCCATTTGGGTTTAAACTCTTAGGAGAATCATACAAAACAAACATAAAGAATTTTGTTGCCTACAGACAGACTGAGGAGCTAGCTGGATTAGTTCTCGCTTCCTTCTCACTACACAAGCCACTGTCATTTTCAGTTTGTATGGAACTTCCTGACTCGCACTCTCTTCCTGACAGTGAATAAAACAGCATTTAGCACATACTGTCTGAATATCTCAGTGTCTAATTTTAAATATGTTTTTCACTGCCATCTTTGTCTCTGTTTTTGCAGTAGCTCAAATGAGGTCAAAGATTTCAGGCTTATAATGCAGGCTAATGTATCTGAGTAATCTAGTCAGCAATTTAATATGGGATTTAGGGGTCTTGAATCCCCATTTTGCCTCCAGGTGTCCGTTGGCTTAAAAAAAAAAAAAAGCAAAACTGAAAGCTATGTTATTGGCTGAGTGCACATTTTAGCAGGCTCCCGATTTATTTATTGTATGTGATGTGGCTGGCTGTCGGAGCCATGGAGATCCTCTGAGTGCTTCAGGAAACCAACTGGAGAAAATGTGAGGCATTATGCTAGCATTAGACAGGTGCAGGTGCAGTATTACGCAGGGATCTATCCAGTGTTGTCTTGGAAGGAAGCAGTGTTTGCTCCAGCACACTAGCCCACATGAGGTCGTTGCTTTGCCTCTGCTCCCTCTATTTGCATGCCCCATTGGAACCATGAATTGCAAGGCGTAGTGTGACCAAGAGAAAGTTTGTTTTGTTTGGCTTTTGTCAATATTAACCAAGAGAAGGCTGGTGTTTGCACCACCTTTCTTTTTGAAGCATAGAATTCTTGATTATCCTTTTATGTATTTTTTTAGGTGATGTAATGCTTGTGCTATAATTTTTCTATATATGAATAGCACTTGGAAAAAAAACACCATTGTTTCTAAAAGTAAGATAAGGTATCACTTTAATATCTGTGCAAGATCTCTCTATTTGGAGGTTTAAATTTAGAAACCTGTGCTGTCATTTAAGAAAAAAAAAAGTTGCTTTTCATCAGCTTTCCCTCTGGCTCCCAAGAGTGCGTCTCGATGTAGCAGACACTGCATTGCTATTTCCTTTTAAAATCTAGGACAGCAAAGCTATGATACTTTTCAAAGTCCTGATGTCCTCATTAATATGTCTTTTTACTGTGACTGAAGGTAAAGCTTACGCAGGAAGTGTCCTAGTTTCCAGTTCCTAATTCCAGCAGAAAAACTCCAGAAAACAGAAGTTTGACAGCTTCTCGTATTGAGATACATTAAATCATGTATATTGTAGTGTGTAAAATCTTTGTGTGAGATGGAGGAGATAAAATGCAAAAGTATGACAATTTATGATCCACTTGTAAAATATTCTACTGCTGCTTTTGAATGAATTTCAAACCTTGTGCAGTCATTTAACTGAGATGCCTCTGTTTGTCTGGTACATGAGTGCTAGAGACCTTTTAATGGCTTTCCAGTACCAGAAAGGCATTGACATATTGGAGTTAATTCAGCAAAAGGCCACTAAGATAACCAGGGTGTTGAAGTACATGGTACACAAGGAGAGACTGAGAGAACTTGGGTTATTTGAACCTGAGGAAGGGGAAACGTTATTGCTCTCTACATCTATTTGATGGGAAGGTATAGAAAAGACCGAGGGTGACTCTTCCCAGGCGGTGTACAGCTGTAGGATGAGAGGCAATGGATGAAAATTGGAACACAGGAAATTACAATTACATGTGAAGAGAAACGGATTCACTGTGAGGGTGATCAAACACTGGAACCAGTGCCCAGAGAAGTCATGGGATCTTCGTCCTTGGAGAACTGAACAGGACAAAGCCCTGTTGTACCAGATCTACTTGCACTTTGAGCAGGGGGTTGGACCTAGGTTATTCTGTGTTTCTATGACTGAGCAAAGCTGCTACATTTAATGCTGGTTTTGCCATAAGAATAGGGCAGTGTGTCTTTCATATAAAAAGTTTAATTATTTTTACAGTTTCTCTGAAAATAGAGGACTCCAGATGTACCAGCTATGGATCACACTTCCTTGTCCTCTCCCTGCTTCTCTGTACTCATGCAGCATTAACAGAAATTGGACAACTAATACAGGAACAAATGACAGGCTAATACTATAACGCTTTTGCAAAGGGTTTGACCTGGCCAGCAGAGCATGTTAAAATCCTGTTTGTGTGTGACTTTTGGTCCGTGGTGAGGAACAGTGGGGTTATCAATGGCAGTGTTTTGAATTCAGTAGAGGAAAGCCTGAATGAGATTTGAGTTTTTGACCACTGATGTTAGGAATATGTGCCTCATGCATAAATTCCTACTTTCAGCTGTTTCATATTACCCAAAGAAAAATCTCTCACAAATATAAGTAGGCACATAAACATTTTTTTCCTAAATTTAATCTCAACAATGTCTTTAGCTGCTGTTGCTGCAGCAGAGACTTAATTCAAAAAATGAGGGTGAATACAAAGGAAATAAAATTCTGCATTCTGATCCCCATGCTCCTAGTTTTATCCACTGTCTGGTTAAAACCAGTGACCCTGTGAGCAGCAAAACTGGGATAACAGTAGTCCTTCCCTCTTGACTGTAGTTCTTAGCATGTTTACAACCCATGCTAGAGGGAAGAAGTTTTGCAAGAGTCTATACCGTTACAGCTATTGCTTTCTGAAAGGAAAGATTAATGGCTCTTTCTTGCTATAAATCATTTCTTTTAACTCTTCTCTACTATAATTGTTTTCTTCACCTTTTCTATCACTCAGTGGTAGGGAAAGTTTTGGACAGTATCTGCAAGCCTTCTGGAGAATCAGCAAATCATAGAAAAATATTTTTACTGGAAGCTGAAAGTATAAAATGTTCAATGAACTTCTAAGGACCATCCACAGAAACATACACGTAATGTATGTATGTAACTAAAAAGGCTAAAAAAAATAGTGTTGTAATAAGTATTGGTGCTACATTTGAAGAGGGGAATTTTCAACCCAACATTTTTTTTGTTAGCTTGGGATAACATTTTCAAAACTGTCTCACTGGTGCAGGATATTAAATCTGGAAATAGGAACTAAGTAATTTGAAGCCTAAATTTTACTGTGTTTTTTTTTTTTTAATAGTTTATTTGAAGAAAACAGTGGCTCTTGGAAGAAAGCTTGTTTATGCACAGCAGGGACACGTTTATTATGGGGTAAATGCTGTTTTCCTGCGTGTTCACTGACCTTGGTGGAACTGCAAGAGTGCTACTGAATTTCTCAGGAGATTATTTTATTATTATATGGATAATATCCATCAGTGCTGTATATATATAAGGTTAGATTCTAAGATCTGTACTGTGATTATACTCTGTCCTTATCTATGTAAGTTAGGAAGTCAATATAGGAGTAGAAACAGAAGGAGGCAGAAAAGGTCATCATTTCAGAGTATAACAGGTATTTAGAAGATGGCAATAGCATTAAAAATGAGAGCGCAGGAAATGGAGCAGAATGCCTGCCTTTGAAGGAACAGTAGCTACGTGGCATGCTGCAGTTGTTCATTTTTTTAAAACTAACATCTGTCTGAGTACTAGCCATGGGGATAAAAGAAATGGAGCTGATCGGGCAGTTTGGAGGTGTTTGTCTTTCTCCTGTACACTTTCAACATAGAGAGGAAAACATTGCTGAATTCCACAAATCAAATACACCTCTATGCAATCCTATAAAATCGGCAGAATTGCATCATGGTCCAGTCATCCCTGCAATTTGGACTACATAACACCAAGTGCAGGGTGCTCATATGTCAGGGGAATAGATATGTCACCCTTGGAAGATATTGGCACGTCAGCTGGTTTGCTTCAGGGTCACAAGCTGATATGAAACACTACTTGGAAGGCCTTCCTTTGGGAAAATCCCTCCTGAGTATGGGAGGAAATATTACTAACTGTATATGCTAGAGAGGGCAGGGCATACTCTCCTATTCCACAAAATAAGAAATAGAGATCTATCAATCACTGAGAAAGCATGTTTTGGGAGACTTCAGTTTTGATGGTTTTATTTCTGCACGTACTAGGATACAAAGATTAATTCTAGATACCTTATCAAAATTACATGCATGTGTTTTAGAAAGCATATGCTACAGAGGCTAATCATAGTATATAACTCTATGCGATGTGATATACTACTTACTAGGCACCATATAAATAAACCTTCTTTTAAGCAAACTTTACTGATGTTTCTTGAAATATATGCTGAGGAGAAATGATGCAGCTGAAATAAAAATGTTAAGGTTCTGAAGGTAAAAGATATAGAGTAGGATCTATTCAGATAAGACAGTAAGTGGGATGGACAGAGCTTTTGCTGTGTCTTGGGACAGAATTTAGCTTAAAGCAGGATGCAGCTTGGGATATGTGGCCATGCTCACAGAAGAATTACCCCAATATGCAGATTATCTCTGTTACTACTCTGTGTTGCTCTTGAAAGCAGAGTGGAGGAAGAAAGTAGATATGGTTCTGCTGTCTTTCAATCAGTTTATTTCTCAGGATCAACCGAACCAGCGGCAGGGACTTCTGCTGTGTGACCTTTCTCTGATACATAAACTGGAATTGCAACTTCCTGCGCAAACTTCCACCCTGGTGCACCTATGTTGTCTTGCCATCTGTATCAATGGGCTTGGCCCACCCATACTCTGCATACTGACCTTTTTCACAAGCTGACTATAAAGAAATTAAAATAGCCTGCGTATTCAGTTCTTCTGGCCCCTTGCATGGGTCAAAATAAGTTTAATGGCTGCAGCATGCTAAGCTCGGGTTCTGTGAAGGGAGTGTAGTGCCAGCAGGGAAAGAACGGTGGAAAACATTTAGCAGCAATTGAAGCGTGGTTGACCTGTGAGTTTTGAAATAAATTAAAAGTGTTCTGACAGCATCTGTAGGTCCTCTTAGGAGCTCCTAGAATTTCTGAAAAAGAAATTTAAGTAAACTCTAGGCTTTAAGCTTTCTCTGCAGTGGACTGTAGAAATGTACTGTGAGAAAGATAGCAGGCATTTTCATAGTTCTCTCATTTTTATCCTGTGTGTATCACATGATACAGCTGTCTGCTGTTGGTGATATGAGCTAAATGTATTGAGTATATTTTCTTAAGAAGCATTTTATGCTAACATATTCTATCTCATCACTAACTTTTAACTTGTATTGTTTTCATACGTACTAGAAAGCATTTAATACTAACTTAATATGCAAATTTCTAAACATTTTTCCTCCTCTTAACTCCTGATTCACACTACAATATCTTGATGGTATAATAATTTAGATTAGGACTTTATATTTACTCTGTTTGGCTTTCCAGTTAAATTAGTTTTATGAGATTCTCCCCTCTTTCAGTTGCTTTTCAAGTTGGCATATTTCACACCACTGTCCAGTTTCTACCAAGTGATGAAGGCAGGTGTTTTTTCTTACTGTATTTGTGACATTATCAGATGGTGCTAGTGCTCAAATTCCAGACAGTCTAGAGGCTGGACTTGATTGGTTTTACTGCTCGCAGACTGAATGTTTGTTAGTAATGTTTTCTTGTCACACCAACAAAATACCTAATATAAACACAGTTGTACGAAGTGTGGAAGTATAGCTAATATAACTTGCAAAATTACTATGTGGTACAATAGCTCAGCTTTTCTTTCTTACAGAATAAGCCTTGGCAGGACTAAATCTTCACAAATGACGTAACCATTGCTAATGAGGCTTCAAAAATATCTAGTCAAATAGTCCAAGATCTTACATTAATAATAGTGAATAATTTAAGGTAGCTAGCAGTTAATTATGGTGTGGCAGAACCTTGATGGAGTGCTGACAAATGGGTAGCAAAAAAACCAGACAATATTTCCAGAAAATGTGAAGTGGTGACATTGTTTTCTATTGTGGATTTGACTCAGAAGATTGGAACTTGACTTCAGGCCTTCATATCCCACACTTGTTGGCAGCATATCACTGTGTAAATAAATCTATTTAGTTCTTTTATTCTGGTTAGTTTCCCAGATCATGTCAAAGAAAATGAAATACACATTAAAAGGAAAATACCTTTTATCTTAATAATAACAATAAAAAATGCTTTAAATATTCTTCAGTCTGACATATATAAATTGAAGAAATAGGCATTTGATATGGTTATATTTAGTTTAAACAAACACTCAACCTTTCCCATTATTTCCCACAGAAAGTGTATCTGGATCATAACACAGCTGAATATTTCTGCTTTATATGATGCTGCGAGATTAGGTGTTCTTGCATGGCGTACTTGAATCTATCCTGGCTTATGTTTTGAACCCTTGATACCCCCTCCCCCTTGTAAAAAGGATGTTGGAAAAATACAGGAGAAATACAAGTTGCATTTCTGGAGAAAATCAGAATTATGAGATGTGATTCAGATTTTGATGACAGATGGGCAGATAAAATTAACTTGAGTGCATTTTCTTGCACTATAAATTGTAATATGACCACTGGCAATCTCGTAAATTTTCAATATAGAGTGATATATTAATTATAGGATGTGAGCATGTTCACTTGTAACTTGTGACACAGACAGAAGGATGATGTTTATAACAAATCAATAGAGAGAGTTAAAGTAAGATGATAGCAAGCAATATAATGCTCACAAAGTCTTAGTCTTGATGGATACTGCCTCCACGTTCCCTTGAAAGCTTAAGAGGGTACGTACGCCTTTTGTTCCTGTAGGTTCAAACTGTCATTTACATTTGAAGATTTACCTTATGGCCATCAAATTTGCTAGTATGACAAACATGTTCTTTGAAACATCACTGAGTTCTTACCCAAGAAGTTACTAATTTGTATTGTGAGCTGTTCCATTTGTAGGGGCTGTAAGTGCAATGTAGCCAGAAAATTGGATCTGTTAAGCTGGTGAATGTTATTCAATAGAGTGGGAAGTGATTACATTTATCATAATTTCATCTTCCTATGTGAGCTATATGAAAACATTCCCTCCATCCCTCATGATTAGTTTACGGATGTGCAGTATATTTCACCTCTCTAGTAATTAAATTATTTCAGATCTTACTGTGGATGAAATTAGATTGTGGTCACTGGAAAGGAGACCACATTCAGGTTATATGAAGTCCAAAACCTCATTATTTAATAATTTGTAAGTTCTTAAATTGTGTTTTTAAAGAGTATTACTTTCCTATTTAAATTCTGCTCTAGGCAAGAGGTGCAGATGGTACCACTGTTCTCTGTTTCTCAAGTGATGAACCTAATGCAGATTTGCACCACCTTGAACATAGGTCTTAGACCATATATGCCTTCTCTATATTCTGTCTGGTACTATGTCTTGCTCTAGCTTAGAAAGTCCCTTCTCACTGTGTGGACTCTTATACACCATTCTCCAAACTGGAACTTGCCTGCAAAATCCCCGTATAATGGCTAGCAGGGTAAAGTGAAAAGAACAACTAGTCTGCCTGTTAGGCTTCAATCACTAAAGCCATGGAGATTCCAAGACAGGCTTTTTTTAGAAATTCTTCTGAAAATGGAAAAGGTTTAAAGCAGTTCTCTTACCTGTGTTTCATTAAAAGAATATGATAAAATAGAACTCTTTATGAGGACTATCAACAGGTGCCAAGGGAGCTCCCCAAAGATCTGGTGCCTGACAAGTTGCATCTGTGTTGGTGGAGATCAAACAGGGTTAATGCCTAAAACTACTGATGAAAATGTAGAATAGCTTAACACTTTCAGCCCTCCTCTACCAACTATTGAAACCTGTGGGAGATTTTCCATGAATTATAGCTCAGAATGTTGGCAGAAATGTACAAAAGAATTACGACAGCAGTTTCCATTCTCTCCATGAAGCTGGAAGTAGGATGCAGAGTGTCCATACAGCTTTTTCTTCACCACTGCACCATCATCAGAGGGACACAAATATTAATTTTGAATGCAATGTATGAATTAGCCTGGGAGTTCCTTTTGGCCATAGCTTAGCTATTTGTGCTTGGCCCCCAAATCTTTCTGCATGTCTGCTGCATAGACAGTAAAAGGCTGTGCTCCTGCAGCATGAATGGAGTACAAATGTTTCCTGCTGTCCTGGTTTCGGCTGGGATAGAGTTAATTTTCTTTCTGGTAGCTGGTGTAGTGCTGTGTTTTGGATTTGGGATGAAAATAATGTTGATACCATACTGATGGTTTTTAGTTGTTGCAAGGCAGTCAAGGATTTTTCAGCTTCTCAGGCAGGCCTGGCCTGCCGTGTACACGGGAAGCTGGGAGGGGACACAGCTGGGACAGCTGACCCAAGCTGGCCAAAGGGACATTCTATTCCATATGCTGTCATGCTCGGTACATCACCTGGGGGAGCTGGCTGGGAGGCA